>Ga0181531_10001671_pt1 | contig 13974 bp, 2 predicted proteins | sample PEATcosm2014_Bin_38_FD_119743 | JGI IMG/M metagenome (GOLD analysis project Ga0181531, IMG submission 119743) | Peatland microbial communities from MTU Mesocosm Facility, Houghton, MI, USA - PEATcosm2014_Bin11_10_metaG | ecosystem: Environmental > Terrestrial > Soil > Wetlands > Peat | place... | reverse complement strand
GAGATGGTCCGTAAGCGTTCGGTTTGCGATCGACTGCCGAAGAATGTCTGGAGTGGCACCGGGTTTGAGCCCTGCATAGATGCGGCTCTCTTTCCCAGCATCAATCACCATCCAGGCCTCCGTCTTCTCCTTCTCGCCCTCTGGCACAGGCCGATCGGGAGGATATCCAGGATGGACCTGAACCGAGAGCATCTCGTGGGCGTCGAGGAATTTCAGCAACAGTGGGAATCGCTGAAAACGTCCCGCCAGCTTCCCCATCATCTGTTCTGGAAATCTGGACATCAGCTGGCCGATGGTCTGCCCTTTGAGAGCGCCGTTGTCCACTATGCCGGCGTGGTCATCGCGGTCGCTGAGCACCCAGGCTTCGCCGACCGGACCGTTCGGCAGCGGCGCACTCAGCAAGCTCGCCAGTCGTCGGCCGCCCCAGAGCCGATACTGATAGATCGGCTCAAATCGCAGCGGGTAGAGAATGGTTTGGCCCACGGAATTCCCTATTGCCCGGCTGGGATTGTCGCGTGATGGCGCCGGCCTGGCGCCAGCGATAAGTCGACGCTCGTTATGTAGACGAACAGCGCCGCGGCGATAAAGAATACCCCGACCCAGAACCGCCAGTCCCGATGCGCCCGCATCCAGTACGGTCGTTTCTGCTGAGCCTCGCTCGGATGCGGTCCTTCCTCATGATGCGTGTGAGTTGTTCCCGGATCTGTCATGCGGGCTGCAATTCGTCTTCGGGCGCGGGCAGAGCGACACTGTGGCCGTTGCGCGCGGCCTGCGCGTTGTTTGCGTTTTCCTGACCAATTCCCATGGTCAGCGCGGTCATCCCGGCAAGACCTCCGAGCTGCATCGTCTCAATGGCGGTGCTCGGAACGATGACAATCGTCGAGTTTTGCTTCAATCCTTCGTACAGCATGTTCATGCCGCGCAAATGGAAAGCAATGGGATCGTTGGCATAGGTTCGGGCGGCTTCGACAAACTTCTCCGCCACCTGGCGCTCCGAATCGCCAAGGATGACGCGAGCCTGACGCTCTCTCTCCGCCTGGGCCTGCATCGACATCGCATTCTCCAGCGCCGGCGGTATCAATACATCCTTCACCTCGACCGAGATCACGTTAATGCCCCACGGTTCTGTGCGCTCATCGATAATCGTCCTCAGCACACTGCTGATCTTGTCCCGGCCTTCCAGCATCTCCGATAGCATGGTCTTGCCGATCACGTCGCGCAACGCCGTTTGCGATGCCCAGCTGATGGCGCTCTGGTAGTCCGCTACATCGAGGGCCGCTTTCTTCGGATCGATAATTTTCCAGAACAGCACTGCGTCCACATCGACCGGAACCGTGTCCTTGGTCAACGTTTTTTCCGCCTTGAACGAGCTGGTAAGAACGCGGGTGTCGATCCAGTACGGAATGTTTTCGATCAGCGGAATGATAAGGAAGAGTCCTGGTCCCTCCAGGGAGCGAAACTTCCCGAGGCGCAGGACGACGGCCTTGCTCCATTGATCTGCAACCTGAATAGCGGACGAAACAACGAAGGCAACGATAATGGCTGCGCAGAATATCGCTATGCCGGCCGTGTTGTCTGCCGCCAGATGTGCGAAATATGCAAATGCCGCGCCAATGCCGGCGATCACAACGAATACCAGCGCGGAAAGCGAATTGCTCCTTTTCATTTCAATGTCCCCGATTTTCTGATGTAGTCAGCCGAATTGTGCAGCGCCGCGGTACTGGGCGGCTCGTAAGTTCGGGTTCCCGCTGCACAAGACCGTTTCCGCATGTTCCTGACAACAGTGTTCCATCCCGCTCATGTTCGCGCTGTGCAATCCGGCTCAGTCGCTCATCGAGTCAGAGGGACTTTGCAATCTCGCGAGGTAAAGAATCAGGAGTGGCAGTTCCTCAAGATGAACGCATGCCAATGGCAATCTGCCTGGACAGACCATGGCTGCAGAGAGTGCTGTCGTATTTGCATCGCCGGTAACAGGATCCCCGCCGGTTAAGGCTGTCGAGCCGAACGGGCTCACCACCGATGAGGCCCAGGACCCGTCTCGCAAAGGACGGACCCAACGCCATGCCGGATACATCGGCTTACCCGCTTCGCAGTGCCCTCACTAAATTCTGGGCTCCGGTGCCCTGGCTGCTCGAAGCGGCTATCGTGCTCCAGCTGGTGCTGCATAGCCTGATAGCAATAGTGGATTGCGCGCAACAACAAGGGCAAGGTTCCTGCCTCGCCGCATTCCGGCAACAGTCCAATCGTATATACTTGTAACCTCTCCGCTCCTCGCACCATGGATCATTCCAACTCAGGAAAAGACGAGGACTCTGTCACCAAAAAACCCGCGCCGGGGAACGTCAGGACTTCGTTTGCCGGAGAGAGTTCCGGCGCCAACGTTCCGGTTGTTCCTCAGGACCAGGCCACGTATGTCGATCCTGGTCCGTCCCGGCGCGATCCTGACGCCACGATCGTCGATCCGGGACCAGGATTGGATCCTCAGGCGACGGTGCTCGACGCCAGCGCTAAAATCCCACCGGGAACTTCGTTGCCCCGAAATCCCGCGCCTCCGTCCAGCCGAATTTCCGAATCGCAACCCCACGCCGCCGTGTTTCAGATCGGTGATCTACTCGCCGGACGTTACGAAATTCTGAAACTGCTGGGCGAGGGCGGTATGGGCGCTGTGTACAAAGCCGCCGACCGCGAGCTCGATCGTTTCGTCGCCTTGAAAGTAATTCGGCGTGAACTGGCGTCGAACTCTTCGATCCTGGCTCGTTTTAAGCAGGAGTTACTGCTCTCCCAAAAGGTCACCCACCGCAACGTGATCCGCATTTACGACCTCGGCGAAGGCGAGGGCGTGAAGTTCATCACGATGGAGTTTATCGAGGGCGAGGATCTGCGGTCCCTCATCCGCGAGAAACAGAAATTCTCTCCCGAAGAAGCGGTGGAAGTGATTCAGCAGGTGTGCCAGGCGCTCAACGCTGCGCACAGCGTTGGCGTCATTCACCGCGACCTCAAGCCGCAAAACATCATGCAGGACGCCACCGGGCGCATCCTGGTGATGGATTTTGGCCTGGCGCGCACCTTCGAAGGCGATGGCATGACCCAGTCGGGCGCCGTTGTCGGCACCATGGAGTACATGTCGCCGGAGCAGGCCCTCGGCAAGGATCTCGACCAAAGATCGGACATCTTCGCCCTGGGGCTGATCTTTTTCGAATTGCTGACCGGCAAAACACCTTTCCACGCCGACAGCGCTCTCGCCAGCCTCATCAAACGAACCCAGGAACCAGCCGTTTCAGTTTCGAATCTCGACGCTCAGGTTCCCGCCCGCTTAACTGCGATCGTCGGCAAGTGCCTGGAACGCGACCTGAACGACAGGTACCAGACTGCGGCAGCGGTTCTCGCGGACCTCAATGCGTGGAAGAACAAGGATGCCCCTGTCCAGCCTTCGGGACGGACTCTTCCGTGGCCTCTCATTACTGGAATCGTGACCGTCATCCTTCTGGCGATGGCGGGATTGTTGGCCGTGCCCTCGTTGCGGCACCGGATTCTCGGCGGCGAGGCGAAATCCGCCGGCCCTCATCAGCCCATCACCGTCCTGGTGGCCGACTTCGCGAACCATACCGGCGACCCCGTCCTGGATGACACCCTGGAACCGATGATGAATGTCGCCCTCGAAGGCGCCAATTTCGTCAACGCGTTCAGTCGCGGCGATGCGCTGAAGCTGGCCAAAAAACTCCCGAATCCCACCGACAAGCTCGACCTGCAGTCGGCGCGCCTGGTCGCCGTTGACCAGGGCGTCAACGCGGTGGTTACGGGCGACATCAGCAAGCAAGGTGACAAGTACACTATTTCGGCGACCGCCCTCGACGCCGTCAGCGGCAAGGAACTGGCAAAGGCGGACGTCACGGTCGCCAACAAGCAGGAGATCATCAGCGACCTCCCAAGGCTGGCGGCCCCCATTCGCAAAGCTCTGGGTGACAACACGCCCCCCTCCGTCCAGTTTGCCGAGGTGAGCGGTGGTTTTACCTCTGTATCCCTGGAGGCCATGCAACAGGATGCGATCGGGGTAGACGAACAATTCGCGGGCAGGTTCCAGGAGGCTTTCGATTCGTTTCAGAAGGCTGCGCAACTGGATCCGAAGTTTGCCCGGGCCTACACCGGCATGGCGGCCATGGCCCAGAACCTGGGGAAACCGCAGGACGCCTTAGCCTACATGCAGCTGGCGATGCAACACGTGGACCGCATGACCGAACGCGAACAATATCGCAACCGCGGGCTCTACTATCTCACCAGGGGTGACTGGCAAAATTGCGTTAAGCAATACACAGAACTTGTCACGCGCTATCCCGCCGATCGTGTCGGTCAGAACAACCTTGCCAACTGCTATACCCAGTTGCGCGACGCTCCGAAAGCACTGGAAGCGGCCCGCCAGGCAGTGGCCATTGTCCCGAAAGCTGTCGGGCAGCGGCTCAACCTGGCGTTTATCAGTTCTTTCGCCGGGGATTTTGCCGCCAGCGAAAAAGAGGCGCGCACCGCCCTTGCTATCAATCCGAAGGCCGCACAGGGATACCTGGTGCTGGCCGAGGCGGAGCTCGGGCAGGGACAGATCGATAAAGCGGCCGCTGCGTACCATCAGCTGGAGACTTTCGGCCCGCTGGGAACGTCGATCGCGAACGACGGACTCGCCGATCTTGCCGCGTATCAGGGAAAGTACGCAGAGGCCGCCGGACTTCTCGCACAGGGAGCCACAGCGGATACAGCGGCGAAGATGACCGACAACGCGGCGAGGAAGTATCTGGCTTTGGCGAACCTGCAGCAACTGCAGGGACATCAGGCCGCAGCCCTCTCCGGCATCGGCAAGGCCTTGGCCAACAACTCGTCCACCGCGAATAAGTTCCTGGCGGCGATCGGTTACGCCGATGCCGGAGAACCCGCGAAGGCGCAAAAGCTTGCGGCCAGCCTCTCTTCCGAAGAGACCAGCGAGCCTCAGGCTTACGGCCAGATCATCGAGGGAATGATCGCTCTGAAGCGCAAGGACCCCAAAGAGGCAGTGAAGCAGATCACAGCTGCCAATAATCTGCTGGACACCTGGATCGGCCGCTTCGAACTCGGCCGCGCCTACCTCGATGCAGGACAGTTCACCGAGGCTGATTCGGAGTTCGACCGATGTGTGAAAAGAAGAGGCGAAGCCATCGAGCTGTTCGATGATAACGTCCCGACCTATGCATATTTCCCGCCCGTGTATTACTACCAGGGGCGGGTCCGGGAAGGCATGAAGAGCGAGGGGTTCGCGGACTTTTATAAGACCTATCTCAGCATCCGCGGTCAATCGTCGGATGACCCGCTCGTTCCCGAAATCCGCAAGCGGATCGGCCAGTAAAAGCGGGCGAAATCGACGCTTCGACGGCCGTAGAACCTACAATGCTCTGCCCGGAAAATCCGCTCTCTGGCTGCAATTCAGCAAACACGAAAAGAACATAACCAATAGCTGCCGCCATTAATTTGCCGGATCTCGCCTTTCTCAGCCTCTGAGACTATCCTCCGGTTCCCTCGCCGGCGCCCTGTATACGGCTAGCTTCCCGAGAGCGAAACAGTCTGCGTGCCGGCCTGGGTGTTGTCCGTAACCGTCAGACTGGCGGAGGCTGCTTTGCCACTGGAATTGAACGTGACTGAGATTGTGCAGCTCTTGCCCGCCGCGAGAGAACTCGACGGGCCCGGGCAGGTATTGGTTTGCACAAAGCTGCTCGCGTTCGTTCCCGTCAATCCAATGGTACAGATAATCAGTGCCGACGTTCCCGTGTTACTGAGGGTGACGGTTTGGGGTGTACTGCTCTTGCCGGAAGCTACCATCCCGAAGCTGAGATTCGATGAACTGACGCTGGCCAGCGGATAAGTCGCTGTTACGGCTTTCGTGACCGATGTCGCCGCAGAGTAGTTTGAGTTACCTGCCTGATTGGCGATCACCGAGCACGTTCCTGTCCCGCTGGTCATCGTATAGGTCGCTCCCGAATTGGTGCACACCCCGGAACTTGTAAAGGTCACCGCGTTGCCGCTGGCGCCACCCGTAGCCGCCACCGTGAAGCTGCTCTTGTTGGCGGCGCTCGCTGGAGGGCTCGTGGTAAACGTGATCGTCTGCGTGGCCAGGGTCGCGTTTAGAGTCTTCGTAACCTTCCCCGCCGCCGCATAGTTCGAGTTGCCGGCCTGGTTGGCGATGACCGAACACGTTCCCGTGCCGCTGGTCATCGTATAGGTCGCGCTCGAATTGGTGCACGAACCAGCGCTCGTGAAGGTCACCGCGAGCCCGCTGGAGGCCGAGGCCGCCACCGTGAAGCTGCTCTTGTAGGCGGCGCTGGCCGGAGGACCGGTGGTGAATGTGATTGTCTGCGCGGCCGCAGTCGCTGTTACGGTCTTCGTAACCTGCGCCGCCGCCGCGTAGCTGGAGTTGCCAGTCTGGTTCGCGATCACCGAGCAGGTTCCCGTTCCGCTGGTCATCTTATAGGTTGCGCCTGCATTGCTGCACGCCCCGGCGCTCGTAAAGGTTACCGGATTCCCGCTGGCGCCGCCTGTAGCCGCCACCGTGAAGCTGCTGTTATAAACGGCAGTCGAAGGAGGGTTCGTCGTGAAGGTAATCGTCTGCGGGGTCAAAACGAGAGCGCTCAGCGTTACTGGCTGCGGATTGCCTGGCGCATTGTCCATGATCTCCAGCGTCGCGGTTTGCAGTGTGTCGTAATACGGACCCGCGATGAAGGCGATCGTTATGGTGCAGCTTTTCCCCGCTGCCAACGGATTCGGGCACAAATTAGCTGCCACAAACTCGTTTGAGTTTCCTCCATGCACGATCGAAAGAATGGGTGTGCTGATGGTTGCGGGAGCCGTCCCAATGTTGGCCAGCGTGATGTTTTCGGTCGTGACGCTCCCGAGTGCCACCGTGCCGAAGTTAATAATGGATGGAGACACGGTGAGCAGGGGTCCGGTTGCGTTTACGGTCTGCGTGACCGTCGGCGCCATGAGGTAGTTCGCGTTGCCTGCCTGGTTCGCGATCACCGAACATGTTGCGGTGCTGTTGGTCATCGTATAGGTCGCGCCGGAATTGGTGCACGAACCAGCGCTCGTGAAGGTCACTGCGTTCCCGCTGGCGCCGCCCGTCGCCGCCACTGTGAAGCTGGTGTTATAGGCGGCTGTTGCCGGAGCGTTGGTGGTAAAAGCGATCCTCTGAGTCGCCGGACTCACCATGAAGCTCTGCACGCCGCCCGCCACCCCGGCATAGTCCGTCGTAGATGTGGCGTTCGCCGCCAGCGCGCAACTTCCCACACCGGCGAATTTCACCACCCCGGCCGAGACGGTGCACACGCTCAGCGTGCTGGAAGTGACCGACTCTGTTGGGTTTCCGTTGCCCGAGTAAGTATAGGTCGGTGTAAAGCTGCCGCCGTATGCCGCGTTCGACGGGATATTGGCGATGCTGATCGTCGGGGTCGCCTGCTGGATGGTCAGCGTGCCACTCGCGAAATTGAAAGAGTAATTGGCCGCCGTCAGTGTGCCGGTCCCAACCGTGATTTGATAGGTTCCAGGACTGCTCGTTGCGGTGGCCGTCGTCGACAGCGCGGGCGCGCCCGTCACGACCGAAGGCTGCTCGCCATTGACATAGCCGGTGATCGTATAGGTTAACGGCGGGATCGAAGCCCCATAGCTGATCGTGGGGCTGCCTGCCGTCACAGAAAGCGACGCCGGGTAAATGTTGAACGACTGGGTCACTGAGGCGGCGCTATACGTGGTGTTTCCAGTTGTGCCTCCCGGTGCCGAAGCCGTGATCGTGCACACCCCAACCCCGGAAATACTGCCGCTCGTCGTGCATGGCGCGGATGCCGCTGCCGTGAAGCTGACCGCCTCCCCGGACGAGGACGTCGCACTCAACGAGAACGTTTTGCCATACTGCACATTGGCCAGCGGCGCGAAGGTGATCGTCTGCGACTTCGTGTTGGAGGTTGCAGGCAGGATCGTAAAGCTTCCCGACACAGAATTAGCCGCGTTGTAATACGGCGGCGTGGGAGTGCCCATTGCCGGCGGGCTCGTGCCCGGTTGCGAAGCGGTGATCATGCAGCTTCCCGTGCCGCTGAGGGTCACCGTAGCCGACGACACCCCGCCGGTGCCGTTCGAGACCGGCGATACCGACTGGCTGCCGATGGCGCAAGGTCCCGTCGCGCTGAAGTTCACCTGCAATCCATTCGGGGCGCCGTTCGACTCCGCAGTCGCGGTGACGGATACCGGACCTGGAAGAGAGGCGGAACTCGGCAAGGAGCCAAGGACGATCGTCTGGTTGTTCGTCAGCACCGCCGGCGGCGAAGGTGCACTCTGCCCCTGCGAGGGATCGATCGTTACTGGAAGCAGCGTGGTTGAAATGGTGTAGACCACCGTCCCGGAAGTCGGCGGGGTTGTGTCTGTAAACGTCGTCGCCGGTGGATTCCCATTCACTCCGCTGACGCTGCCAATTACGACGGGCGCACCATACACGATGGGCATCCCGAAACCTACGCTGCGGGAGATTGTGTACGTCTGAACGACACCGAAGGCGGGCGCTGTCCAGTTGACCACGACGACAGCTGGCCCCGAGGGAGGTGTAACAGGCGTTTCGGTGGGTGACGACGGTGGCCGAACAACCGAGTTGGCGGTTTGGTAAGTCAGCTCGTTGGTTGTAACACCGCCGCTGCCCAGCGTGATGTTGCCGCCACTGCCGAGAGTGACGTTCCCCCCGCTCCCCAGGGTGACCGTCCCGCCGCTGCCCAGCGTGATGTTGCCCCCGCTCCCCAGGGTGACGTTGCCACCGCTGCCCAGCGCAACTGTCCCGCCGCTACCCAGGGCTACTGTGCCACCGCTCCCCAGGGTGACGTTGCCACCGCTGCCCAGGGTCACCGTGCCACCACTGCCCATCGTGATGGTGCCGCCGCTGCCCATTGTCACATTCCCGCCACTGCCCAGCGTCACATTGCCGCCACTGCCGAGGGTAACGGTGCCGCCGCTGCTGCCAAATGTGTACATCCCACCGGCGCCTATCGGTATTGAACTTCCGCCACTGGGCGTGACCGCTCCGCCGCTGCCTAATACAACCGTGCCGCCGCTCCCCAGCGTGATGGTCCCGCCGCTGCCCAGTGCGATGGTGCCACCGCTGCCCAGCGTCACATTGCCACCGCTGCCCAGCGTCACATTGCCGCCGCTTCCCAGCGTCACCGTTCCGCCGGCACCCACTGTGGCGGTTCCACCACTACCCAAAGTGACGGTCCCACCGCTGCCCAGCGTCACATTGCCGCCGCCGCTCCCCTGGGTCACGGTACCGCCACTGCCCAGGGTGACGTTGCCGCCGCTTCCCAGCGTCACGGTACCGCCGCTTCCCAGCGTCACCGTCCCGCCGCTGCCCAGCGTCACATTTCCGCCGCTGCCCAGCGTTACGTTGCCACCGCTTCCCAAAGTGACGGTGCCGCCGCTCCCGAGCGTCACGTTGCCGCCGCTGCCCAGAGTGACATTACCGCCGCTGCCCAACGCGATGGTGCCGCCGCTGCCCAGCGTCACATTGCCGCCACTGCCCAGGGTGACATTGCCGCCGCTGCCCAGCGTCACGGTTCCGCCGCTGCTGTTGATGGTGTAGCTGCCGCCTGTCGACGGAATCGTGACTGTGCCACCGCTGCCCAGGGCGATGGTTCCCCCACTCCCCAGCGTCACGTTGCCGCCGCTGCCCAGGGTTATAGTTCCACCGCTGCCCAGCGTAATCGTGCCTCCGCTGCCGAGCGTCACATTGCCGCCGCTGCCCAATACGACAGTGCCGCTGCTGCCTGGTGTTACCGTGCCACCGCTGCCCAGAGTGACATTCCCGCCGCTGCCCAGCGTCACGGTGCCGCCGCTGCCCATCGTAATCGTGCCGCCGCTGCCCAGAGTGACATTGCCGCCGCTTCCCAGCGTCACGTTGCCGCCGCTGCCCAGCGTCACCGTGCCGCCACTGCCCAAAGTCACCGTTCCGCCCGCGCCTATGTTCAGGGGCGTCGACGTGGAACCAAACGAAAGCACGCTTGCCAACGAGGCGAACTCGCCACCTGTCGCGCCTACCTGGCGCAAGTCGATGTTGGCCACGTCGTTGTATCCCAGCAACTGCGTATACGACACTCCATCGAAGGCAATGTTCTGCCCATTCGACCACCCCGGTGTAATAGGCGCGATCGGCCCATCCACGCGATATCCCGTATCGCCAGTCAGCGGCGTACCGTCACAATGCATCGTGGCGGGAGTGGCCGTCGAGCTGGGCGCGTTCGGACTGTACCACGCCGAGGTTGCGAAGGTCGCCGGATTCCCCAGAGCATCGGTGAGCTGGGTTACAGCTCCCAGCGAACTGTCCGTCAGTACCGACACGCCACTCTGGCCAGATCCATCGAGCGACTGGTTGGAGTAAGCCACAGCGGAATTCGGTCCCACGCCATCGAGCTGGAAGAGATAGTTCATCGAACTCTGATAGTTCGGCTTGCAATTGACATCGAAGGTTGGGATGTAGCTTCCCGGCGTGTTGTAGTAGAGCCCTCCGTGTGTTAACCCCAGCGTGTGGCCGATCTCATGGAATAACGTGCCTGCGATTACGTTGGCGCGCTTGCTCATGTTCTGGTTCGGCGCGGTCTCCCAAAGTGCCAGGGTAACGGCCGAATCGGAGCCGCCCAGATCGGAGTAGCCGGAGATGCTGGTCACCGTGCCGGAAGTCAGGCCAATCACCGGTTCAGCCAGCGTGCTATTGGGATAAGTCCAGCTCGGGACGCCTGGAGTCGACAAAATAATTGTCTTCGAATCCGGACACGAAGCCGTGTTGTATACCCCGTTGAGGGTCGGATTTCCCAGCACGCCGGATATCGTGAACCGGCTCGGGCAATAGTTGATGTTGTTCGTGTTCGGGCCTCGATCAGCAGTGGTGATGGTCGTCGTGCCACTGGACATAGACACACTTATCGCCGTTATGGTTCCGTAACGCGTGTTCCACGCCGGGATCGCCAGAGAGTGACCGAAGAGAACATAGTGATAGCTGTCCTTTTGCCCATAGGGGAAACGAGGAGAGCAATCGCCGCCGCTCGCGCAGGATGTAATATTCTTCGGCCACAGCTTGGAGAATTCCAGGCTGTTTTTCCAGCTGATAACTCCAGGCTCGCCGGGGAACTGGCAGAGCTGCGTGCCGTCCGTGCACGTGCTTTCCGGCACCGCGTTTCCCATCACGAGGTGAAGCACGATATTGTCCGCAGCATAGGCCTGCGTCACCATAGCCAGGGGATCGTTGCCGTCGGAGTCAGGCGACGGGAACAGATTTTCCTGGTTGGGATCGCACCCGCCACCGGAGAGCACTGAACCGCACATGTAATCGAGTTGCACGAACAGGTCTTTTTCGCCATGCTTCGCGCCCGCCAGAGACACCCATTGTCCCGTTTTCACGTCGTAATACCCAGGCTGCCCCGCATAGAAGTCGCCAGCCGCAGGCCCGGCCTTCCACGAGTCCAGAATTCCGTCGTTATCGCTGTTCAAAACCGGCGTGCTCAGAATCACCGCTGCATAGGCATTGCCGGCATTGAGCGGAACAGTGTATTGGTTCGTTTGTCCCAGCGTGACGGAACTGACATTGCTGCTCCAGCCTCCGCCGCCAGGTGTGTCGAAGAGAATCGTATTCTCTCCAGGGCCGGTGGCGCGCGCCGCGTCATAGAATCCCTGCACGTTCTGCGTCGTCGAACTCGTGGGTATCGCCGAACCGTCGTAAATGACCACCGCCTTGAGCGGGAAATTCGGCGACAAAACGCGATAGATCACCACAAGGCTGGCGCCCTCGGTCAGTGGCAGCGCGGTTCCTCCATCGGGCAGAGAAACGGTAAACGCGCCCGAGGCAAAGCGAACTCCATTCACTCCCACGGGGAAGTATGTATTCACATCGGCGCGATACGCGCGCAGCGTTCCGGTAAACGCGCCATCCGTATAGGGCAGATCGCTTCCCATCTGCTGGCCGGTAATTGCGTAGCCATTAAAGGTTCCGCTGGTGGCCGAAGGCGACGGCGTATTTTCCAGTGTCTCCCAATACAAAAACGCATCGATGATATCGGCGCCGTCGGGAACGCCCTGGCAGCCCCCTGAGCAAGTGGTGCTGTCGGGGATCGTTATGGTATTGGTGGCCACGCCGCCTCTGCCGGTTCCTCGCAAAGTAACTCCCGCGGCCGCGTAGTCGCCGGTGACGAAATAGTTGTTCTCGAACGAGAGCGGGTTGGGAAGCTGCGGTGGCGGCGCCCCGGTTGAGACGAGCAGCCTGACTGCGGTTCCGTTACTCACCTGTGCACCGGCGGCAGGGTTCTGGTCGATCACACTGCCGGAAGGCACGATGCTGCTGGCCGCGCTGCTCACCGTTCCCATCGCCAAACCTGCACCGGTGATCGTGGTCCCCGCTGCCGTTTGCGTCAACCCAACGACATTAGGGACAGCCACGCCGACAGCCTGGCCGTTCAGGCCACCGTTGCCGCTCAGATTCACGGTCTGAAGGACAACCGAAGCGGCCAGATTCAGCGTGTTGTCGCTGAACGACGCCGTGCCGGTGAGATAGCCGGTGCTCTGCGGCGTGAAGCTGAAGCTCTCAGAACAGCTCGCGCCCGGAGGCAGCGAAAAACCGCTGCCGCACGTGGAGGTCCCGTTCGCAGCAAAGTTCGTGCCCAGACTCAGCACAAGCGAGCCCGTCAGCGTTTGGTTGCCGGCGTTTTGAACCGAAACCACTTGCGGGCTGTCGGTGCTCGTGGAGCTCACATTCGTCAGCCCAAAGCTGAGCGATGGCGGCAGGAAGCGCGCCAGCTCCAGCACCTGGCTCGTCCCGGTCGATGCCGTGAACAAATCGCCTGTTCCATCCACAGCGATGCCGTAAGGCTGGCCCGTTCCCGTACTTTCAACGATGCCCTGGCTGCCGCCGGGTGTGACCTCCAGAACGCGGTTGTTGGAAGTGTCGGCGATGAGGACATCGCCTGCCGCATCCAGGGCCACGCCTTGCGGGAAATTCAACGTGTAGCTCCCGGTGCTGACCAGGGCCGGTGTGCCGCCTGCCGTAACCTCCACCACATCGTTCTTAATTTGATCGGAGATGAAAACGTCGCCCGCTGCATCCACCGCTACGCCGGAAGGCTGACCCAGCGTATAAGTACCCGTATTCACAAGCGTGGGCGTGCCACCCCCGGCCGGGACCTCGATCACCTGGCCGTTCAGGGAAGACGCGATGAACAGATCCCCCGCTCCGTCCACTGCAAGGCCTTCCGGACCGCTCACTGTGTAGGACCCCGTACCCACCAGTGCCGCAGTTCCCACAGCCGGAACCTCAATCACCTGACCACTTCTGTAGTTGGCGATAAACAGATCGCCCGCTCCATCCAACGCCAAACCGAATGGCCCATTCAGCGTGTACGAACCGGCGTTGACAAGGCCTGGCGCACCGCCTCCGCCCGGAACCTCCACAACCCGGTTATTGCCGTAGTCTGCGATGAAGACATCGCCCGCCGCGTCCACCGCTATTCCTTGTGGACTCGCCAAAGAATAGCTTCCGGGGCTGATCGGGTTCTGCGTCCCCGGGGTAAAGGCAATCGCCGGGCCCTGGCCCACGCCGTAGATCGATGTGCTCGCCACCACATTGCCGCTACTGTCGAAGAGCCGAACCGCACCCGTGCGCAATCCAGGCGCGAGGGGGGTAAATTTCACGTTTACCGTGCAGGAGCTGCCTGCGGAGATGGTACCCGTACAGGTGCCCCCGCCGCCGAGCGCGAAGTCAAGGCCGGTCACCCCTTGCGTCAGTGCCTGGATCGCGCCAATCGTGGTGTTCGCCGCAAGATTGTAAGTGAGCTGGATCGAGCCGCTGCACGGCGCCGGAGTCGTTTGACCAGACGGGCACACGTTCACGTTGCCGAAGCTTTGCCGATTAAAGATCGCAGCGGCGTTCAGCGCCTCGTTCATCGTTAAGCT
>Ga0181531_10001669_pt1 | contig 13980 bp, 10 predicted proteins | sample PEATcosm2014_Bin_38_FD_119743 | JGI IMG/M metagenome (GOLD analysis project Ga0181531, IMG submission 119743) | Peatland microbial communities from MTU Mesocosm Facility, Houghton, MI, USA - PEATcosm2014_Bin11_10_metaG | ecosystem: Environmental > Terrestrial > Soil > Wetlands > Peat | place... | reverse complement strand
GCTCCGCTTTCCCGTGCAAATCCTGACCTTCGCCCACGGCCTCCCGCTCGTCTCACGCGCCAGGGAGCGGCTCGCGGAGCTGGTTGCTTAGGCCCTAGTAAATTCGGCTTGGCCGTACCCACCACGGCTTGCCGGAAAGCGAGCCCTCGATCACCACGTTCTGCCCACCCGCGCGGGTCGCCCGGGAATCATTGCCTGCCGCGGCCAGCAAAACTATCGGACGAGCCTTTGCTGCACCACTGCCTGGCAGCGCTTGAGCCGGTCCGCTCGCAGCCTGTGTCAGCCCGTCAGCCGCGGCGTTGTGATTAAGGAAGGCTGCGATCCGCTCCTGACCTCCGGCCAAACTGAGCAGAGTAAAAGTCGAAAAAACTGCGAGCATCATCGTTGTCAGAAGAGTTGTTTTCATAGGGCGTCATCTGGCCGGAAATTACTCTTGGCGTGTAACAGGTTCGGTGCGCGAGCGTAACAATTTGATAAACTCCGAATCCGCCTCCGAACGCAAACGGCGTGTCCGGCCCCCGTTCCCTTTCCCCTGGGCCGAACACGCCGCCTTTGGAGGTCGCTTGGATTACGACCGCTTCCACTTGCGGTTATAGCCAATCAGGAAAGCGAACCCGCCCAGCGCCATGCCCCATGTCGCGGGCTCCGGCACGGCGGTCGTGGTGGGTGCGAAGGACACGCCGCGGAGGACTTCGCCAGCGCTTGCGGTTTCCAAGGTATCGAAGCTCTCGCCGGTCACCTCGGAGGCGGTGGTATCACCGAGGGTATCGGTGATCGACACCAACTTGTTGGCATCACCTCCCACGTCGCCCAAGTCGCTGAGAGTAGCCGTGGTTGCGAATAGGGTCACAGTGCCATTGGAGTTGACTTCGCCGGCGAGGGCACGGAGACCGACTGTGGCGGGATCCAGGGTGCCGGACTCGCCCAGCGTATAGCCTGCAACGGCATACTGCTGGCCGAGGTTGAGGCCCAGGCTCAGGGTGTAGTCATAATTCCAGATGGAGCCGTTGTAGGTCCACTTGGTCAAGCCTGCAAACGCGTCGTTAGCGGCCTGGTTCGCGATGCTGTCGGCGCCCCCGCTGAAGACGTCCGTTCCCGGATTCGGAGCCGCGAGGCCTTCATCGGCAACGTACATCGTCGTACCCGTCACAAAAATTCCGAACGGAGTGAAGGCATTACTGTTGCTAAGCACGAACTGGCTTGTCGCGAGAGAAGAACCAGGCATGCCGGGGAGGATGGAGATGGTGTTGCTCGTCCCGGTGGGCAGCACGTTATTGTTAGCGGTCGGCGAGCCTGCGCCCACCTGGTACACGGTATCAATCCCTTTGCTGCCGCTGCCCTTGTCAACGTAGAGTACATTGTTTGAGATGGTCTCGGCCCGGAAGTTGTTGTCCTTGCCCTTGCTATCGCCATCGCTATTGAACGCTCCCAGAACTGTCGTGCCAGCCGAGGTGGGAGTGGCATTGACGCCGGGAGTAACGATTTCCGCGCCAGTCAGATTGAGGCTCCCGCCATTGCCTACGGTGTAATAGACGCCGTTTGCGAGGATCGCGGCGCGGCCATTGTTGGTGCTGTAAGCATTGGTGGTGGTGTCGTTAAGGGTGCCATTGGCATTCAGTTGCACAACCTCGCGGTAGGTCGCGGTACTGTAGGCGTTGCCGGTGTCGTAGGGCGTGTTGGAATTGGAGATGTCCAACTGGTTGATCGGGCTGCCTCCGTCGGCGCCGATGGCGTTGGCCGCTGTATCATACCCCATGAAGGTAATGGCTGAGCCATCGGTCGAGAGGTTCAGCCCGAGCTCCGACTTGGAACTGAAGCTGGTGACCGCGACGCTTGTCGGCACATCGAAATCATTGCCGCTCACGTATGGGGAAGCGCCAGTGATAGGGTCCGCCGCTCCACTTTGAGTGAGTTGCTGAATGATGATCGGGCTTGTTACACCGAAGTTCGCATCGGCAATGTCATTGTTGAACACCTCGGGAAACGCGCCGTCCGCTGTGGCTGTCGCGCCGTTCGGTAGGACAGTTGTCCCAGGGACAATCATGCTGGCGGTACCCTCGTAGGTGCTCGTGGAGACCAAAAGATCTCCAGCGTTGAAAACGCCTTGCGAGAAGGCGCCGGCGCTCATGGCCAGGAGGCTGGCGGCGGAGAGCGCGATGAATTTACAGTTCATTCGTAGTCCAGGTAAGAAGTCGGAGACCTAACGGATCAGGCCCTGCGGAAGCTGCTGCGGAAGCGCTTGGAAACGCCGATGAGCAGGAACCCGCCAAGGGCCACAATCCCGTACGTGCCGGGCTCGGGGACTGCCTGGGCGGTGATGCTCACGTTATCAAAACGCCAGTTGCCTGAGCTGTTGTTCAAGGCGGTGCCCGCGGTGGAGACGTCATCGGCGCCCGTGGAGGCGTTCACCATCTCAATGCCAAATTCGGAATTATTGAACGCAGCCGGATCGGAGATCAACGCCGTCAGATTCGTGAACCAGTCCTGGCCAGCCGATGAATTATTTAGTTTATTGTCGCTGATATAAGACCCCGAAGTCGTGTTCGAATCCGTGCCGTTCAATATCTGGGCCGCAGAGTCGCCTGCGCCAAGCGTGATCGGCAGATTGGTCCAGGTCGAACCGTCGTTGTCCGTGTACAGGAGCTCGAGATTTGCTTCCCCTTGCGTGGTCGAATACCAGTCGAAGCTGATCAGGAGACTGTTGTAGGAAGATGTGGTGTAGCCGACGGTGGAGGCGAAGAATTGCGCGCCTTGCGAGGCGATGGGAGCCAGGCTCGACCAGCCGTTGGCAGCGCCATTAGTGCCAGCCTGGCCGCGGATACGCCAGATGTGGGTTAGGTCGGCAAGGGTGTTGGCGCCGGTGTCCCCTGTCGCGCCTTGATCGATATCGTCCTGTGTCACGCCGACATTCGGGGTGGCGTAGATGTTCATTCCGATGGAGTCAGCTGATCCGCTCCCGGTGCTGGGGGCGGGGTTGTTATTGGTGGCAATGGAATCGTTCTCGAAGTTCCAGGCGGCGATGGTTTGGGCCTTGAGGCTGGGACCGAGGATAAGGGCGGCGGCTAGGCCCACGATGGAGACGAGGAGCTTTTTCATTTGATCGATTTGTCTGGCGGTTGGGTTTCCTTGGGTTGTGTGCGCCCGACTCTGCATATGGGGAATCCGATCCGTCGGATTGCTCATCGGGGGGCGAGTCAAGCCGGGGACCCTAGTAGGCAAGTGTTTCGAATTAGCGATGAGTTTGTAACGTTTGGATCAATTCATTATCAGTGACGTAGGATCCTTCGCGGGTGCTTCGGCACCCCGTCTTTGGCGGGCTCAACGGCTCCCTCTTTTTAACCATCCCGGCCGCTCGGACGAATCCGGGGTCCGGCGGAAGTAATTCTTTCCAGGACGAGAGTCTCCGAGGTTCGCGAATCCCCGGAAAATCTGTTGCGAAGTTAGGAGCCCTTTGTTTCGAAATCGGGACGAATTTGTAACAAAATGGAGAAATAGACGTGGCTGTATACGCACGTTTCCCGTATTCGCGGTGTCGTCCGATACTCCGTTGCCGCGCCGGAAAGCGGAAGATACCGTGGCCGGATGTCCGATCCATCGTTCGAATTGGTTACCGTGCCCAGCGGTGCCCGTTCTCTAAGATCACGCGAGCACGGCGAGACCTTCCATCCCGGCATCGGGCCAATGGAAGAAGCGCGGATATTGCATGTGGTGCAGCACCGACTCGCGGAACGTCTCGATGGGCCCTTTGTGATTTGGGACGTAGGCCTCGGCGCGGGCGCAAATGCGCTCGCAATGATCGAGGCGCTCCTCGCGCTGGAGAGAAAAGAGGCGCGTGTGGAATTGCGGAGTTTCGACAAGACGCTCGAGCCTCTCTACTTCGCCTTCAAGCACGCAGCGGAACTGCATTACCCGAGCCGATGGAAGCCCGAAATCGAGGAACTTTTGCTGCGCGGCAAAGTGGAAATAGGCAGCGTGACCTGGTCACTCGAAGCGGGGGATTTTCTTGAGCGAATCAATCATTGGACAGGCCCCGAACCGAACGCCGTGATGTTCGACCCATACTCCCCCGCCGCGAATCCCGGCATGTGGACTCGTGAGGTTTTTCATGCGATCCGGGAAAGAGCGGGCCACGATTGCACATTGACCACGTATTCACGGTCGACCGTTACGCGGGCGCGGCTATTGCTCGCCGGATGGTGCGTGGGGCGCGGAGCGGCCACGGGCGAGAAGACCGAAACCACCGTGGCGGCGACGCGCATCGAGCTACTCCAAGAGCCCCTCCGGCGCGATTGGCTCGAGCGCGTGAAACGCAGCCGCGCCGCCGGTTTGACAGACGAGGGAATGACGCCCGAGATGCTGGCGGGGGAGCTTGCGGCCTGCGCGCAAATGCAGGCAGGGTGAACTCTGTCTACCGCGCCGCCGGTGTCTTGCAGATTCTTCTGCGGTAACAATTTTCGGCCAGTGAAACGCCGGGAGACAGCCCGGGATACGATCTCCAGTAACTACATTATGAATGCAATGATGCTGCGGAAAACAGGGACTCCTCTGGAGTGGACCGAACTGCCGGATCGCGAACCAGGTCCCGGGGAGATTCGGTTGAAAATCGCCGCCTGCGGGGTCTGTCGCACGGATCTGCATGTCGTGGACGGCGATTTGCCGGAACCCAGGCTCCCCATTATTCCCGGCCATGAGATCGTCGGCCGCGTCGATCGCATCGGGCCGGGCGTGGAGGGCTTGAGCCTGGGCCAGCGCGTCGGCGTCCCATGGCTGGCCCATACCTGCGGCATTTGCCCGTATTGCAAGGCCGGCAGGGAGAATCTGTGCGACGATCCGCTATTCACCGGCTACACGCGGGATGGAGGCTTCGCGACGGCAACCATCGCGGACGCGCGTTTCGCATTCCCGCTGGGCGACGTTGGGAACGACGTCGAGGTCGCGCCGCTCTTATGCGCCGGATTGATCGGCTGGCGCTCGCTGGTAAAGGCGGGGGAGGGGAAGCGGGTGGGGCTTTACGGGTTCGGCGCCGCGGCGCACATCATCGCACAAGTAGCGGTCTGGCAAGGCCGCGAAGTATTTGCATTCACGCGGCCGGGCGACAAGGAGACACAGGCATTCGCGCGGCGCCTGGGCGCACGATGGGCGGGCGGGTCCGACGAAATGCCCCCGGCGCCGCTGGACGCCGCGATCATCTTCGCGACGGTCGGCGCGCTGGTGCCCATGGCGCTCAAGGCCGTGCCCAAAGGCGGCCGCGTGGTCTGCGCCGGCATCTACATGAGCGATATTCCCGCGTTTCCTTATCGGATCCTCTGGGAGGAGCGGGAAATCATCTCCGTCGCAAATCTCACCCGCCATGATGGCATCGAATTCCTTACCCTGGCCCGTACGGCCGGCATCAAGACTGACACCCACCCCTATCCCCTCGCCAGGGCCAACGAGGCCCTCGAAGACCTCCGCGCAGGCCGCTTTGATGGTGCAGCGGTCCTGGTAGTGTGAGGCTCACTCCACGGGCGAGAGCAGCCGCGCAAATCGCACCGCAGTCTTGAACCACCACGGCCGCCGCCGGTATTCTGAGAGATCGACAGGATGCGCGCGCGCAAAGTCCTCCTTCATCATCGCCTCCGTCTCCGCGCAAAACCCCGGGTCCGTAACCATCACTACCAACTCAAAGTTCAGGTGAAATGAACGATAATCAACATTAACCGAGCCAACCGCTGCGAGCCGGTCATCCACCAGCAGCGCCTTTTGATGAAGAAATCCAGGCTGGTAGCGCCAGAGTTCGATGCCCGCCAGCGCGAGGCTTCCGTAATAGGAAAAGCTCGAGAGCATCGGCAGCAGATGATCAATCCGTTGCGGCAGGAGCAGTCGCACCTCCACGCCGCGCAAAGCGGCAAGCTGCAGGGCAGTCAGAACCGTCAAGTCCGGCACAAAGTACGGACTGCTGATCCAGAGCCGGCTCTGGGCGGAATTGACGGCACGGATGAATGCGAGCGAACAAAGCTCCGCCTCATCCGCGGGACCCGTGGCCAGGACCAGCGCGCGCTGGTCCGCATCGGCTGGCGTCGGCGTCCAGTTGAGTTCCGGCACCTCGTCCGTCGCCCAGTACCAATCTTCGATAAAGGCAAGCTGCGCCGCCTGTACCGCCGGGCCGCGCATCCGGAGATGCGTATCCCGCCACGGACCGAACCGGTCGCTATGTCCCATATATTCATCGCCCACATTCAGGCCGCCCGTCAGCGCTTCGCGCCCATCCGCGATGACCAGCTTGCGATGATTCCGGAAATTCAGTTGGAACCGATTGCCTCGCCCGCGCGTGGTCTTGAAGCCCTCGACGCGGATGCCGCTTTCGCGCAGCGAATCGAGCCACCTCCGCGGCAGCTTGTGGCAGCCCACTTCGTCATAGAGGAAGAAAATCTTCACCCCCGCGCGCGCCCGCTGGACCAGCCGCTCGCGAAATTTTTCACCCAGCCTGTCATCGTGGATGATGAAAAACTGGACCAGCAGGTAATCGTGCGCTGCGTCCATGGCGGCGAAGATGGCCTCGAATGTCGCCTCGCCGTCGATGAGCAGCTGGACGTGATTACCGCGCGTGACTGGCAGCGTGGTTAGCAATTTACGCCACCGGTCCAGCGTGCCCCCGGCGGCGGCCTCCACGACATACTGCACGGTTCCCTTTTCGGCTTGTTCGGCGGCATGGTGAAGCGGGCCGCTAAGGTCTGTCATCGCGCAGCGGTAACCGATGAATTTCGCCCGCCCAAAGGTCCAGTACAGCGGGATCGCGAAATACGGAAATGTGATCAGCCCCAGCGCCCAGCCGATCGCGGCCTGCGGCTGGCGCACCTTAAAGGCGGCATGGATTGCATTGAGCACGCCCAGGCCGTGAACGATGACGAGCTGGACTTTGACGAACGAATCCCAATAGGCCGTCCACATTGGTTGGCGCGCCTAATGCGCGGGGGCGGGCGCGTTTGTAAGCCGGTAAACCTCAAAGTCGCGAATGACCAGGTGGCTGTGCGTTGTGCGGATGGCAAACCATCCGCTGGTATAAGGCTGGGGATCGTTCATCTCGAAAAGTTTTTTCCCGGCGCGATAGAATTGAATCAAATTGCCATCCGCCACGAGAACGATTTTCTGCGAGACGTTCCCCACCAGCAGATCGGCCGCGTCTCTCAAATCATCCCCGGGTCGCAACGGCCGGATCGTCGGATCGCCAACGTACCGGCGGAAACGCGTCGTGCTGTTGGTATTCCCGCCCACGCCCACATAATAAGTCACGAGCTGATTGTAATCGGCAAATTTCCCAGAGCGCTTCCAGCCGAAGATATCCGCCGGACTGCGGGAATCGCGGGCCATCCAGAAGCAATTCAGATCGCTCACGCGGTCATTCGGGCCGCCCTTGCTCATGACGGTCGCCTCGTACTCGATAAGCACCGGCCCGGTCAGCATCGGCTTGAACCAGACGCTCGCGCCCGCGGGCACATCGATGGTCATGGCGCCGTTTGTGGCGGAGACAGTGCCGCCGGCCTCAAGCTCCGTGGTCCAATTAGAAAGCCCACGCGAGAAATCGTCGGAGAAAAGTAGCGCACGAGTTGTAAGCCCGGCCGGACCTTCGGACTGTGCCGCCGGGAGCAACGCCATGAATGTGAACGACAGCACTAATGGATTGCGGAAAAGCTTCGAAGTATGACTCATTCGGGGGATGCTGCGGAGCAACATTCGACCCGCGTCCGGGTTAAGCGTTGCAGAACGCAACGGAGATTACGGCGCTGAAACACCTCGCCGCAATCGCCAACTTTCCGCCATCATCCCTTTCCCCCATGCCACTACCTTTTAATCCCTGGCCTCTAGCCATCCTGCTGCTCTGTGCCTGCCCCGCTCTCGGCGCGGACGTCGGGACCGCGGTCTTCGATAAACCGGTCTCCACTCAGCAGTGGACGCTGAAGGAGCTGAATCCCGGTCTGCCCGCGGATTGGACGGGATACGATTTCCTCGTCCTCGAGTTTCGCGCCTCGTCCAGCCAGCGCTTCGAACTCGGCCTTCAGACGCCCGGCAAGCTCATCTCAAAGCGCATCCATCCCTACCCCGGTGTTTGGGTGCGTGCCTCGATTCCACTGCGTTTCTACCGTGAAGGCCTGGGCAATGGCACGGACCTCGCCGCCACGGTCAATCAGCCGCGCAACTCCTACTGGATCAATATCGAGAGCGGCGGCAATGGCCCGACTACAGACGTCCTCGGCTTGAGCGTGACGATGCGATACCCGCAAGGTTCGCCAAAGCTCGAGATTCGCTCCGTAACTCTTGCGAAAACCGATCCCGGCGACGATATTCTCGAAGGCGGCAAGCCGCTCATAGACCAGTACGGCCAATACACGCACGCGGATTGGCCTGGCAAGGCCCACTCCGTGTCCGATCTGAAAACTGCCTGGACCGCGGAGGCGGCCGCGCTGGCCGCCGCCGGTCCATTTCCCGGCCGCGATCAATACGGCGGCTTCGCCTCTACTCAGGCAAAGGCCACCGGCTTCTTCCGCGTTCAGAAAATCGATGGCATCTGGTGGCTCATCGATCCCGACGGTCATTATTTCTTCTCCTCGGGCGTCAATGGCACCCGTGTTCTCGCCACCACCCGCGCGACGGGACGCGAGGACTATTTCGCCGCGCTGCCGCCCATTCCCCGGGTCGCGATCACAAGTGCCACGGCCAGCGGCTTCAGCTCGGGCAGCGCCGCAACGGGCGGCCACCAGGCCTCTTTCTACACCGCGAATGTCCAGTTGCGCTTCGGCCCCGACTTTATGGCGCAATGGGCCGCAATGACCGCCCAGCGCCTTGCCGCGTGGGGCTTGAACACTGCGTACACGCCGGCGCTCAATAACTCCCTCCCGGCCAGCGGCCGGAAGACCCCTTACGTAACCGGACTCCGCGGCTGGCAGACCGGTCCGATGGTCATGGGCATGCCCGATGTCTATGCCGATGCCTTTCCCCAGCAAGTCGCCGCAGCCATCCAGCGCCAGACTGCGCCCTTGAAGGATGATCCATGGCTCATCGGCTATTTCATTGGCAATGAACCGCCGTGGCCCGGCCGCGAAAGCCAGTTCGTCGATCTCGTCCTCAATGGCCCGACCGGGGAAATGAAGAAACACTTCCGCGCGCAACTTGCAAAGGTGGGCGATACCCCCGCCGAGCGCCGCGCCCTCGTGCTGGCCGCGTTCCAGCGCTACCTTAGTGTGATCGATTCGACTCTCAAGCACTACGATCCAAACCATCTCAATCTCGGCATCCGTTTCGGCGGCACGCCCCCGGACGATGTCGTAACGCTGGCCAGTCATTTCGATATTTACACACTGAATAAATACCGCTACGAGCCACCCCCGGAGGAGATCGCCCGCGTCCATCGGCTCACTGGGTTGCCCTTGCTTATCGGCGAGTTCCACATCGGCGTCCCGGACCGCGGCATGGCGCCCGGCCTCGTCCAGGCCATGGACCAGCATGAGCGCGGCCTCGCCTACAGTTACTACATGGAGCACGCCGCTGCGCATCCCGAGGTCATCGGAGCCCATTGGTTCCAATGGGCCGACGAACCGGTCACCGGCCGCTCCGACGGAGAGAATTACAACATCGGCTGGGTCGATGTTACCGATCAACCGTACCCCGAGTTGGTAAATGCCTCCCGCATCACCGCCGCCCGCCTGCTCGATATTCACCTCGGCAAAATCCCGCCCACCGATCGCAAACCGAAAACATCCGATATCGGCACCGCCGATGAAGCCAACAAACTCGGCCTCCCGGCGATCCAATAGGTGTGACTTTCTTACTCAAAGAGATGCGACTTAACCTGCGCCGTTGGTTATTCCCCGCCATCCTGCTCGCCGCCGGTACTCTCCATGCTCAGTCTAATGGAAGCCCCGCTGACTTGGACAAAGTCGCGCCAAAGCCGCTCTATCGCGATCCCGTCTACGATGGCGCCGCCGATCCAACGATCATTTACAACCCGTCCGATAAGAAATGGGTCATGTTCTATACCGTCCGCCGGGCCAACGTCCCGGGCTTGGGCCGCATCGTCTGGGTCCACGCCACACCCATCGGCATCGCCACTTCCGCCGATGGCGGCGTAACCTGGAAATATCTCACCACCGCAAAGATTCATTACAAAGGCGCAGTCTCTGACGCCACCTGGTGGGCACCTGCAGTCGTCGTGGAGAAAGGGACTTATCACATGTTCCTGACTTATGTCCCCGGCATCTTTTCTGATTGGAATCATCCGCGTGACATTATCCATCTTACCAGTACGGATTTGATCAATTGGACTTATATCTCCACTCTCCCGCTCGAGCATCACAAAGATATCGACCCCGGCTTGCTCCACTTGCCCGATAATACATGGCGCCTCTGGTACAAGGATGAAACTGACGGCTCCTCCACCCACGAAGCCGACAGCCCCGACCTTTATCATTGGATCGATCACGGCAAAGTCCCCGGCCTCTCGGACGAGGGAGGCGAGGCGCCCGTTGCCTGCCATTGGAAGGGCCACTACTGGTTCTTCCTCGATATCGCCCACGGCCTCGCCGTGTACCGCTCTGATGACGCAGTAAACTGGACCCGCGTCGGCACCCTCCTCGATCAACCCGGCACCGGCCCGGACGACAAAGCCGTCGGCAAACACCCCGACATCATCCTCTCCGCTGATCGAGCCTACCTCTTCTACTTCACCCATCCCGGCGCCGCCCCCTCTCACGCCGACGGCGCCGACCCCCGTCGCACTTCCATCCAGGTCGTCGAACTCAGGTACGACCCCGCAACCATCGCCCTCACCGCTGACCGCAACACCCCAACGCGGATCAATCTTCAACCGCCCGCCGATCCCGAAACGGAATCCAAATTCAACTAAGACGGAATTTCGCCGCGACTAACCCGTCAAACGGCGTATACTTTGCCGGAGTCCTATGACTGAGCGCGGAACCGAAACCATGCTGCAGATCCTTACTGCGCGCTTGCAATGGTTCAGCCTCCTTTCCTGCTTCCTGGTATCCATGTCAGCCCGCGGCGCCGCGCCGTTGCCCACGGAAGTAAGCCTCATTCCCAAACTCGAGAAAGATGGCCTCGCCGCACGCGATCAAGGCGACCGCGACGTCTGCTCCCTCTTCGCCATCACTGGCCTCGCTGAGTTTGAAAATGCCCGGCACACCGCTGGCCCGCCCCCGCCCCTCTCCGAGGAATACCTGATTTGGGCCGCCACCAAGGCCAGCGGTATTGCCGGTGACCAGGCGATGTTTTACAAGGCCGTCGACGGCCTCAACACGCTCGGCATCTGTTCCGACGAGAGCATGCCGTATGCGCCCAAAGCCGATCCAAATCGCACGCCTTCCCCCCAGGCAGTCGCCCAGGCCCGCGAGCTTCGCGAACGCTGGCAGGTCCATTGGATCAAGCGTTGGTCCGTCGATTGCCTGCTCACCGATCGCCAGTTGGATGAAATCAAACACGCCCTCGCAGCAGGTCATCCCGTCGCCTGCGGCATGCGCTGGCCAAACAATTTGAACGGCTATCAATTACTGGACGTGCCCGCGCCCGGCCAGGTCTTCGATGGCCACAGCATCATGCTCGTCGGCTATCAGGACGATCCCGCTCAAAAAGGCGGCGGCATATTGCGGTTTCGCAATAGCTGCGGCCCAGGCTGGGGGGAAAACGGCTACGGCACCATCTCCTACGCCTACGCCCGCACCTACGCCAACGACGCCCTCTGGCTCGCGATGGGGCCGCCGGATTCAGAAGTGCCTGCCAGGCGCTTCGAGGCCGAGACGATGGCGGTGGCTGCCCACCAGCGATGCCCGGTCAATGCCCAAAAGATGACCGATTTCGGCCCCCGGATGTGGAGCGGCGGCGCCCAGCTCTTCTGCGGAGCCGAAAAAGGCGGATTCGTAGAGCTGAGTTTCGAAGTCCCGCAAGCGGGCCGCTACCGTCTCCGCGTCCTCGCCACCGCCGGTCCCGATTTTGGCAAATTGCGCACAGCCCTCGACGGCGCACCCCTGCCGCCGGAATTCGATCTCTACTCCGGCCGCGTCTCTCCCGCAGGCTCCCTCGAACTCGGCATCCACGATCTCCCCGCCGGCCCCCACCGCCTCCGGATCACCGCCGTCGCGAAGAACCCCTCCTCAAAAAATTTCTTCTTCGGCCTCGACGCTGTCGATCTCCTCCCGGTGAAATCGCCGTCTTAAATCGGTTGCACCGTGACTAAAGTGTGTCGCTTCGGTCGAGGCGCAACATAGTGATTAACGGGATATGTCTGCTCCTCAGAATTCCTCCGAGCTTGGGAAAGAGGCTCGCCGCGCGGAAGGATGCGACTACGAATAATGGGTAGACAGATGAAAATCGCCGTCATCGGCGGCGGCCCGGCAGGTTTGCGGGCCGCTGAAATCGCCGCGGGAGGCGGCGCTTCGGTGACGCTTTTCGACGCCAAAGCATCCGTCGGTCGGAAACTCCTTGTCGCCGGCCGGGGCGGTTTGAACCTTACCAAGGACGAGCCGCTTGAGCTTTTCATCCCCCATTATCAAGGACAAGACGGCGGAACTGACCGGTGGGCGGGACTAATTGCGGACTTCGGTCCGGCAGCATTGCGTTCGTGGGCCGAAGCCTTGGGCGTGCAGACATTTGTGGCCTCCACGCGCCGCGTTTACCCCCGGGAACTAAAGGCCGCCCCTCTGCTCAGGCGCTGGGTGCGGCGGTTGCGAGACTCGGGAGTGGAATTCGCCATGGGCCATCGATGGGACGGGCTTTCCCTTTTGGGTGGTGGCGTGCAGGTCGCATTTCGGGTCAAAGAGAGCCGCCGCACCTTCCAGGCGGACGCTGCGATCCTGGCGCTCGGAGGTGGCTCATGGCCGCAGACCGGATCGGATGGAGTATGGACTGAAATCATGGAACGCCTGGGCATTACCGTCGCCCCGCTCGAACCGGCTAATTGCGGATGGGAATGCACCTGGCCGCCGCCGGTGCTCGCCCTCTGCGAAGCCAAGCCACTCAAGAACATTGCAGTTTCGGCCGGCGGCAGAGTGGTCCAAGGAGAACTGCTGGTCACAAAGTACGGCCTGGAAGGCGGAGCCCTCTACGCGCTGGGACCTGCGTTGCGTACGATGCAAAGCCCCGTAATTTCGATTGATTTCAAGCCCTCGTTTACCCCCCAGGAGCTTGTCGCCAAAATGCAATCCGCCAGGAGGAATTTCCTGGAAGAGGCGGGCGGGCGCTGGCGCTTGTCAGCCGCCGCATCTGCCATTCTCGCGCATTCCGGAAAAGCGCCGTTCACCTCCGCCGATGCGCTCGCGGCCGAGGTAAAAGGCTTTTCTCTCGAGCTTACGCGCCCGCGCCCACTGGCCGAGGCCATCTCATCCGCAGGCGGAGTCTGCTGGAGCGAACTTGATGCCGGATTGATGCTCAAGAAACTCCCCGGCGTCTTTCTGGCGGGCGAAATGATCGATTGGGAAGCGCCGACCGGCGGGTATCTACTCCAGGGATGCTTTGCGACCGCGACCCGAGCGGCCAGGGCCGCGCTTGAATGGCCGTACCGTACCGTTTAGGCGGGCATCTCCACACCCCGGAAAACTGCATCGCTCTTACTCTGTTAGACGGTTATTGTCCCCGGCGGGAATCGAACCCACATTTAAGGTTTAGGAAACCCTCGTTCTATCCGTTGAACTACGGGGACAAATAGCTAATCATCAAAGACTTATGAAATGAGTAAGTCGCAGAAAAACAGGAGTTGTCACCCTGTTTTGTCACCCATATAATTTGGGCATGGAAGCGGACGCGCATTTGAAGTCTCAAAGTATGAAAAAGGTCGGCCCGAATCTCTACCGGGCGCCCTCTGGCCGGTACTATCTCCTCGTAAAACGGGCGGGCAAGCAGTTTCGCCGGAGCCTTAAGACCAAAGACGCCAAGTTGGCGAAACGGCGGTTGCGCGAGTTCCAGGAGAAGGCGGGGAAGCTGGCCGGAACCACTGAG
>Ga0181531_10001668_pt1 | contig 13981 bp, 9 predicted proteins | sample PEATcosm2014_Bin_38_FD_119743 | JGI IMG/M metagenome (GOLD analysis project Ga0181531, IMG submission 119743) | Peatland microbial communities from MTU Mesocosm Facility, Houghton, MI, USA - PEATcosm2014_Bin11_10_metaG | ecosystem: Environmental > Terrestrial > Soil > Wetlands > Peat | place... | reverse complement strand
GACACACCCCAAAATTACTTCAAATCCGCATTCTGGGCACTCCCCAAATAGAGGCCGTTAAATAAAAATTTGAACGTTCCGTGCGGCTGCGCCCGGAACGCCACTTCAGGCCCCAGCAACACGACCTTTCCTTCACCAACCGACGCCTCCGCTATAGCCGTGCCCCCGTTCAGATACTGCTGGCCCCAGGCCCATCCGCTATCCAGACTCTCCGGCCCGGCGAACCAGCCCACCGCGGAGGTACGCTTCTGCGACGCATCCGGCCCCATCTTGAACACCGGGCTGCTGTCGAAAAACACGTCCACCTTGTCCGGCATCCCGTAGGCCAGCGGATTGGTGTTATCCACCGAGATCTTCAGCAAAGACCCCGGAACATAAAATTTATCCTGCGGCAGCGAATGTTCTTTGTGGTCGGCGCCCATTTCCGTCATGTAATTCGATACCGGAATTCCCAGCACCTCGGCCATGCTGGTGGAACTGCCGATCGTCACAATATCCCCGCCGGACTCCACGAATTTCCTGATCTGCGGCATCGTTTTGTCCAGGCTCAGCCGCCCTGTCATGCCTTTGTACTGTTCGGGCAGATCTTCCGGCGTACCCGCGCCGAAACCACCCCGCCCGCCGCCGCGACCGGTCGCCGCGCCCAGCCGGGCCGCGCCATCGACAAACACCAGCACGTCGAACTTGCTCTTCAGGTCGCCCGCATCGAGCGTCTGCGGATACACCAGCTCAAACGGGAACTCGAACTGTTCGAGAATCCAGCGCGTCCAGCCGGCCGGCATCAGCCCGCCGTACTGGTCGTAGAGCCCGATGCGGATGGGCTTCAGCTTCATCGCCTCACCAGACGGCGCGGAGGCCAGCCCGATGGCGCCCACTCCCGGGGCTTTCGCACTCGCTTCGATAATCTGTTTCGCGGCCGCCGAAGCGGGCACCCAGATGGAACCCGTGCCCATGTTCTGCACGTCCTTCTTCAGCCAGTAAACGTCGCATTTTGCCTTCAGGAGCCTGTTCACCACGATGAACGAATCGTTCTCCTTGTGGCTAATCAGCCAGCCGGCGGGATTCGCGGGACCCGTCACCGGCGCGGCAGGCGCATCCAGCAGGCCTTCCACCTTCGCGAAGGGCCCGTCGAACCCGTCCAGCACGCGGTCGAACTGCACGCCCATCTGGAAGGCCAGCGTCCAGCCCGCAATGTCGTACGGAGGAATCGGCGGCCCGCCGGGGTACCGGAAATCGTTCGGATGATCCTGCGGCTCGAACATGTCGAGAATGTGCGGGCGGAAAGCCTGATTGGTTTTGATCACATAGGAACCTGCGGGATAGCTCTTGCCCGTGGCCTTCACCGTAAACGCGGCTGTGGCCCTGGTCACCGTGATGCCGTTCTTCAGCAGCGTGTCCACAAATTTCGTTGCTGTCGGGAAATCGGCCTGATCGGCCGGAATGATGTATCCCCGGGCATCCCGGAACTTCGGATCGTGCAGGACCGTTTCGTAGAGACCCGCCGGCACCCCGCCGCCGCGTCCGCCACCACCGCCTCCTCCGCCGGGAGCCGCATCGGGGCTCGGGGCCGCCGCCGCTTCGACCGCCACCGGAGCGGGAGCAGCCGCGGCGCCACCGCGCCCACGTCCTCCGCGCCCGCCGCGACCCCCACCGCCATCAGCTACCGCTGCGCCCGCCGCCGGGGCCCCCGCTGCCTTCAGCGCTTCAATCCGTTTCGGCGTGATGGTCCAGCTGTCTTTGCTGCCGCGCTCGATGGAATTCATCCCCATGCGCCAGGCATTGAACAGGAACGTTTCGCGATACCGCGCCGCCACGTCCATGACGGCATAATTATTGGTGATCTCGTAATCGATCGACTGCCGGTAATGCCATTTCTGCGGCGCAATGGGCAGGGGCCAGTCGCCCGTGGGCAATTGCTTATCCGGTACCAGCGCGATATCCATCGGCGTGGGGCTTCCGATGATCTCGGTCAGCAGACCGATCATATTGTGGAAGTAGGTGATGGTGCGCAGGCCGCCATTCCACCACGTGGAATAGTTCGACCCGCTGCGCATGGCCGACCCACCTTTGCCCTCCGCCACCAGACGGCTGTGCATGGCCGTTCCCACCAGTTCGATTCCCAGCGGAACCAGCGGATCGAAATTATAATTGAACGGATCGCGGAACGGCGGCATGAAAATCACGGCGCCCGCCGGACCCGTCTGGTGATGGTTATAAACAATCTCCGGGAACCATTCGATGAACAGCTGTTTGTTCATATTGGTGGTCTCCGGCATGTTCGACATGTAGAAATCGCGATTGTCGTCGTGCCCGATGTACTTGTTGTAAAGCGTGGGCACGCCGTTGAACGTCCGCTTCAGCGGATCCGTTTCGCGCATGTACCAGTTGGCTTCGATCTCCTGGCCATCGGGATTCGCCTGGACGCAGAGCACGATGTCATCGTTGAGCAGGCGCACCGTTTCGGCGTCGGTCCGGCTCACCAGTTGATAAACGGTTTCCATGAGCTGCTGCGAACCCACGGTTTCGCTGGCGTGGAGACCGCCATCGATCCAGACGATGGCTTTGCCATCCTTCGCCAGCTGCCGGGCTTGTTCTTCGGATACCCCTTCGGCATGAGCCAGCTTCTGCGAAATCGTTTTGTACTTCGCAAGGTTCTTGATATTGTCCGGCGACGAGATAATCGCCATGTACTGCGGGCGGCCAAACCCGGTTTTGCCGATTTCGACCAGCTTCATGCGATCGGATTCGGTAGCAAGTTTTTTCCAGTAAACCTCCAGCTGCGAGTAGGAGGCCATCTGGTAATCGTCGCCGATGTTGAAGCCGAGGGCTTCTTTCGGCGTGGTGATTTTTGGTGTCTTCTGCGCCGCAAGCGTAGCCGCGGCGGCGATGGTAAGGAAAATCGGTGTGAAGGTTCGGAATGTCATGGGCGTAAGTTTCGGGCCCAACAAACAGGGTTTTGGCCTTTCATGTAGCATAATCGATCCCTCAGTGCGGATTCGGTACGATCAAGCCATGTCGAAAATCGAATTCGAACATCCGGCCATCGATCAGCTCGCCGCGACCCCCGAGATCCTGCGGCTTTTGATGGCTCCGGTCAGCGATGAGCAGGCCCGGTGGAAGCCCGCGGCCGACCGCTGGTCAATCGCCGAAATCCTCGCGCATCTCGAACACGTGGAGGCGCATTATTTCCGCGCGGGAATTGAGCTGATGGTGACGGAGAAGAATCCCGAAGTCGAACCTTACGACCAGAACGTCTGGGCCACGGCGGGAACTTACCGGGATCGGGAGCCGGAAGAATCGTTCGCGCACTGGGAAGAACAGCGTGAAGACAACGTGGTGTATCTGCAGGAGCTCGAGCCGGCTTCGCTCGACCGGACCGGTCGCAATCCTGAATTAGGGACGGTAACCGTGGGAAATTATCTGAACGAATGGGCGCACCATGACTTGGGTCATATCCGGCAAATCGCAGAGTTGGTGAGAGCCCAGCTTTACTACCCGGAACTGGGAGTGTTTAAGTCGCAATACAGAGTAAACCCGTAGTGTCCTGAGTTACAAATTCGGGGTTTTTCCTTGTGCGGCCACCCCCGGAAGCATGGCTAAGGTAGCGGCACGCCGAGCGGAAGCTCGGCGGCAAGGCGGAAGCCTTGACCCTACGCGGCGGCAAGTGCGCCCGGTTCTGGTATGAAAGAGTCGGAAGCGCCGCCCCGGATTGAGCATTTCCTAACAATAGCTCTTTTGAACTTTTGGCAATGCATGCAATCGTAGTATGTACATGCGCGCATTCGCACTTTTCATTGCAATACTACTAATGACGGTCCCGGCCTCTGCTATAGTCACCCTGGGCCAAAGCACTCAAAATTTCTCCCTCACGGGCATAGGAGCCAACTCCTCCGGAGAAGGCCAGAACACCGTCAGTTGGGGCACCTGCGCCTTCGACGGCACAAACACCAACTGCACGCTCTCCGGCCCCTATACCGGTCTTGGCCCAGGCGGAACCTACAGCTTTGTCCTCTCCTACCCCGGCAAAGGAGCCTTTCCCTTAAACGCCGTCTCTCAATCCCCCGGCAGCAATTATTTCTACTATCAGGCGACGAATAATTACTCGCTCGTCATCACCCTGACGCCCAACACGGGAGCCCCCATCAACTTCTACAGTTTCGCCAACTTTACCTTCCTATATACTTCCGCTGCTGTCTGTACCGGCGTACCCGCCAGTTCGTGCGCCGTCGGACAAGTGGGCGTCACCCCTAACGCCACAATTACCGGACCTATCACCGGCACGTTCGATCCAACTCCCGCCATCAGAGCCTCTTCGGGAGTCATCAGCGCGGGTGGCTACGGTGGCTTCTCTTCCATCGCTCCCGCCACGTGGATCGAAATCTACGGCACCAACCTCGCCAACATACTAACCAGGACCTGGGGCACGGCGGACTTCACCGGGAATCAGGCGCCCACGGCCCTCGGCGGAACCACCGTAACCGTAGCCGGACTCCCGGCCTATATCGATTTCGTCAGTCCCGGGCAGGTGAACGCCCAGGTGCCTTCAGGCGTACCGACAGGATTCCAGCCCGTTGTCGTCACCACCGCGGGCGGCGTCAGCCTGGCTTTCTCGGTTAACGTAAATCCCGTCGAGCCCGGTCTGCTTGCTCCCGCGTCGTTTCTGGTCAACGGAAACCAATACGCGGTCGCACTTTTTTCGAACACCCTTACTTATGTTCTTCCGTTCAATATCGGAGGCATTCTCACCGCCCGCGCCAAGCCAGGCGACAACATCACGTTTTATGGAATCGGCTTCGGACCCGTAACGCCCAATATAACGGCGGGCCAACTGGTGCAACAGGCCAACCAACTGCAGGGCAGCGTCCAGATCACGTTCGCCGGAACCCCCGCCACTGTCACCTTCGCGGGCCTGGTTTACAGCGATGCCGGTCTCTATCAGTTCAATGTGGTGGTGCCGAACATCGCCGCGAGCGACACCGTTCCCGTCGCCTTCACGCTGGGAGGGGTAGCCAGCACGCAAAACCTGGTACTGGCCATCCAGTAAAAAGGGGCCGCGGTGACGCGTTCAGGACAGGCGGTTTCGCGCAATACCGCATACTTTTGATTGCACAGACCGTGGGGCAGGTTCCAGACCTGCGTTAAATAGTGCCCGCAGCCAACGAAATGGGCCAAAAATCTCGCCTCAGGTCCCGCACGCGCGCAGTTCTCCCGTCGTGTCTCACCCCGGAGCTAATCCACGGCAGGTCTGGAACCTGCCCCACAGGGCGCTTTCGCCCGCCCCACCTTTACAGGACACTGGCTCTTAGTCGGCCTGGGAAGTTCGATTGGAAAGAAACCAGGCCTGGCTGTCGAGCGAACCCGAGCGCAGCGTTTCGTAGGTCCCGTCCGGCTTTCCGATGCGCGCTTTGCGGTTGTCGGCCAGGTATTTTTCGAGAACTACGTCGCGCAGGTAGCGGACGATCTTCGGATTGATGATCGGGAACAGCAGCTCCACGCGGCGATCCAGATTGCGCGGCATGAGATCGGCGCTCCCGGCGTACATCTCTTCCTTACCTTCATTGCCGAAGTAATAGAGGCGGCTGTGTTCCAGGAACCGGCCTACAATGCTACGCACGGTGATGTTCTCGCTGACGCCGGAAATTCCGGGGCGGAGGCAGCAAAGGCCGCGTACGATGAGATCGACGCGCACACCGGCACGCGATGCCTCATAAAGAAGCCGGATCATCGCCTTGTCTTCGAGGGCGTTCATTTTCAGGATGAGCCGTCCGCGCTCACCGAAGGCGATTTCGCGGCGAATCAGTTCTTCGAATTTCTTACGCATTGTGACCGGCGCCACGAAGAGCTTCCGGAAGTCGGATTTATGAGAATAGCCCGTCAGGTAATTGAAGAGGTCGGTGGTGTCCGCGCCGATGTCCGGGTCAGCCGTGAACAGGCTGAAATCGGTGTACAGACGAGCGGTCACCGGGTTATAGTTACCCGTGCCCAGATGCACGTAGCGGCGGATATTGTCATGTTCGCGCCGGACAATCAAGGCAATCTTGCAGTGCACTTTGAGGCCAAGCAGGCCGTATACCACGTGCACTCCTTCGCGTTCCAGCGCCCGCGCCCATTCGATATTGCTCTCTTCATCGAAGCGGGCCTTCAGCTCCAGCAGGACGGCTACCTGCTTGCCGTTTTCGATGGCTTCCAGCAGCGCCTTGACGATCGGCGAGTTGCGCCCCACGCGATAGAGCGTCATCTTGATCGCGAGAACTTCGGGATCGTGCGCGGCCTTGCGCAGAAGATCGACAATCGGGGTGAAGGTCTGGAAAGGATGGTGCAGCAGGCGATCTTCGCGGCGGATCACAGTGAAGATGTCGTCCTCGGACTGGGAGGAGAACTCCGGCGGCGTCCAAGGTTCCGGAGTTTCGTCGCGCAGCTCCGGCCGGTCGAGGGATGTGAGCTGGCGCAGGCGCGTGAGATCGAGAGGACCGTGGATGCGAAAAACGTCGCCGGGGTTGACATCCAGGTTATCCACCAGGATTTCGAGAATATCGTCGGAGATGGCGTCGTCGGTCTGGAGACGCACGGGCTTGCGGAAGCGCCTGCGCCAGACGGCTTCTTCGACAGTTTCAAGAAGGTCGTCGCTTTCAATTTCTTTGATGGCGACTTCGGCATCGCGCGTGACATGGAACGGATGCGACTCCACGATTTTGAGGCCCGGGAAAAGCGATTGCAGATTAGCGGCAATTACCTTTTCGATCCAGACGAATTTCTGCACCGCGGGCGCTTTTTTGCGCAGGGGGTTTTGCGGTACGGTGACCAGCGAGGGTAGCTGCTGGGGGATTTTAAGGCGCGCGAAGTGCTCCCTGCCGTCGGTGTCCTCCAGAACGATCGCCAGATTCAGGCTGAGATTCGAGATGTGAGGGAACGGGCGTCCGGTGTCGAACGCAAGCGGGGTGAGCACCGGGAAAATGGTTTCGTTGTAGTACTGATCGACGGCCCCCCGCTCGCGGTGGTCGAGATCGGCGTAATCTTCGATGACTATGCCGTGACGCGCAAGAGCGGGCAGGAGCTGTTTGTGAAAGCAGTCGTAGATGCCCTTCATGGTTTCGACCAGGCGTTCCCGGACGATGGTGAGCTGCTGCGAAACGGTCTTTCCGTCGATGCTCAGATCCTGAGTGCCGGCGCTGAGCTTTTGCTTGAGCGCGGCCAGGCGCACCATGAAAAATTCATCGATGTTGGAGGTTACGATGGAGAGGAATTTGACGCGTTCGAGCAGTTTGTTGCGCCCGTCGCGCGCCTCTTCGAGCACGCGCTTCTGGAATTCCAGCAGGCTGATTTCGCGGTTGACGTAGAGCGCGGGATCGTCGAGAGAAAGCTCCTGCGCCTCCGGGGACTTCGGAACCGGCGCGGCGGCTTCCGGTGCGGCAACCTCAAGAGTCGCCACCGTCTGATTCCGATCGGCTCGTTGTCTCGCTGTTTTGGGTCCGGCCGCTTTTGCTTTGGTGGGCGCCACGATTTTCCTTTATCCGCTCACGCCGCAAGAGAATTCGATCCCGATGGGAACGAGATGGTGAATGTTGTCCCCTTGCCGAACCGGCTTTCGACTTTGATAATTCCTTCCATGCGCTCAACAACGTGGCGCACGATGGAGAGGCCGAGGCCTGTGCCTCCCACCTCACGGGAACGCGCTTTATCGACGCGATAGAACCGCTCGAAGATGCGGGGCAGTTCATCCGACGGGATGCCACGGCCGGTATCCGAAATGACGATGACGATGCGGCCATCGGGTCCGGGACCGGCGTCGATACGGGCTTCGCCGCCGGGTTTATTGAACTTCACGGCGTTGTCCAGGAGGTTCACTAAAGCTTGTTCCAGGCGCAGGGCATGGCCCGTGATAATGGCATCGCGCACCAGGCCGCGGATCAGGCGGACGCCGCGGATGCGGGCCTCGGCTTCCACGGTCAGCAGCGCCGTATTGACAGCCTCTTCAACGGAGACCGGGCCGGGTTCGACGTCGCGGCGGCCGGATTCGAGATCGGAAAGTGTGAGCAGATCGGACGCGATATTGTTCAGGCGGATGGCGTGGGCCTGAATCACTTCGACGAAGCTGCGGTTGTTTTCATCGTCGGAAAGCGCGCCGCTGAGCAGCGTTTCCGCGTACCCTCGGATGGCGGTAAGAGGCGTGCGCATTTCGTGCGAAACGTTGGCGACGAAATCGCGCCGCACGCGCTCCAGACGTTCCAGACCGGTGATGTTGTGCAGAATGACGAGCGCGCCGCGATGATTCGGCACGGCGAGGGGAGCGAAATAGGCTTCGAAAACCGACGAATCCTCCCCGGTGAACTGCAGTTTGCAGCTTTGCGATTCGCCGGACGCCAGCACACCGGAGATGAGGCCAAGGAAGCGCGGGTCGCGGACCAGGCCGACGAGGGGCGTGCTTTCGTAAACGGGCGACCGGAGGCCGAGCGCCTGAGTCAGGGCGTCGTTGCAGAACATGACGCGCATCTGGTGGTCCACGGCAAGAACGCCTTCGGCCATGCTCTTGAGGATGGCGTCGCGGCGGTTGGATTCGAGACTGAGGCGATCGACAAGTTCGCGGATGCGTGACGCCATGCGGCGGAACGACTGGTTCAGGACGGCGGTTTCCTCACCTTCGTCGGGAAGGGGCGCGTCGAGTTCGTTCGAATCGAGGACGTGTTCGGTGAAGTCGCGGAGTCGGGCGACGCGCCAGGCAAGGGAGCGCGCAAATATCCAAGTCATGACGATGGCGCCCACGACACAGAGCGCGAGATCGATGACGATGCGGCGGGCAAGGTCGTTGCCGCGGCTGAGATCGACTGCGCCTACGATTGCCGCGATCAAGACAAAGCAACTGAGCAGGAGCCGGAACCGGATGGGTGTGACCACGTTGCGCTTAACGATTCAGTTTACACTCCAAGTGTGACAACGGCATCAATTTGCGTCAACAGCCGACCCGTCAGTAGTCGCCGAGCATGCCGTCGATGAGTTCCCAGCGGCCGGGCACTTTTTCGTATTCTTCAAAGGTCAGCTGGTTGCGTGGGTTCTTTACTTCGTAATGGGTTTCGAACAGGTTGGCGGACATTTTGAGGAGGAGGCGTTCGCGGTCGTCGAGATCCGGGAAATCGCGCTGGAGGCGGTAGATTTCTTCGAGCAGTTGGGGCATGCTTTGAGGATAAAAGGTTGGGCGGCGAGGGCGGAAAAATGGTGAGTCGGGCGGGGCTCGAACCCGCGACCCTGTCATTAAAAGTGACATGCTCTACCAACTGAGCTACCGACTCGGGCCTGAAGACAGGATATCAGCCGTGTTGCTTTCCGCGCGAGCGTGGGTGGATGGATTGGCGCCGGACCCCGGGCTGCCGATCCGTTGGTATAATTCGGGAGTTCGGCGGCGCGGTGTGCGAACGTGGCGGAATTGGCAGACGCTCTGGATTTAGGTTCCAGCGCCCGCAAGGGCATGGGAGTTCGACCCTCCCCGTTCGCATTAGAAATAGTCTGTCCGGATCGGCAACACGAATTCTCGTTTACATACCGAGTGCGCACATTTTCCGGATTATGCTGAGCATTTTCACAATCGGGGCGGGAATTCCGATCCCGGAAATGTGGGCGAACACCTTTTCGGCCTTAGCTTAGCTATATACACAGATGCTTCACGCGAGCGAGCGATGACCCCCGAGCGTTGGCGAAGAGTCGAACAGGTCTATCAAGCCGCCCGCGACCGGGCTCCGTCCCAGCGCGGCGTTTACATCGAGGAAACTTGTGGAACCGATCCGGATCTGCGCAAAGAGGTCGAATCACTCCTTCATCAGGATGACTCGACTCCGGAGATGCCCCTGAATCGTCCCGCCTGGCTGGCATTTGGCGGGCCGGAAAACACGGGCGCCAAACCCGCTCCAGGCACTCGGCTGGGACCTTATGAAATCGAATATGCGCTCGGCGCCGGAGGGATGGGAGAAGTCTTTCGCGCGCGCGACACGCGCCTGAACCGCCCCGTGGCCATCAAGATTCTCCGCGCGCAGTTCAGCGATCGCTTTGAGCGCGAAGCGCGCGCCATCTCCGCTCTGAATCATCCGCATATCTGCACGTTGTACGATGTTGGCGCCGATTTTCTGGTGATGGAGTTTCTGGAAGGCGAAACCCTGGCATCGCGTCTGAAGAAAGGGCCACTGCCGATGGATATCGTTCTCCAGTTCGGCGCACAGATCGCGTCCGGTCTGGCAGCCGCCCACGGCAAAGATCTGGTTCATCGCGACCTGAAACCCGCCAACATCATGCTTACCAAAGCCGGAGTGAAGGTGCTCGACTTCGGGCTGGCGAAGGGAACGGGCGATGAGACGCTGACCTGCGGCATTTTCGGCACGCCCGCATATATGGCTCCCGAGCAGAAACAAGGAAAGTTGTGCGATGCGCGAACAGATATCTATGCCCTGGGACTGATCCTGCGGGAAATGGCCGCGGGAAAGCGAACGGATGCCGCTTCCGAATCCGAAACGCCGCAGTTCACGCAACTGGTGGATCGCTGCCTGCGCGAAGATCCGGAAGAGCGCTGGCAATCGGCCGCCGACCTCGCAAACATGCTCGAATGGCTGCGCGCGCAACCTTCGGCCCCTGTGTCGCGTGGGAAAGGTTCCGGCAAACGGACTCTCTGGATTGCCGCTGCCGTCGTGTTCGCCGTCGCCTTGATCGCCGGGCTGGCGGCGGCCGTCTGGAGTAAGAGCACGCATCGATCCGCGCCACCTTCCGTCGTGAGGCTGGCTCTGGCAGTTCCCTCCGACGGTTTGGTCGCCGATCCCGGACAGCTAAGCGGTGCGCCTTCCATTTCGCCGGACGGTAAGGTTGTTGTCCTCTCGCTCGCCACCAACGGCAGTTTCAGCCTGTGGATGCGCCGGCTCGACTCCGATCGCTTCGAGCCTCTGGAAGGTACGCAGGGCGATGCCAAGCAGCCGTTCTGGTCGCCCGACGGGACACAAATCGCTTTCTTTGCCGACGGAAAACTGAAAAAGATGAAGATGCCTCACGGCAAGCCCGAGATCCTTTGCGAAACGCCCACCCAGACGGCGCGGGGCGGTGCCTGGAGCTCAAAGGGCGTGATTCTCTTTGGTGTGAATTACAAAGGACTGATGAAAGTTCCGGAAAATGGCGGCGATCCGGTGCTGGTGGCCGGACTGGAAAGTAGTCTCAGGGAGAACTCTCTTCGTTCCCCGCAGTTTCTCCCGGATGGGCGTCGCTTTATTTATTTTTCACGGACTCTCGATGCCCGTAATCACGGCGTTTATCTGGACGCACTTGATACTGTGGGCAAGCTTCCGCGTAAGAAACTCGCTACGTCGGACGGGCCTTCCGCACTCGGGTACGATCCTTACTCGGGCCGCAATTTCCTGATTTTTCCGAAGGACGGCCAGCTCTGGGCACAGCGTTTCGATGAAGCCTCCGGCTCGGTCGGCGGCGAGAAGCTCGCCATTTCCGACGATGTAGGCCAATTCAGCGTCTCCGCGACCGGAACCCTCGTTTTCCGCCAGGCTGCCGTCGAGCAAAGCACACTAAGCTGGGTCGACCGCACGGGAAAGCCCACGGGCCAGGCGGGACAACCAGGCGATTATTGGGATGTTTCGCTGTCGCCGGACGAACGTTATGCGGCGGTCATAAACCATCGGTCACGCGAGGGACGTTTTTGGGTGGATATGATCGACCTCGGGCGAAATCTGCAGAGTCCGTTTTCCGATCCCGCCGGCAGGGTTTCCGGCCTCGTTTGGTCGCGAGACAGCGGGAGTCTTTACTTTACGGCGTGGGGAGAGAAGCAAAACCAGGTGCTCGTGCGGCGAGTCGATTCGGCTGCTCCCCCGCAGGCCGTGATCGCTTCACCTGAGCGTTACGACGTCAGAAGCCTGGCCCCCGATGACAAAACCCTCGCGGGGGATCACTGGATTGGCACCGAGGAGCGCGGTCTCGGCTTTGCGCTGGGAGGGCAACTTCCATGGAAGATGTTCGAGTTTCCGGCCGCCTCCTTTAAGCGATGCCAGTTCTCGCCTGACGGCAAATGGCTCCTGTACGAATCCAATGAAAGCGGAGCCTTCGAGATTTATCTTTCGGATTTCCCCGGTCTGAGCATCCGCCGCCGGCTGTCGGTTTCCGGCGGGAGCGAGCCCCGCTGGGGGCGGGACGGGAAAGAGATTTTCTACGTTGCGCCCGGCAGCCTTCTGATGTCGGCAGCGGTCGAAGATCCGGTTCAGATGGCTTTCGCCAGCCCGAAAGCACTCTTCAGGCTTCCCGGACAAGCACAGCCGGCGGGCGGATTTTCGTACGATGTCTCGCGCGACGCAAGGCGATTCCTCGTGCTCAACACAACGCCGCCCGTCAATGCGCGAAATCTGAGCGTGGTGTTCAACTGGCCGCAGCTGATGGGGGGCGACGCGCAGCATTGACGGTCGCCCCTTATCCGCCGGGTTGGCTAAGGCGCCGTATCGACAGTGACCCGCGTGCCGGTAACCTGGCCGGTCAGGTGATTCACCTGATTTCCATTGGTGTCGTAAGCGTTAATCGTGAACGTTCCACTGTATTTCGTGCCTCCGGGAGAGACCGTAATTGTTTCCAGGATATTAATGATTCCGGTGTAAACGCCAGTCATATCGTAAGTGAGCGCAAAGTGGTTGACCTGGTAGGTGTAATTGCCGGTTTGGACCCAAACGCCGAGACAGTAGTTCTGCGTTGCCGGCGCGAATCCGCCGGAGTTGTAGAATTCCGTTCCGTCGCTGTGCCACTGGGCATACCCGAAATCGATCTGAGCGCCATCCGGAATGGGAGGATTGTGAGTCGTATTGCCCATCGAGAGTTCCGTGATCTTCCACATTCCCACGATTGAGGCGGTGCGCCCGCTCGCCGAAGCCTGGGCGTCGCGGAACAGGGTCTCCGGCGACGCTCCCTCGAGTGGATTATTCGAATCCGTCTTGAGTTGCGGACTTGCGGACACACCCTGTAAATGTAAAGAGGTGGCCACCCCACAGGCGCTCGCAGCCGGGACCATCAGTACCGCCAGAACGGCCGCCCCGCAGGCTGCAGCGATTATGCGATTCATCGTTTTCATAACGTCTCCTTTTGTAACTGGCTGCAGCTCTTAGGCGATGCCGCGCCATGATCTTACGTCCCAATAGGCGCAATCCAGGAGGTGGAACTGCAACCACCATGAAAAAAATTTGCGGGAGATTTTGCGTTCGGCCGTTTTTAAGGCGTGCCCGGGACCGATAAACTCTGTGGAGGAATGAATGAGACCTCGAAGCTGGAGACGACGCAGCTCCTTCGCGCCTGGGCGGACGGAGACGAGAAAGCGCTGACGCAGCTCGTACCTCGGGTTGATCGCGAATTGCGCCGTCTCGCGGGCCATTACCTGAAGAACGAACCTGCCGGCGGCACGCAGCAGGCGACAGACCTCGTTCAGGATCTCTATTTGAAGCTGATGGACGTCCGGGGGCTGGACTGGCAACACCGGGCACATTTCTTTGCGATATCGGCCACTCTGATGCGGAGAATTCTCTTGGACCGTGCACGCCGTAAAGGTGCGGCGAAGCGGGGGCAAAGACCGGTGATCGTCGACCTGAAAAATGTCGTGGAGATGTCGGTCAGTCGATCGGAAGTGCTGGTCGCGCTCGACGAAGCATTAGATGCACTCGCGGAGATCGATCCGAGGAAAGCGCGCATCGTCGAGCTGCGTTTCTTCGGGGGCCTTGAGGTCAAGGAAACGGCTGCGGTAGTTGGCGTGTCACCGGAAACGGTGATGCGCGACTGGAGACTCGCGCGCTCCTGGCTTCTGAGAGAGCTGAGACGCTCCGGCTAGTCGGAAAGGGTGGGACAGACAGAGGCTCGTGGGGCGGGTTCCAGACCCGCCGTGAATTAGCTCCGGGGTGAGACATGAGTGAACAACTGCGCTCATGCGGGACCTGAGGCGAGATTTTTTGTCCCGTTTCGTCGGCTGCGGGCAGTATTC
>Ga0181531_10001667_pt1 | contig 13985 bp, 15 predicted proteins | sample PEATcosm2014_Bin_38_FD_119743 | JGI IMG/M metagenome (GOLD analysis project Ga0181531, IMG submission 119743) | Peatland microbial communities from MTU Mesocosm Facility, Houghton, MI, USA - PEATcosm2014_Bin11_10_metaG | ecosystem: Environmental > Terrestrial > Soil > Wetlands > Peat | place... | reverse complement strand
CTAAACGCGTCGCCCTTCGGGCGCCGCAGGGCTTCGCTCCGGCCGGGGGCAGAGAGAGGATTCACCAGAAGGTGGGGCCAAATGAAGCGATCAAAAGGGGCCAAATCAAGTTGACGGAGTCAGGAACTAAGGGAACTAACCGTGGATGCGACGGGCAAGGTCGTCCGTAAGGATGGAAGATGATGCGATGCCCACATGTAGGTGCGGTACCCGAACATGAATTGATGGCCGACGAGGATATCAAACGCTTCCTAAACGGCGAATTGCCGACGCCCACTCTGGCCGACAGAGTACGTGACCGTTTCCACGTCTTAGTGTGTAGTTCGTGTTTCGCCAAGTTTAAGAAGGCCTCCCAGGAAGCAAAGTTTTTCGATTGGGATGGCCTCGTAAGCGTGGTCCGTACAACTAAACCGAAGGCCACTCCGGAGCAGCCGCTAGATAGATTGTTCGCAAGTGGCTGGCTCGAACCAAATCCTGCGAATAAATCCTCGCCGAATCCACCTGCTCCTCACAATCCAGGAGCAATTTGCGGTGAGGCTGCCCCAAACTAAACCAGTACAAGTATGACGCTTTTTTCGGGGCGGCCCATGAGCTGCCCCGATCTGATTTCGAAGGAGTCGATCGTGAACTCAAAACTTCTGAATGGACCTAACGCTGAAACGGCAAAACGCACTCGTCCCGATGAGATGTGGTCGCTCTTCGTAAAAGCTTGTGGAGGGCGGTGCTGCGCTTGCTCTAAGGAAAGTCTCCAGCTCCACCGCGGCCATATCCTACGTCATGCAGATGGCGGCCGCGCTATCTTCGAGAATCTGATACCGCTCTGCAAATCCTGCAACTCAAGATACAAGAACGGGTTCACCGATGACGGGCGACCGTCGGGCTGGCGGGACAGATTTGTAAAGATGTTGCTCGTAGAATTGCAGCTTGGAATTATGTGTAAACACGTCGAGACATGTGTGGACACATCCAAGGGCGACAAACCTGCTGAAACTACTAAACTTCTGGATTTGCGGTCGGTCGAATTTGTACCCCATTTTCACTATAAAACACATCCCGAAGCCGCATCGCGACCGATGGCAGCGGCCGAAGCGACGAAGCTAGTCTGGAAGTTGTTCGAGACAAGCAAGCAAAGCACGATACGACCCAAGCGACCGCTGGGGAAGCGACAGGACGCGATGAAGCTGCTGGCGATACGGCATGGACGCGATGCTTTTATGTTGGCCGGAGAACAGTTTTTGCGCGAGGAGCCGTGGATAATCGGCAACGAGGAACGCGGCGGAGCTTACGCGGCGCAGGATAGCTGGCAGCACCTCTGTGAGTCCTTTGACGGTTATTTAATGGACGCCAATGCGCGGGCTGTGCGGCTCGCGGAGCAAGCAAAGGCAGAGCGGGAACGCGAGTTGGTCCGGCAAGCAGAAGCGGTAGTGTACGCGCGCCAGATGCGATGGAACGATTACATCAGAACCGCGAATGTACCCTCATGGCCAGGAATGCCGGGCAGCGATGCGGAAATCATTGCTGAGATCGCTGCGACGAAGTCAGCCTCTACTCAGGCGCAAGATATTGATGAGGAGCGATACCAGCAGAGTCTTTCTGTCTTCCGGCGTTGGAAGCACTTTAAGAATGATGAGCTGCTCGGTGAAAAGCAGAAGCTGCGAAACAAGCTGGCGCAGTGTGTCGTATGGGCGAAGCGATGTGACCCTGAAATGCAAAGGGAGTTTGCGACGAGCATCAAGGAGCACAAAGACTGGCTCGATAGGGAAAAGGACGTAAAACAGTTAGTTGAACACGGTTGGCTAGTAGACGAGTTGTATAGCACTCTCGACCCAGACCGCTCGGTCGTAGCGTTTGACCCGGACAATTTTTAACGGGCGAGCGCGCTAACGTAGAGTCGCAGAATAGCGAGCTTTAGTTTCAGGCTCGAACGCTGTTCCAGTGTCAGTTTCATTGCTGTTCTCCTCATTCCCATTGGCCGGTGTTACCGGTTTTACGCATTGAAGTGTCGGTTCCAAAACACGGGCCCTGGCGTCCATCGCGGCAGGCCTGTGGCAAGGCTTTTGCAGGCAAAACGCACCCATCACACTACGGCGGTAGTTTCAGCCATGAGCAGCACGATGCGAACGCGCGAACACCCGGCCCCAGCAACGGTCGCGACGACTCGAAGCAAGAGGTGTGCAGAATGCGGAACGCTGCACAGCCAGCACGGCGATTTTTGCAGTGCCAAATGTTTGAAGCGCGACGACAACCGAGGACCAAATCGCTAATGGGAAAGAATCGTCCAATCCTGATGGCTTTACCGCATGGCGTAAGCCTGGGCGACTTTTACTTACCCACTTGGGATGAGCGTGCTCTCGAGTGGCACGGTGCCCAGATACGACTCATCCAGGCCGACTTACATTGCCGTTGGGTCCAAGAACAAAACGATCGACTTGCGAGAGCCGCTGACGAGCTTGATGCCATTGAGCGGAAGCTAGCCTTGGCGGCGGTTAGAGAAGCCCAGGAGAAGTGGTGGCAGGACGAGGCACGGAAAGGCGAGTCGGAAATGGCGGCCCTAATGGACATGTTTCAGAAACAACTCGACGCGAGGAACTACAACAGGATGCTTGCTAGGGTGGAGGAAGCTCGAAAGGACATCGAGCGTGATGGCCTTCGCATCGAAAGATTGGAACTGCTGAGGCGTGGGGTAGTTCGAGGTCGCAGGGGCTGAGGCACTTGTCCGGTAAGCGCGTTTATCACGACCTAGCAGGTTGATTTGTGCTTCTCTTGGAGTAGACTCGTCCGCAACATGCACACTATAAAATCTGCACTGCGGTTTGGTCCGCTGGCTTTGGTGGTCTGCACCGCCGTTATAGGCCGCAATTGGAATTCGGTGAATCAAGAGGCAGCCGCAGGCTTACCGAAGCCTAGTTTCGTCTTGCATGACAAGGATCTACGCCCCGAAAAGCCGCACACGGTCCTAGGTTCCGATGGGTCATTCAGCGTTAGCGCTGGGACGAGCATGGTCGAGGTATCGGCACTGGCATTCAGCGCAGATGGCAAACTTCTGGCCGTCGGCAGTACGCCCGGAATCGTGGACGTCTGGAATGTTGAGACTCGAAAAAAGATTCTCGCTTTTAAAGGGGGCACTGCCGTCGCCTTATCGTCCGATGGACGAATTCTGGAGAAAGATGGTAATGGCATCGAAATCATCGATCTCCCATCGGGTAAAGTAAAACGAACAATTCCATGGTCAAGCGGCACGGGTTCCGAAGACCATACGATCCAAAGCGTGACAATGAGTCCCAATGACACCCAGATACTAGTAGCTTCGAACGGGCAGGACCTCAAGGTATTTGATGTGACCAGCGGCGCGCTTTTGGCAACGCTTACAAATACGAGACGGGGCGCATTTTCGCCCGATGGCTCTTTGGTAGTCGGCGGTGACCACTCGCATCTGATGACTTGGAACGTAAAGAATTGGGAAGTTGTACGGGACCTGCCTAACGTCGGTTCTGGCTACGTAACGACCGTAGCCGCTGACTCCGCACACGATATTGAAGTGGTTGGCGGGTCGAAGTCGGCTCGTCTGTTGAAATTATCGAGTGGGGCGGAACTTGGCTCCGTCGGGGATGCCTTCACAAACTTCGCGGCAATAAGCAACACAGGTTCCCTTATATTTACTTACACCAGCCATGGTTTTGCGATTTGGGATGCAGCGGGCCAACTGCGGTGTCTCAAGCCTGGAAACGGTTACTACACCATGGCGGTCAGCCCAGACAACCACTGGTTGGCGGCGGCGCCCTCTAATCAACTAACCGACGTGGCCTTTTGGGATTTGTCAGAACTCATAGCCTCCTGCTCACCGCCAAAGTAGCAGACCGCCAAGATGGCCCTGGTGACTCGAAGACGGTTGCACTTGCCTGGTAAGTCGGGTTACCGGACAAGTGGCGCATAGTCTATCCTGTCCCCGACGCGCAACGCTTCAAAACGTGCCTTTTAAGCACACGTTTTCTCCGCGATTACAAGCCCATAGCACCACCTAAACAAACCAGTACGGGCTCAAAGTCCACCAGAGACCAGTAGATGTGGCTGGAGCACGTCATGTATGACGCTCGGCTAACTGTAATGAGATGAGGAGTATGGGTGTATCCACTTTGAATGGGAAAAGCCTCAGACGCCGCACGCGCAGGCTTTGACACGCTTCCGCGAAATGGATTCTCAAAATTAGATGCGAGGAAGGGGATTCTTTAGCGCGACCAAAGCTAAGGAGATCGGACTCTGGAAATCTTAGGACTTGAATTCAGGCTTTATCTCCTCGTAGCGAGCAATCAAATTGGCGACGTCTTTGTATCCGTAGAAATTTATAAATCTCCAGAGTTGAGGTAATACTTCCTTCGTCGCCTCGGGCGAATGCTCATCGCTTCCTGCCAACAGCTTGACCCAGTAGTCGAGGTAAGGTGTCAGATCATTTTGTTCGACGACCTCTGCCACAATAAATCCTTCAAAACGTGCAAGGAACTCCAGATATCTTTCAAATATTTCGCGTATCGCAGATTGAACCTTGTCGTACTGAACTTCGGGATTGGTGCCGAGAGCACTTGCAACAATGGCGTAGTCGACTTGCACCTGCTCAAAATCGTCCTCACCTCTATATTTGTATAGAGCCATTTTCTTCCGACGCCAATCGAGCATAGTCATAGCCGCCCTCGCCGCCTCGTCGTCAAAAAATGTCCTCATCTCCGAAGCTACAAATTCCACTCGCTTCCAAACCTGAGCTTTGTTGTATTGATACGCGCCGATGCAGAAAGCAATTCCGGCTCCCACGATTTTTGCTATTTCCAGTGAATCTGGAGAACTGGCTTCCAGAGCTGCTGACATGAATTCGATTATCACGTTGGATCTCCTTCAATAGACATTGCCCTCTTTATAAGCCGTCACACAACTCGGAAGCAATGGAGTTTCGCGGCACCTCCGCGTCAACAAGGACGGAAGAACTCGGCGGCACTCCGCCTGACCAAGGAGATGAAATGCAAATACGCGACGTAGGAAGCAATCTGCTTTATCACGTGCACCCAGATATCGGCAAGAAGCTCGTCGGTGCTGGACTCGCCGTTGAAATTAAACATGTGGGCCCGTATCACCCGCGTCAGATGAGCTGGTCGCTGGTCGCGAACCACATGCCCTGGCCCGTAATCAAGGCGAGCTGCCCGTGCGGCTCGTCCAATGAGTTGACTGGCCCGACTGCCCACATCACGCAAAAGGTCGGGCACTGCGGAATCCAGGAAGCGGTACCCAAAGACATCGCCGCTCGCTATGACGCAATCGTCGCCGAGCGGAAAGTGCGAATGAAACACGGGCGAGGCTAACCATGGATCGAGAACTAAAGGTTTTGACCGAACAGGAGCAGAAACGTGCGACCGGCATCAACGCGCTGATTGCGCGTGGTGTCATGCCGCCCATGGACGAGCTGCGTGCCCGCCGAAACGTACTTGGCTGCGGCTGCCCGGAGCAGTTGCTGCGGTCGGTCGTTGAGAAGAACGCCAGTATTGCGCGTGGTGTCATACCTCCCGTTCCCAAACCAGTCTTTCGCAACAAAGTGTCCGTTGCCAGGGTGTATGCAGACTCGCTCGCCCGGTGCGATATGGAACGCCGGAAGCGGCTACTTGCCGAAATACTCGCCGACTAATTTTACCGACCTGGCGCACATCCCAGGAAACTCAAACCGAGGAGAATCACCATGAGTGTAGACACGAAAGGGCTGGCCCTTCTTATCCAAGAAGCGTGCAGGCTCAGCAACAAACCGCGATTGGACGAACAGGAAAAGCGACGCAATGCTTGGCTGCTTGCTGCCATTGCGACGATGAAGCTGGGTGGCATCACGTTGGCCGAACTCGACCAGCAAGATGCCAACGAACGGTCCGTGGCCGCTGGTCTTGACCCGGTGGAGTTCAGCAAACCTACTGCTGTGACCGCCGAGCTGCGGATGGCAAACGCCATCAAGCACTTCACTCTTAAAGGTGAAAATCGCGGCATGATTGAGGGGGTTCCTCTCACCTCGCAAATCGGCACCTACACTGACCTGGGATACTTTGTCCCGACCGGATTCTTCCCCGAACTCTTCCGTGCAATGAAGGCGCACGACGCCCTCTTTGACGAAGACTTTTGCACGGTCATCAAGACAACGAATGGCCGACCGCTTCCCATCCCGGTTGCAGGCGACACCGAAAACACCGCAAGCGTGGTGACAGAAGCCGGCTCGCGCAACATCGTGAATTTTTACAGCACATCACATGCCGTGCTTGGCGCGTGGTCTTACGCCAGCGACCGCTACGTGATTTCCATGGAAGCTCTGCAGGACATGGACGCTTTGACGTTCAGCTCCCTGGCGCAGCAATTCTTCCAAGACAAACTTGCCCGCGGCATAGGGTACGATCTCGTGACTGGTAACGGCTCCGGCAAACCAAAGGGCTTGCTGACATCGTTATCCAATCTCGGCGTCCCGGAAATTACCGCGTCCGGCTCTGCCGCCAATACGGGCGGAGGCGAGACCGGTGCGAACTCTTTGGGTTCCGCCGACTTCGCAAATGCGTTGGCTGCCTTAGACGATGCCTACGTCGGTCCCAAGACCGCATGGCTCATGAACAAGAAAACTCTTGCGTACCTGTCGTCCATCGTCACGAAGTACGGCCAGCCTTTGAAACTCGTGGAATACGTTGACGGCGAACCGACCATCTATGGCATTCCAGTCAGCATTGCCCCGTCCATGGACCTCGTCGGAGCCAGCAAGGTGCCGGTAATCCTTGGGGACTTCCGGTATTGGGCGACGCGACTCATCACTGGTGACGAAGGGGTCGGCCTAATGCAGTACGGCGAAGCGGACGGACTCGTAGAGAATGGCAACGTCGGCCTCGGCTGCTTTCTGCGTGCGGATGGTGCGTTGCTGTACGACGACACAGACAGTCCGGCGCCCTTCGTGCCGATCCGAAACTTCTCTTAAACGCTGACGGAAATCGAAGGAAGGCCCCGGTGCAAGGCGCATCGGGGCCTTTGCTATTTAGGGCGTTACATTCAAGACTACGGTGAGATGGAGAAGCGACTTGACGAAGACCTCGAAATTCCGTATTAAAGCAGGGATGTAACCCGGTGGAGTTACTGCTCTGGTACGTGCTCGGGCCACGGTAGAGCCCGTGAGGTATACTAGAATCCCATGAAAAGAGAAGATTTGGTTTTAGCAGCGATGGCCCCTAGCGGCGGATTCCGGTTCACTCCTGTTCAAGTTCAGAAACTTCTGTTTCTCATCGACAGGCAAATACCCGAACAAGTTGGCGGGCCGCATTTTCATTTTGAGCCGTATCACTATGGTCCATTCGACCGATGCGTGTATCAACAACTCGATCTGCTCTCCGCACGCGGACTCGTTGCCATCGATACCACATCCTCGCCGCGAACTTTTATGCTCACCGCCGCCGGCCTCGAAAAGGGAACGACGGCACTCGCTACACTTCCGACGACAATACAAGAGTTCATTGGTAGAACATCCTCGTTTGTGCGGACCCAAACGTTCTCCTCACTTGTCTCTGCAATTTATAAAGCCTTCCCTGAGATGCGGGAAAATAGCGTCTTTCAAAGTTAGGCATGACGGCCATTGTTGGTGTTCTCTGCCGTGATGGCCTCGTTATTGGAACCGATAGCTCGACGACATTTGGCTCCGGAATGGGAGACAAGACAATCGAGCAGCAGACTGAAAAACTCAAAATATATTCGGAAGCGGTAATCGTCGCTGGCACTGGACAAGTTGGTTTGGGTCAACGCTTCGGGCATATCGTCGAAAAGGCCTACAGCGAGAAAGTTTTTCTCGGCACAAATCACTTTACGACGGTCGGCACGGAACTCTGCAAGCGGACCATTGTAGATTTTGGCGGGACCAACGTGAAGATCGGCCAGTACGGAGCGCTTGTCGGCTTTGCGCTTGCTGAAAAGCCTTACCTCTGTGAATTTCCGGTTTCTGATTTTCAACCTGAATTCAAGACTGAAACCATGTGGTACTGCTCAATGGGAAGTGGTCAGCCGATCACTGACCCATTTCTTGCCTTAATGCGTGAAGTATTTTGGAACAGTGGCCTCCCGAGCGTGCAAGACGCCACCTTTGCGGTTACGTGGACGCTCGACCACGCGGTGAAGATCAATCCAGGTGGGATAAATGATCCCGTCAGAATTGCAGTTCTCGAGAAACAGGCGGGCAAGCTGCGGGCGCGTCTTCTCGACGAGGCTGATTTAGAGGAGCATCGTCAGAATATTGGTCAAGCGAAAGACCGTCTCAGAACGTTTTCTGCATCGCAGCAAGCTGACGCCCCTGGTACGCCCGAGATTCCCAAGCCTTGAGATGCAGTAAGTCGATTTTGATCGCATAGGACACGGATGCAAGCTGCGCAGGTTAGAACGAAGAAAAGAGTATCAGATCACGGCGAAGTGTTGACCGGGCAACGCGAGGTCAACGCCATGCTCGATTTAGTGAGGCAGGAAACGGAACGAATCGACTCCCGTTTCCTTGAGCCTGCTTGTGGTGACGGCAACTTTCTAAGCGCAATTCTGGAACGCAAACTGGTTGTTGTGGAAAAGCGCTACGGCAAATCGCAATTGGACTTTGAGCGTAATGCCGTCCTGGCCGTCTCCTCGATCTACGGCATCGATATCCTGCCCGACAATGTTCGCGACTGCCGACGAAGGCTCTTCGAAATATTTGATTCAGACTACACGCGCCTGTTCAAAGCAGCTGGAAAGGAACCGTGCCGCGAGGCAGTAACGTTCATCCTTGAGCGGAACGTCATTTGGGGCGACGCCTTGACGCTCAGAACGGTCGGTGAGAAGCCCGGCCACATCGTATTTTCGGAATGGTCGCCGTTCAACGGGAGCATGCTCAAGAGGAGAGATTTCACGTTTAGCGAGTTGCTTCGACATGAGGGCGCTATGCAAGCGCCTTTATTCCCTGGTTTGGAACGCGAGAATCAGTTGCCTCTCTTCTCAGATCTTGGCGAGCACGTATTTATCCCCACACCCGTAAGGGAATATGCCCCGGTCCATTTCATGGAGATCGCCCGTGTCGGAGAATAGCTTCAACCCCGACGTCTTAAGCTGCATCGCGAACCTGAGCAGTGACGAGGTTTTCACGCCGCCGCAACTGGTGAACCAAATTCTTGATGTGCTCCCCGCGGACCTCTGGAGCGACAAGAAAACCACCTTCCTTGATCCGGGCTGTAAGTCAGGCGTGTTCCTCCGAGAAATCGTTAAGCGCCTCGACAAAGGACTGGAGAAGTACATTGCAAATCGCCAGAAACGGCTGGACCACATTTTCAAAAATCAAGTATTCGGCCTCGCCATCACGGAGTTGACCGCCATGCTTTCGCGTAGGTCCTTGTACTGCTCCAAAACAGCCAATGGAAAGTACTCCGTATGCGAAGGTTTCGACAACCCGAACGGCAATATCCATTTCGTGCACGTTAATCATGAATGGAAAAACGGCCAATGCCTCTTCTGCGGGGCCAGTCAGGCTGAGTATGATCGCGAAAAAGGACTGGAGACGCACGCCTACGAATTCATTCACACCGAAAAGCCAGAGGAGATATTCAAGATGAAATTCGACGTTATTGTAGGCAACCCGCCGTATCAACTCGACACGGGTGGCTTCGGGAGACAGGCGAAGCCGATCTACCAACTGTTTGTTGAACAGGCCAAGAAGCTGAATCCTCGATTTCTCACGATGATCATTCCGTCGCGATGGTTCGCTGGCGGTATGGGGCTGGATGACTTCCGCGAGTCAATGCTCAGTGATAACCGGCTACGCTCAATTGACGACTATCTCCGCGCATCGGACGCCTTTCCAGGAGTGGGACTTAAGGGCGGCGTATGCTACTTCCTCTGGGATCGCGACAATCCTGGGCCCTGCCAAGTCACCACTCACTTCAAGGACTGGCCTATCTCGACCGTCAGCCGTCCGCTTCTTGAAAAGGGCGCTGACGTGTTCATCCGTTTCAACCAAGGCCTGACTATCCTTAAGAAGGTGGTTGCGGTCGAAATGGGTAGTAGCGAGTCTCTCGATCTCCCGGAAGGTAAGAAATTCATGAACCTGGTCAGTTCGATTGGTGCATTTGGGCTTGACAGCACCTTCAGGGGCAAAGAGCAGAAGTCAGAAAATGACCTTAAAGTTTACAGGAATGGGGGGGTGGGGTTTGTTGCAAGATCGAAAATTACGAAGGAACGATCCGTCTTCGACAAGTGGAAAGTCTTCATTGGTCGGGCTGCTCCCGGCACCGGGAACAAAGACACCTATCCGCACAAAATCATCAGCACACCGTTCATAGGCGAGCCCGGAAGCATTTCGTCATGGACATATATGTATATCGGACCCTTCGACTCCAAGAATCAGGCTGAAAGCGTGCTGTCCTACCTAACTTGTCGGCTAACTCGATTTCTGATTCTTCTGCATAAGCCATCCCAAGACACAACGCGAAAGGTCTACACCTTCGTGCCAACCCAGAAGTGGACGAAGCGGTGGACGGACGAGGACCTCTACGCGAAATATGGCATCTCCGCTTCCGAGATCGCGTTCATCGAAAAGGTTGTCCGCCCGATGGAAGAAGAAAATGAGTAATGATTTCTTCCCTCCGCGACCTGCGTCGCGCCCAAGCATCTACGCTTACGAGGATACGAACCAGCAGTATGCAGGCCTCCTGAAAGTCGGCTATACGACCGTGGACGCACAGGCCCGAGTTGCCCAGCAGTATCCGACGCTGCGTCCGGGCAAGCTCCCTTACCGAATCGTGCTGGAAGAGTCTGCGATGCGGAGTGACGGAACGGTGTTCACTGACCGCGATGTACATCGGATGCTCCGACTCAACGGCATCAAGAACCCCGACGGCGAGTGGTTTCGGTGCACGGTGGATAAAGTCAAGGCGGCAATCATCGCCGTGCGGGACGGGCAATTGAACGAGGAGAACAGGTCACTTGACTTTGCAATGCGGCCGGAGCAGAAAGCGGCGGTCGAAAAAACCGCCGCCTACTTTGCGAGTTGGCGCAAAGAAAAGGCCAACCGGAACAGGCCGCCACACTTTCTATGGAATGCCAAGATGCGTTTTGGAAAGACCTTCGCCGCTTATCAGTTGGCGAGGAGAATGGGATGGCGAAAAGTTCTTGTCCTGACGTTTAAACCGGCAGTGCAAAGCGCCTGGGAAGAAGACTTGAAGACTCACGTACACTTCAAGGGCTGGCAGTTCATTTCACCCGGCGGGTTGTCGTACGCGAAGGCCGACAAGAAGAAACCGTTTGTCTGTTTTGGCTCGTTTCAAGATTACCTGGGGCGTAACCCAAACACCGGCGGCATCAAGGCAAAAAACGAATGGGTGCACTCCACGAATTGGGACTGCGTGATCCTCGACGAATACCACTACGGGGCGTGGCGGGAGAATGCGAAAGAGCTCTTTGAAGCCGAGGACAAGGACGAGGTCGAATTCGGGGAAGGCGAAGGCATCAAGGACTTTGACGAAGAAATGATGCCGATCACAACGGATGCCTATCTCTATCTATCCGGAACTCCCTTCCGAGCGATTGCCTCCGGCGAGTTTATCGAAGAACAGATCTACAACTGGACTTATTCCGATGAGCAACGGTCAAAGCGCGATTGGAAGGGTGCCAACAATCCATACGCTGCGTTGCCCCGCATGGTGCTCATGACCTATCAACTCCCAGACGCGATCCGGGAAATCGCGATGCAGGGCGAGTTCAACGAGTTCGACTTGAACGTGTTCTTCTCAGCCGAGGGCGTTGGTGAAAAGGCGAAGTTCAAGTATGAGGACGAAGTTCAGAAGTGGCTGGACCTAATTCGCGGGTCCTTTCTGCCAACCACTGTTGATAACTTAAAACTAGGTGTGCACAAACCGCCGATGCCCTACTCAGACTCTCGGCTTCTGAGCGTGCTTTCACACACGTTCTGGTTCCTTCCCAGCGTGGCTTCCTGCTACGCAATCAACAACCTGATGGCGAAAAAGCAGAACGGCTTCTATCACGATTACAAAATTGTCGTAGCAGCGGGGAACGCCGCCGGCATCGGCGTTGCGGCTCTGCCTCCGGTGTTGGACGCCATGGACGAGCCGCTGAGGTCGAAAACTATAACTCTTTCGTGCGGCAAACTCACGACAGGCGTGACCGTAAAACCATGGACTGGCATTTTCATGCTCCGCAACTCATCCAGCCCAGAAACATATTTTCAGGCGGCGTTCCGTGTCCAATCGCCTTGGACGGTACGGAACCCGGACGGCGACTCGCCAAATAAAGAACAGATCATTAAAGAAGAGTGTTACGTTTTCGATTTTGCTCCAGACCGGGCGTTGCGGCAGATTGCGGATTACAGTTGCCGGTTGAACGTCGACGAGACAAACCCGGAACAGAAGGTGGCGGAGTTTATCAGCTTTCTGCCTGTTCTCGCCTACGATGGCAGCTCAATGAAACAGATTGACGCTGCAGGGATTCTGGAGATGGCGATGAGCGGCACAACCGCAACCCTCCTGGCGCGGCGCTGGGAAAGCGCGTTACTGGTCAACGTGGACAACGGCACTCTGCGCCGCCTGATGGATAACAAAAAAGCCATGGATGCTCTCATGAGCATCGAGGCTTTTCGCAATCTCAATCAGGAGATCGAGACCATCATCAACAAATCGGAGGCCGTCAAGAAGGCCCGCAAGGAGGCCAATGACGAGGAGCTATCCGACAAGGAAAGGAAGGAGCTAACTGCACAGGAGAAGGAATACAAAACCTTGCGGAAGCAGATTCAGGAGAAGCTTATCAAGTTCGCGACACGCGTCCCGATTTTCATGTATCTGACCGACTACCGAGAGCGGTCACTGAAGGACGTTATTACCCAACTGGAACCGGGTCTGTTCAAAAAGGTCACGGGTCTCACGGTCAAGGACTTCTCGCTCCTGGTAAGCCTCGGACTCTTCAACAGCGCTTTGATGAATGATGCCGTCTACAAATTCAAGCGGTACGAGGATGCCAGCCTAAACTACACCGGGATCAGTAAGCACGAAAAAGACGAAGGCCTCGGGCTGTACGACACGGTGATCACCCGCAAGGACGCTGAGAAGCTGTTTGAAAATGTCCCCGCTCGGGCGCGCTAAAGGGCCGGACAGTTTCGCCCGACCTGGATGCTACGGTTTGTGCGGCGTGTTACTCGCGGCTGATAAACACCCATTTGTCGGCCACTACGATACGCGTCGTCCGGGTTTGAACGATTGGTGGCATGTTTCCCTCGCCCCGCGGTTTGGTCGGCTGCGACGGAGGAGATGCCGGGTCTGGAGGCGGCACCTGGGATTTGCCCGCGTCGGTGTTCACTTCGTCGCCTCTTTCGCTGCGGCCTTGCGTGCAGCGGAGCGAGCTTCCTGTCCGGCTTGATATTGTTTTGGGAAGTGAGTGACCAGGGTACGGTGCACAAATACCTTGGAGATTGGAGCCATCTTCTCGGCGATTTGCGCGATGGTGAGGCCCTTCTCCCAAAGTTGGATGAGCTGCTCGCGATTGTATTTCAGCTTGCGGCCCTCGCCCTCCGCTTTGGGTTCCTTCGCCGCTTTGTGCTTAGCGACCGCTTCCTTCGTGACTCGGGCTGGCTTGGCGTCGTTCTTTGGTTTCTGCTGTACGCTCACGTTCATTTTCGTATCTCCTATGGGGCAGGTGCCCTCTGGACCCATAGTCATCCGGGCAAACTGGTGTTGGCTCTGAGAAAAGATTTTGTTTGAGCCGAGCAGGACTCCCAGTTCGCGGCGAGGAATCGCTACTCTTGCGGAAATCCTGCCCGAGTGAACAGGTGGGTATGGATGCCGCATGGAGATTTTAAGATGTTGTACCTCGATGATAGTGTCCCCTTTTGTCCTCGATAGAAATGTCCCCTTAATAGGACCTCCTGAGGGAGGTCAGAGTGAGGCGGACAGAGATGAGCAAGGAAGAGTTAAGGCGCGTGG
>Ga0181531_10001665_pt1 | contig 13992 bp, 14 predicted proteins | sample PEATcosm2014_Bin_38_FD_119743 | JGI IMG/M metagenome (GOLD analysis project Ga0181531, IMG submission 119743) | Peatland microbial communities from MTU Mesocosm Facility, Houghton, MI, USA - PEATcosm2014_Bin11_10_metaG | ecosystem: Environmental > Terrestrial > Soil > Wetlands > Peat | place... | reverse complement strand
TATTTGAAAAACGCCATCCACAGCAGGTTCTGAAAATCGCGCAGCCCACCGCAGCCGTTCTTGACGTTTGGCTCCTGCATGCAGGCGGAATTGCCGAATTTGGCGTGGCGCGCCTCCTGGTCGGCGACGCGCTCGGCAATGTATTTTTCTTCAAAGCCGTCCACGCATTTATCGACGATCACCCGTTGAAACTTTTTGAACAATGCCTCGTCGCCGGCAATCAAACGGGATTCGATAAGTGAGGTTTTGGACTGCATGTCGGTATTGGCCACCTTCACACAATCATCGATGCTGCGGACCGCATAGCCGACCTTCAGGCCGATGTCCCAGAGCGGGTAGAGCACGCCGTCAATCAGCTTGGACAGGTAGGGGAGCGGTTTGCCCGCGGCGACCTGTCCGTCATGCAGAAACATGAAGTCAATGTCACTGTAGGGATTCAATTCCGCGCGGCCGTAGCCGCCGATGGCCACCAGTGACAGCGGCGGAAATTCTTTTTGCGCCTGGGGCGAAAGGCTGCCGCGCGCAGACTTCCAGAGATGCCGCAACAGTGCGTCGAGCATCGCTGCGCGCGCCCGGCAGATTTCGTGTCCGTCGGCGCCGCCGCGGTGCCACAATTTGAGCCGGTGTGTTTCCACCTTGAGAAAGCCCTTGCAACGCGAAAGCCGTTCCGCGGCGTCGGCATTGGCCGAAAAGGGCAGGCGTGCCTCCGCATCGCCTTCGATTTTTCTGATTAAATCCTGCACGGGCGCACAAATTGCGAACAAAACGGCCCGAAAGCAAGTTCGGCCGCCAGTGAAAACCTTGTCGCAAGCCATCGGTCTGTTCTAAAGTTCGCCGATGCCGGCCGATCCCGATCCCGATGCCCTCCTGATGCTGCGCGTCAAGCGCGGCGACCGGGCGGCGTTTGTGGAGCTGGTGGAAAAATACAAGCAACCGGTGATGAACCTCGTTTATCGCACCCTGCACGATGCCACCGAGGCCGAGGATCTGGCGCAAATCGTCTTTTTGCAGGTTTACAAATCCGCCAAACGCTACGAATCACGCGCCAAATTTTCCACCTGGCTGTTCACCATCGCGCGCAATCTGTGTCTGAACGAAATCCGCCGGCGTTCGCGCCATCCCGCCGATTCGCTCGAGGAAGCGCATGCCGAGCATGAGGACCAGCCACGCCAGCAGTTCGAGGACCAGGACAACGTTCTGCCGCCGGAGCAACTGCTGCACGGCGAACTGGCGCAAAAAATTGAGGAAGCCCTGGCCGGTCTGCCGGAAAACCAACGCACCGCCATCTTGCTCTGCCGGCAGGAGGAGTTGAGTTACGAGGAAATCGCCGAAATCCTGGGCTGTTCGCTTTCCGCCACCAAATCGCTCATCCATCGCGGGCGCGAGACGCTCAAGGACAAATTGAAACCATATTTGAAAACCGGCGAGTGGAGTAAATGAGTTTCCAGCTGTTTATCTTGCGGTTTGTCCCGCTTCATAAAATTTCGACCGTTTTTTAGTTTTGAAATTTTTGTTTTTATCCGTGTTCATCCGTGTGCATCTGTGGTTAAAATTTCCTCGTGAAAGCCGTCATTCTCGCCGCCGGCAAGGGCACCCGCATGCGGGAACTCACGAACGAGTTGCCCAAACCCATGCTTCGCGTGCAGGACAAACCCATCCTTGAACACATCGTGACCGGCATTCTGGCGGCGGGTGTGCACGATGTTTTCATGGTCACTGGCTGGCGTGCCGACGTCATCGAAAAGCATTTCGGCGACGGGAATAAATGGAACGCGCGCATCGCGTATGGGCGGCAGGTCGTCCAAGACGGCACCGGCAAGGCGCCGGAACTGGCAAAGGCGTTTGTTGGCGATTCGCCGTTTTTGCTGACGTACGGCGATATTCTGGTTCCGCCGGAAACGTATTCGCAGATGGTTAAACGCTTCAACGAAGGCGATTTTGCCGGGGTCATCACCGTCACGCGTGGCGAAGATGTGACGAAGGGCGGCTTGAATTTCTTTGATGAGCAATTTTGCCTGGAGCGGCTGGTGGAAAAACCATCGCCGGAACAGGTGGCACAACTGCGCCGTGACGGCTGGCTCAAATCCGGCGCCCCGGCGTGGTACAATGCGGGCATCTACATTTTCCGCCCGGCATTGTTCGATTTCACGGCGCGCCTGCAAAAATCGCCGCGGGGCGAATACGAGTTGACCGACGCCATCAGCGCGATGGTTGCCGCCGGACAAAAACTGGCCGGCCTGGAAATTCAGGGCCGCTGGGTGGACGTGCGCGACCCGGAAACGCTGGCAAGATTGAAAGAAGAAAAATAAACCGCAGAGGCGCAAAGACGCAGAGGCTGAAAATTAAAATCATTTCTCTGCGCCCCGGCGTCTCTGCGGTGGATCAGGAGACAAACTTTGGCTCGAACACCGGGCCGAGGCCATGCTTGCGCAACAATCCGGCAAATTTGGCGATGGCGCGTTTTTCGTCGGTGGCCAGGTGATAATGAATGTGCCAGTCGAAGTAATCCTTGCGGAAATCGTGGTCGTATTCGGTCCGGTTGCGGATGATCCAGTCCAGCGTGTCCACGCCGAAATTCCGCGCGTCACGCAGCTCCCGGCGTAACTCCGAGTTTTCAATGCCGCGGCGCAACGCCCAGACCGCAAACACGAACGGCAGATTCGTCAGCTCAAACCACGCCGAGCCGAGGTCAAGGATTTCGTGTTCGTGCGGCGCGCGCTGGAAATCAATCGCCGGGTCGCCGATGAGCAGCACCGCGTCATGCTCCATCGCATTCCGGGGATTGTCGAGCGGCTTGAATTCGGGCTTTAACCCGCGTTCCGCCAGCAGGACTTTCAAGAGGTTCAAGCCCGACAGTGACGCAGCATGGCAATAAATCTCCTTTAATTGATCCAGGGGATGGCGATGCGCCAGGAGCACACTGTAAACCTCGCCGAGCGACGCCACCGCGATGCCATCCAGAATGTCATAGCGATCAGTAAACAGAACTTCTGCGGTGCTGACGAGCGCGGCGTCGAGTTCGTCGCGGCGGAGCAGTTCGGCGAGCCGGGCGGGCGTGGTGAAAATGACCTTGTCTTCGATGCCGCGCGTGAGCGGCACGGCATTGAGATACTGCACCGAGCCGATGCGGAATGGGGGAATCTCTGCGGCGGACATTTCAGGGATAGTGGTTCAAGCGGTTCAGGGGACTTACCGGCTCTTGGTATAGGTGACGAATTCGGCATCCTCGTCGGAGGTCGGCATGTTCAACGTGAACGTCTGGCTTTGGCCCAGAATGACCGTGATATCCTTCCGGCTGAAATTCTCCAGGTAATAATCCATGACGTAGCTCCCGGGTTGAACCCCGCGTTGGATGTCAATTTTCTTGTAGCCTTCGCGCCACGTGGGATCGGCGGTGTCGAGCATGAACCCGACAAAATCCCGGCCCGGCCGGGAATGATCCCGCACGATGCCGATGCGATGCGGAACCGTTCCGGACCCATCCCAGATGCCTTCAATCGGGTCGAGGGTTTGCCGGTGCGTGTCGAGATAATGGGCGAACCCCGACTCCGAAACGGCAAAGGATTCCCAGGCATCCGTGTAGCGCAGCAGGTCGGCCACCATGCGATAACTGGCACTTGAATAACCCGGATCTTCGACCGATCTCACCTGCACGGCATCCGCGCCTTTTTCCCAGGCCGTTTTAATTATTTTTGCCGTTTCCTCCTCGGCCGACCCGCCGCGCATCGTGAGATGGCCGCCGCCAATGAAGACGGTTCCAATCACGGCGCAGGACCGGGGAACGTTCATGTTCTCGGTATAAACGGGGATGGGATAACCCGCCGGCCTGGCCGGTCCGGCGGGCAGGTTGGGTTGATACGTCAACACGGTCGAACAACCGGTCAGCAGTAATGCGGAAAAGAGAAACAACGCCAGAGAATGGACTGACACAGTATTGAAATGAATTGCCGGGCCGGTGCGGGACGTTGATGAGTATCGGATCATGCGGTTGCCAGATTGTTTTCCAGTACTTTCGAGTGTGCGGAATTTTCTGCTGTTTCGGCCGGGTGACCGTCTGCCAGGACCTTGATCGGCTCGTAAAAGGTGTTGCGTTGAACCGGCGTGCGGCCGGCTTCGCGGATGGCTTTCACCATCTCCGTTTCCGTCTGCAGTTGCGGTGAGGTCGCGCCGGCCATGTGAAAGATGTGTTCCTCGATGATGGTACCGTGTAAATCATCGGCACCGTAGCTCAAGGCCACCTGCGCCAGTTTCAGGCCTAGGCCGACCCAGTACGCGGTGATGTGGTCGAAGTTGTCGAGATAGACGCGGCTGACGGCAATGGTGCGCAGTGAATCAAAGCCGGTCGGCGGTTTCTCGACCGGGATGTCGTTGTCCTCGGGCTGATACGCCAGCGGCACAAAACCGGTGAAACCGTGCGTCTCGTCCTGCAGGGCGCGCAATTGCCGGAGATGATCCACGCGGTCGGCGAGGCTTTCGACGTGACCGTAGAGCATCGTGCAGGTGCTGCGTCCGCCCATGCGGTGCCAGGTACGGTGTACGTCCAGGTATTCCTCGGCGGATTCCTTGCCATTGGCAATGGCGGAGCGAACTTCCTTGCGGAAAATTTCCGCGCCGCCACCGGTGAGCGAATCGAGTCCGGCGGCCTTCAATTCGCGCAGCGTTTCCTCGACGGATTTTTTGGCGAGCCAGGCCAGGTGCAGGATTTCAATCGCCGTAAAGCATTTGAGGTGCAGCCTGGGAGCGCTGCCGTCCCGGCGGCGGGTTTCTGGATTCGCATTATCGGAATTCGCCGGCGGGACGCCGGCGCTCCCGGCATCCAGCGCCTTGAGCGCTTTCAGCATATCGGTGTAATAGCTGAATGGCAGTGACGGATGCAGGCCGCCGACGATGTGCAGTTCCGTGATGCCGAGCTTCAACGCCTCGCGCGCTTTCTCGACAATCTCCTCAACGGAAAACTGGAAACCGTCGGCGTCGCGCTTCTTGCGGGCGAACGAGCAGAACTGGCATGACAGGATGCAGTAGTTCGAGTAATTGACGTAGCGGTTGATGAGATAGCTGGCGCGGTTGCCATTTTTTTTCTGGCGCGCCAGATCCGCAATGGCACCCACGGCGTTCAGGTCCCTGGACTCGAACAACCGGAGCGCATCCGTCTCGGAAATGCGTTCGCCGGCGGCGACCTTGTCGTAAAGGTCGCGCAACCCGCTGCGTTGAACAAAAAAGTTCATTTTTTACGTGGCCGCCGGTGTGAACTGGCGGGCCCATCCGCGCTTTGACAAACGCGGCTACAGGGTTAGCAGCTTTCGGACGACAAGGCAAACTCACCGTACGGCAGACATCGCGCCTGTTCTGCGCTGGTAATGTGCCAAAAATCAGTCATAGTCAGGCGAAATCAGGCGAAAGACTTTCACGGGCGGCGGGATGAATTTATGGAAGAACAGATTTTAAGATTGCTGGGCCGGCGGGATTATGCGCCGGCCAATGTGCCGGAATTGCTCCGGCATCTCCGGCTGGCGTCCAATCGCCAGCAGGAATTGCAAGCGGTCCTGCGTCGGCTGGAACAGTCCGGCCGGATCACCCGCACGAAGGGGAATCGTTACATCCAGTCGCGGGAGGCGGACCTCATTCCGGGCCGGATTCGCATCAATCGCCAGGGAAAAGGTTTTTTGCAGCCGGACGATCCGGCCCTGAAGGAGATCATGATTCCGCAGGAGGCTGCCGGCACGGCGCTCCATGAAGATCGCGTGCTCGTGCGGCGCGATGTCCGGGCAAAGCGGTTGAGCCCCGACCGGCTCGCGCAGGAGACCGGCGTGGTGATTCGCATCCTGGAACGGAAGCGGACCCAAATCGTCGGCACCTTGCAGCGGGGCCGCGAGTTTCTTTATGTGATTCCCGACGACCCACGCATGCCGCACGATATTTATGTACCACCGCCGCGCGATGTTGGCCGCCCGGCCAACGTTGGCGACAAGGTCGTGGTGGAGTTGCACGAATGGGAATCGCGGCACACCAACCCGGAAGGCGAAATCACCGAGGTGCTCGGCTCGCCGGATGAAGAGGGGGTGGACATGTTGTCGGTGCTGCGCCAGTACAACCTGCCGCTGCATTTTCCCAAGGAAGTATTGACCGAGGCACGGGCCATCGGGACGGCGGTTTCGCCGCACGAACTGGCCGGGCGCGAAGATTGCCGGCGGCAACCGGTTGTTACCATCGATCCGGACGACGCGAAGGATTTCGACGACGCGATTTGCCTGCAGCGGGTCTCACCGGGGCAATGGAAGTTGTGGGTGCACATCGCGGACGTGTCGCATTATGTGAAGCCGGGCACGGCCCTGGACAACGAGGCGCGCCGGCGGGGCAATTCCACCTATCTGGTGGACCGGGTGATCCCGATGCTGCCCGAGGCGTTGAGCAACGAGCTGTGCTCATTGAAGCCGGACGTGGATCGGCTGACCAAATGCGTGGAGTTTCTGGTGTCGGATGATGGCCGGGTGCTGAAAACGGAATTTTATCCCGCGGTGATTCATTCGCAGCGCCGGTTTACCTACAAGGAGGTGCTGGAGATTCTGCAACGGAAGCCCGGCGACCAGATTGAACAGATGTTGCATGACGCGAATGCGCTGGCGCAGCGGATCCGGCGGTTACGATTCAAGGCCGGTTCACTGGACCTGGATTTTCCAGAAATGAAAATCCGGCTGGATGAACAGGGCCGCGTGTCGCGCATCGAGAAGGTGGAGAACGATGTTTCCCACCAGTTGATTGAGGAATTCATGTTGCTGGCCAACGAGGCGGTGGCAGGCCGGTTAATGGCCCGGAATGTGCCGGCGATCTACCGGGTGCACGAGGAACCGGACGAACGGCGATTGCAGGAATATCGCGAGGAAGTGCTCAGCCATCACGTGCCCTGCGCCAATTTGACGAAGCGGCAGGAAGTCCAGAAGCTGTTGCAGAAGCTCGGCACGATTCCCATCGGTGCCGCCCTCAAGATCGGGTTTCTCCGGTCCCTGATACGCGCCCGTTACGCCATCGAACCGCTTGGTCACTACGGCCTGGCCAAGGCCAAATACACCCATTTCACGTCACCCATCCGGCGGTATGCCGACCTGGTGGTGCATCGCGCGCTGTCCCAGACCGGCCACGGTCCGGTCCATTCATTGAAGGAAACCGCCGAACATATTTCCGATACCGAGCGCAATTCCGCCGACGCCGAACGGGACAGCAAGGATGTGAAGCTGTATGCCTTCCTGAAGGCGCAGCTCAAGTCGCCGCGGCCGACGCCGTATCCGGCACTGGTGATCGATGTGCGCAACTTTGGTTTCTTTGTGGATGTGCCGGGGCTGGCGATGAGCGGGCTGGTGCATCTTTCCCTGCTGGAGGACGATTTTTATATGTTCGATTCGGAGCGGAACCAGTTGGTTGGCCGGCGCACCCGCCGGGTTGTCCGGTTGGGCGACCAGGTGCGGGTGCAGGTGGCCAGGGTGGACAGTTTCAAGAAACAGGTGGATTTCCGGCTGGCCCGGGATGAGGGAGATGAATCGGGCCGTCTCGCGAAGGGGCGTGAATCTGGTTTTAAACACCAACGGAAGCCGGCGGCGCGCCCGCGCCGGAATTGGCGGTAGAATGACGTTGTCGTAAAAGTCGGGAAACTCGCTGCGTTGGCGGAAAAACTCTCAACATTCAACTTTCAACGCCCAACCTCCAATGGTTTGGCGCAGTTGACTTTCATTGAATGTTCGATGTTGAATGTTGAGCGTTGAATATTCTCTAATTTTCAACGTAGCCGGAACCCACCTTGAAACACCACCTCCGCCACGGTCACAATCAAAAAGACGGCGCTGACGAGGGCATTGAGCCGGAAGAAGGCGAGGTTGATCCAGTTCAGGCTGCGGCGGCGGGCAATCCAATGTTCCAATACGAGGCAACCGACAATGATGAACCAGCCGGCAAGGTACGCGATGCGGAACCGGCAGAGCAGTCCGAAGGCGAACAGTAGTCCACACATCACCATGTGCGCCAGAAACGCCGCCTGCAGCGCGTTTTTCGGCCCCCACGCCACGACCAGCGAATGCAAGCCGTGCGATTGGTCGAATTCGTAATCCTGCAGCGCGTAAATGATGTCGAAGCCGACCAGCCACAACACCACAGCCAGCGCCAGAGTCGTCATTTGTAAAATTTCCAGCGGTGAAATGCTACCGCCTTTTACCGCCAGCCACGCGCCGACCGGCGCCAGCGCGAGTGAAAGACCCAGGAAGACGTGCGTGTAATCCGTGAACCATTTGGTGAGCGAATAAAAACAAATCACCAGCAATGCCATGGGCGAGAGATAAAAACAAAGCGGGTTCAGACAATAACTGGCAACGACCAGGCCCGCTCCGCTTGACAGGCAAAGTGCCCATGCAAGCGCCAGGGAAATTTGTCCGGTCGGCAGATGGCGTTGGGCTGTGCGCGGGTTCAATGCGTCGAATTTGCGATCCGCAATGCGGTTGAAGGCCATGGCACAGGTACGGGCGCAAACCATCGCCGCCAGAATCAGCCCGAAAACTTTCCAGCCCGGCCAGCCGCGGTTGTCACGCGCCGCCACGACCATCGCCGCGAGCGCGAAGGGCAGCGCGAAAACCGTGTGCGAGAAACGCACGAAACTCCCCCATTTATTAATCAGAGAGAACATCGAACAATGAACATTGAACGCCGAACATCGAATGGTCAGCCGGGAAGTTTGTGGGTTTGAACTGGTCCGCCGTGCTTCTGTTTCAGAACGTTTTGTCGTGCGGTTCTGATACTGGACACGAAAATTCGGATTAATTCGTCGGATTCATTCAAAACAAAAATCAGTGTGGAATCATTCTTTACCCAATGTTTGCGCTCCACCAGCCGTGCCCAACGGCGGGTTTCGCGCAGTTCTTTCAGGCAAATCTTCAGCTTGTGGATGAAATCTTCGCGTGACTCGGCGGATTCCGCCTCGCCGTGGTTTGGATACGGTGAAGTACCGGAGCGTAGAATCTGTCCGGCAATATGGTTCCCGGCGCGCGAAGATGGCAGTTTCTCAGTCAAATCAATCACCGCCGATGCAAATTCAAGCAACCGGTTTTCCAGGTCGAATTTTCGGCTGTCAACCGTGCCATCGTACAACACCCAGACCTCGTCCACCGTTTCATTCAGAGTTCGATGTTCGATGTTCGATGTTCGATGTCTCCCGTTTTTCATCTTATTCCTTTTCCTCGCTCCAGCGCGGGACCAGCTTTTGAGGCAGGCCGAGATGGTCCAGCACGCGGGCCACCACCGTGTCCGCAACTTCCTGGACGGTTTTCGGATTCGAGTAAAAACCCGGATTCGCCGGCAGAATGGTCGCGCCCGCCAGCAACAGCAGTTCCATGTTCCGGACGTGGACGAGGCTCAACGGCGTTTCGCGCGGGACGAGAATCAGCTTTCGCTTTTCCTTCAGCACCACGTCGGCGGCGCGGAGCAGGACGTCCTCGCTGTAACCATGCGCGATGCGGCCCATCGTGCCCATCGTGCAGGGGATGACGACCATGGCGTCGGGCGGATTCGAGCCGCTGGCGAACGGTGCGTTCATGCTTTTCACATTGTGCAGTTTCGTTCCGGCGTGAAGTTTCAATCCGTCCGGCAATTCCTCCCCGATGACCTGTTGTGCGTAGTTGCTGAGCACGACATGGATTTCGTGCGCGTGCGGGTCGAGGTTGTCGAGCAGGCGCTGGGCATAAAGCGCGCCACTGGCTCCGGTGATGGCAATGAGAATCTTCAACGGTCAAAAATCGTAAATCGTAAATCGTAAATCGTAAATGAGTAAAACAGCTTGAGTCGGCTTTTTCATTGCGCACAATAGCGGTGTGTTCAAGTTTGCCGGAATCATTTCTGTCGTCATGTTGTTTTGTGTCGCCGGGACGGCCCGGCCGTCCGCCGACAGCCAATCGCCATCATTGAGCTGGGTCAACACCAACGTCGTTCACAACCCGTTCGGGCCGCGGCCGGTAAAACTGATGGCGCCGGTCACCCCGCCGAATGCGCCGTCCGGTCCCACGGAAGAATGGCAGCCGCCCGTGGCTCCGAGGCAGATACCGGTCAGGCCCATTACGACCTGGGTTTCCCTGGAGAATTGGGCGGCGGAACACGGCGTCGACAAACCGCACCTCCTGTCGAACCTGCCGGTCACCACCTATGCGGTGGGTTCTTCCAACGGCATCATGGTCCTGGCCATCGGCAGCCGGGAAGCAGCCTGGAACGGAATTGAAATTCACCTCGGATTTGGACCGCAAATCATTGACGGCCAGATCTGCCTGTACGGGCCCGACCTCCAGAAAAATTTGGGACCACTGCTCTGTGACCCGCCTTTGGCATTGCCGCGGACCAATGGGATCATTGTCATTGATCCGGGCCACGGCGGGATGAACAGCGGCACGCACAGCATCCTGGACGGGCGGTTTGAGAAGGAATTCACGCTGGATTGGGCGCTGCGGCTGGCGCCGTTGCTCGCGCAGGAAGGCTGGCAGGTTTTCCTCACGCGCACGAGTGACGTGGATGATTCGCTGTCCAATCGCGTCGCGTTCGCCGAGGCGCATCACGCCAATTTGTTCATGAGCCTGCATTTCAATTCGCTCGCGCCGGACAAAATTCCGTCGGGGATTGAAACGTATTGTGTCACGCCGACGGGCATGCCGTCGACGTTGACGCGCGGTTACGGTGATTATTGGTCGGATAATTTTCCCAACAACGCCTTCGACGCCCAGAACCTGGAGTTGGCGGTCCGGTTGCAAGGCGCGTTGTTGCGTGCCACCGGGATGGAAGATCGCGGCGTCTGCCGGGCGCGTTTTATCGGGGTGTTGCATGGACAACATCGTCCAGCGGTGCTCATCGAGGCGGGTTTTCTGTCCAACCCGGGGGATGCGCGGCTGATTGAAACTTCGGCGTTCAGGCAGAAACTGGCGCAGGCCGTCGCGGATGCTTTGCGGCCGGAACCGGAAATTGGAGGTCAGAAGCCGGAAGCCGGAATGCCGGAACGGGGCGCTAACAAGCCTTCGTGGCCGTAGCTTTGTAGCAGCGGACGTAAGTCCGCTCTAATGACATTTGAGCCGACTGACGTCGGCTGCTACAAACTAACACCTTCGCGCGCCAGCAAGGTGCGCTTCCAATCCAGTCCGCCGGAGAAGCCGCCCAACTTTTTGTTCGCGGCGAGTACGCGATGGCAGGGGACCAACACCGGAATCGGGTTCGCCCCGCACGCCCCGCCGACCGCCCGGACGGCCCTAGGCTTGCCGATTTGTTGCGCGATTTCGCTGTAGCTTTTCGTTTCGCCAAGGGAGATTTTTCGCAACGCATTCCAGACGCGCTTCTGAAATTCCGTGCCGACGGACAAATCGAGCGGCGGCAGTTTTTTTGCCGCTTGTCCGGCGAGGATGCTTTTTAGCGCGGCTTCCGTGGCTCGATGCCAGCTGTGGATTGCGGTAGGGACGCGCTGTCCGCCCTCCGCAGTAATGCGACGGAGGACGGGCCGCGCGTCCGAGCCGAGCGGCAGCCCGGCCCTACCGTTGGGGAAATCCAGTCCGGACAGGCCTTTTTCGGAATAATGCGCGACGAACCGGCCGACGCGCGTGGGAATGGGCAGTTCAATGGGATGACTTCTCATGGGAACGCGGGTTAGTGGTTGCGGACGAAAAGTGAAATGACGCCAAGCAGAATCACAAACAACACAACCACCAGTACGATAAACCGGTTGCGGGCAACGCGCTTTTCATAGCGCAACGGGCGCAGGCCCTGGACGCCGCCGGCGGCAAGATACGTCACGAGCCGCGGGTTGGACGTGGTCGGCCGGCGGAAATGCTGGCGGAAACGATCAAAAAACCCGGGCAAATCATATTTACGCACGCCCAGGTCGTTGAATTGATCGGGCGTGGCGGTTTCGTTGGTGGTTCGCAGTGGTTTAACCTCTTCAAACACCGGCTCCGGTGCGGCGTGAGCGGGGGCTGGCGGAACGGGCGTGCGGGCAACGGTGGCGCCATGCGGTACGGCGGTGGAACGCAGACGCGGAACGGGCGTGTGTTGCAACTGGTTGTCGAGCCGTTTGATTTCAGCTTCGAGCGAGGCGATTTGGTCGTTCAACGAGCGCGCGCGTTCGGAAATCGGGTCGCTCTTTTTTGGCTTTTTTTTCTCGGACGCCATACAACCTTCAACGGCCTTAATGCCGCAACACCAAAATTGCCACCAACACGCCGAGCGCGCCCAGCGCCACCAGCACCAGCGGCCAGGTCATGGCCAGGCCGAATTTGCACAACCGCCCGAAACTGGCATCAGCCAGCGGTGACGCGGCCGCCGCCGGGGTGTTTTCAGTCTGGGGTTTTTCCTTGGCCGGGCCGGACAGGATCGGCACTTTCAGCCGCGCCGCATTCCATTCCATGCGCGCGTTCTCAATGGTGGTGAGCCCGCGGGTGAGTTCGATGCTGAAATTTTCCTTGGTCCATATCTCATCGTGGATGGCCTGGATTTTTTTGAGCGCGTCGCGGAAATCACCGATGGTTTTGACCATTTGTTCGGCGTCGCGGCGGGTGTTGAACTCGGCTTCCTCGAGCAAACCCAGTCCGCGCGTCAGGCTGTGAATCATTTCCTGCCGGCCGGTCTGAAATTCCGTCTGGCGCCGGCGCAATTCCTCCAGGGAGGCGCGTTCACGCTCCAAATCCTCCTGCGCGCGTTTCAATTCGGCGAGTTTTTGCTGCGCCTCGACCACTTTGCGGTCCACCTCCTCGCGTGTCGGCGGGCGGAGCGGGTCGCTGGCGGCCAGCCCGGGCGTTTTATGCGCCTGAAAATCGGTGTCCACAAACTCGGTTGCGTCATAATCAGATGCCATAAGGCGACTTTAGTCCCGCCTGGCGAAAGTGTAAAGCGATGTTTGGGCTTGTTATTGCGCTGCCCGGGCTTTAGAGTGACGGAGTCGTTAAACGCGGTGATTTTCACATGATTGAATTGATTCAGTTTCCGTGGAGTCCGTTCTGCATCGTGCAACGCCGCATTCTGGAATTTTCCGGCGTCCCTTTCAAAATCACGAACATCCCCGGCACCGACCGCTCCTTGGTCTGGAGACTTACCAAAGAACGGTACTATGGCGTCCCGATCATCAAGCACGGCAAAAATGTGGTGTTTGAACTCAACGATGATTCCCAGGTCATCGCCAAATACCTCGACAAGGAACTGGACCTCGGGCTTTTCCCGCCCGAATTTGAAGGCGTCCAATCCATTCTCTGGCGCTACATCGAGAACGAGATTGAAGGCGCCACTTTCCGGTTAAACGACATTTACTGGAAGGAGCGCATACCGAAAGCCAGGCAGGTCCATTGGCTGCGCCATAAGGAACGCAAATTCGGCCGGGGCTGCGTTGACCAGTGGCGTGCGCAACAGAACGACTGGCTCAAGTTGCTGGAGCAGAGATTGTTACCGTTCGAGGAAATGCTCGCGCACAATTCATTTTTGCTCGGCGAGCAACCACGATTTGTGGACTTTGATCTGTTCGGGATGCTCGAAAATTTCCTTTATTCCGGCCACTACGAACTGCCGGCGGCGCATTCACAAATCAAGGATTGGCATCGCCGGCTGTCCCGGTTGAAAAGGTAACATGGAAGATTTCACACCGTTTTTGCATAAGTCGGCTTGTGTTTGCCCGTTTAAGTTTTAATTTTTGCGTTTTGTGAAAAATTATATCATTGATACCAACGTTCTCCTGCACGATCCCAATTCGCTGCTCAGTTTCGAGGAAAACGCCGTTTTAATTCCCATCGAAGTCATCGAGGAAATTGACCGGTTCAAACGCGAGTCGTCCGAGCTGGGCCAGAACGCGCGCATGGTGTCACGGATGCTCGACGGCTTCCGCGGTGAGGGCCGTCTGAGTGAAGGGATAAAACTGCCCAACGGCGGCAAATTGAAAATCGTTTTCCAGAAAAACGGCCACGTCAACGGCGACGCCCATTTCAACGGCAACAGCGTGGACAACCG
>Ga0181531_10001661_pt1 | contig 14003 bp, 11 predicted proteins | sample PEATcosm2014_Bin_38_FD_119743 | JGI IMG/M metagenome (GOLD analysis project Ga0181531, IMG submission 119743) | Peatland microbial communities from MTU Mesocosm Facility, Houghton, MI, USA - PEATcosm2014_Bin11_10_metaG | ecosystem: Environmental > Terrestrial > Soil > Wetlands > Peat | place... | reverse complement strand
GTGCAATGACGAGAGGCGGGCGCCCCGCGCCGGGAGTCTCGAGCCGCGCTTGTTGATTCACGCCAACGAGTCTAGCGCAAGCCCACGAGCGAGGCTCCCGCGAGGGGAGCCTCGACCGGGCGGCCTTCCGCTGGCCTGGCCTTTTCCTAGGGCGGCGGTGCGAACGCCTCGCGACTCGACTCGTAGGCCGCCTGGACACCGTTGGTGCCGGGCGTCCAGAGCATACGAGCTCGCGTGGGATCCGCACCTCGATCTGCATGTTCCGAGGTGGTCTGCGCTGCGAAGGCCACTCCGATGGCAAATACCGCTGCAGCCGCTATCGTCACTTTCCCGCGGTTCATGGGAGGTTCAGGAGCGGCGCGGCGGACTGACGCCTGGATCATCCATCACGCGCGGCGGGCTGACGCCCGGATCATCCATGACGCGCGGCGGGCTGACGCCCGGATCATCCATCACGCGCGGCGGGCTGACGCCCGGATCATCCATGACGCGCGGCGGACTGACGCCAGGATCATCCATGACGCGTGGCGGGCTGACGCCCGGATCATCCATGACGCGCGGCGGGCTGACGCCCGGATCATCCATGACGCGCGGCGGGCTGACGCCCGGATCATCCAGCGTCACGTAACGGTGCTGAGAGACCGTGCTCTGCCACGCGCGCGGCGGGCTCACCCCCGGATCATCGGGCGCACGCGCAAAAGCGGTACTGCAGACTGCGCAGGCCGCGAACAAAGCGACTACACTGAACTTGGTCATTATGTGGACTCCGGTTTGTTTTAGGTCGATCAATCGAGGAGGCCCCGAAAACCGGGCGCTCCATGGGTAAAAGCGACACTGGTTCACAAAATCCATCATGCTGCATTGCATCATCCACGCTGCAATGCGAAATTCCTCGTCGCCCCGACCCCATGATTAGGGTTTGCCCTTAATCTCTCTCATGCAAGCCCCAGCCGACTTCACGCAGCTGCTGACGGATTGGCACTCAGGGGAGCCCGAAGCGCTGAACCGGTTGACCCCACTCGTCTATGAGGAGCTGCGCCGGCTGGCGCGCAACTACATGAAGGGCGAGCGCGGCAATCACACGCTGCAGGCCACCGCAGTCGTACACGAGGCGTTCCTGCGACTGGTGCAGGCGAACGTCGCCTTGCAGGATCGCGCGCACTTCTTCGCGCTCGCCTCACGGCTCATGCGCCGGGTGCTGGTCGACCATGCGAAATCGCGCTCCCGAGCGAAGCGCTTCGCGGGCATCCGGGATGGCGAGACCGGTGAGTCCAACGATCTGCCTCAGAACGTCGACATCGTCTCGCTCGACGATGCGCTCGAGGGCCTCGCGCAGCTCGAGCCGCGCCTCGCCCAGGTGATCGAGCTCTATTACTTCGGCGGTCTCACCTATGAGCAGATCGCCACGACCACGGAAGCCTCGACGACCACCGTCCATCGCGACATCCGTCTCGCGCGAGCGTGGCTGCTCAACGAGATGGTCGGCGGGCCGCCCGCATGATGTCGCGCGAGCGCTGGCAGCGCGTTCAAACACTGTTCGAAGAAGTCGCCGATGCCCCCGAGGTCGAGCGACGCGAGCGGCTCACGCGCTCGTGCGGCGATGATCTCGATCTGCGTCGCTCCGTGGAATCGCTGCTCGCATCCGACGGCAAGACGAGCGACCCGGTGTTCAATGCGATCGGCGCGGCCGCCGAGTCACTGCTGATCGAGCATCAGGATCGGCTCCTCGGCACCCGTATCGGCCACTATCGCGTCGTGTCGATTCTGGGTCAGGGCGGCATGAGCACCGTGTACCGCGCCGAGCGCGACGATGCGCAGTATCAGCAGACGGTCGCCATCAAGGTGCTGCATCACTCGGCCTTGCATCCGCGCCTGCGCAGCCGCCTGCACAGCGAGCGTCACATCCTCGCGACTCTCGCGCACCCCTCGATCGCACGCCTGATCGACAGCGGCGAGTTGGAGGACGGGACCCCCTATCTCGTGATGGAGCACGTCGATGGCGAGAGCATCGACACCTACTGCGACAGCCGCACGCTGTTCGTCCGCGAGCGGCTGGAGCTGTTTTTGCAGGTGTGCTCCGCCGTCCACTACGCGCACCGCAACCTCGTGGTGCATCGTGACATCAAGGCGGGCAACATCCTGGTGACGGGAGACGGCACGCCGAAGCTCCTTGATTTTGGAATCGCGAAGCTGCTCGCGCCGGAGAGCCTTTCGCATACCGTGCCGGTGACGCGCCTGCAGGAGCGTATTCTCACACCCGAGAACGCCGCGCCCGAGCAGGTGCTGGGTCGGCCGATCACCACCGCCACGGACGTCTACGGACTCGGCGTGCTGCTCTACCAGCTGCTCACCGGGCGATCGCCGTATCGCCTGCTCAGCTACTCTCAGCTGCAGCTCGAGCGCGCCATCTGCATGGACGATCCGCTGCGCCCGAGCCAGACGGTGGTTGCGCGGATCGGCACCGAGACCGACATCGATCGCAGCCGCATTTCCGATCGTCGCGGCCTGTCGCCGCAGCGGCTCAAGACGCGCTTGACCGGCGATCTCGATTCGATCGTTGCCATGGCGATGCGCAAGGAACCCGACCGTCGCTATCCGTCCGTCGAGGCGTTCGCGGATGACCTGCGGCGCCACCTGGATGGCAAACCGGTGCGCGCGCGCCAGGGGGACTGGCGCTACAACACCGCCAAGTTCATGCGCCGTCATCTGTTGATGGTGTCGACCGTCGGCGCCATGGTGGTGGGACTGGCCGCCATCGCTGCCGTGACGCTCTGGCAGAACCACCGCATCGAGACGGCCCGCGATCAAACGGCGGCGGAGCGCGACCGTGCGCAGCAGGTCTCGACGTTTCTGGTCGATGTATTCTCCCGGGCAGACCCCTTCACGGCGCAGGGTCACGAGACGACCGCCAAGGAGTTGCTCGACAGCGGCGCCGCGAAGATCACCGCCAACGCAACACTGCAACCCGAGGTCCGGGCGCAGCTCCTCGAGAGCATTGGTCTCGCCTACCGGCGCCAGGGCTTGAGTGAGCGCGCGATCCCGCTGCTCGAGCAGGCCGTCGCGATCCGCCGCGATGAGCATCCGTTCGATCCCCACCGGACCGCAGCCGCCATCGCCAATCTGGCACGGGCGTTCACCGATGCAGGTCACCTGGTGTCCGCGGAAGCGGACCTGCAGCAGGCGCTGCAGATGTCGCGCAGCGGCGATCACTCGACCCCGTCGGTCGAGACGGCCGACATCCTGGTGCAGTACGCGCAATTCGATTTGAACGCGAAGAGCGATTCGCGGCGCGCCGCCACGCTGTTCTCGCAGGCCTTGAACATCTACCGCAGCACGCTCGGCAACGAGCACCCGGCGGTGGCCGAGACGCTCAGCGGACTTGCCTCGACCGCCCTTTGGGTCGACGATTTCGAGAACGCGGAGAGCTACCAAAGACAGGCCATCGAGATCTTCCAGTCCACGGTGAGCAGGACCTATCCTGATTATGCGGTGGCACTCGCGAACTTGGGCTACATCCTCACGCAGCGCGAGAAGTTCAAGGAGGCCGAGCAACTGCTCACCGAATCGCTGCAGATCGAGCGTACGGTGTTCGGCGAGGACAGCGATCGAATCGCGCAGATCGAGTCTCACCTGAGCGTTCTCTACGATGGGGAAGGTGACAGCAAGCGTGCGATCGACGCCGCCCAGCGCGCAGTCGACATCTCGACGCGCGCGCTCGGACAGAGCCACTGGCGCACGGGCTATTACCTCAACGATCTCGCCGATATGGAGCTGCGAGCCGGCGATTTCTCCGCGGCCGAAGCGACGGCGCGCCGCGCGCTCAACGTCCTGGAACAGTCGCTGACTTCGCAACACCTGTACGTGGCCTCGGCGCGCCAGACGCTCGGCGAGGCGCTGCTGCGGCGCGGGCTTCTGGCCGCGGCAGAGGCGGAGTTTCGCGCCGCCATGGAGATCAACAAAACCCTGGCGGGCGCGGACAACTGGCGCACCGCGCGCAGCGAGGCCAGCCTCGGGTGGACGCTGATCATGCGCGACCGCAGCGCCGAGGGCGAGCCCTTGCTCAGCGCCGCGTGGCAGGTGTTGCGCACTTCGCTCGGCGCGCGTCACCCGGCTGCGCACGATGCGGGCGTGCGGCTCGCGCAGTACTATCGCGCACATCATCGCGACGCAGACGCGGCGCAGGTTCTCGCCGCCTCCGACAAGCGTTAAGCTTGCGACAGGAGCGCGCGGCGGGCGGAACTAAGCGCCCGCATCGGGGTCGTTTCGCAACGACGCACCATCTGCTCTATAAAGGGAGTCTACATGTCCACCGGAACCAAACTCGCCGCGGCTCTGCTCCTGGTGATGCCGCTCGCACTCGCCCAGGTGCTTGTAAATGCTGCACGGGCCGGCGCGCGCGAGGAAGGTCGCCTGTTGACCGCCACCGAAGTGCTGGAGGAAGTGCAAGGCATGCCGGACCAGCGCATCCCCGATGCGCTGCTCTCTCATGCCTATGGAATCGCCGTGATTCCCGATGTGACCAACCTCGCCTTCATCTTTGGTGGCCGCCACGGCAACGGAGTGATGTCCGTACGCAGTGATCTCAACAGCCCCTGGAGCAATCCGGTGTGCGTGGCGTTGACCGGCGGCAGCTGGGGGCTGCAGGCGGGCGTGCAATCGGCCGACATCATCCTGGTCTTCACCACGCAGCGTGGAGTCGAGGGCGTCGCCGGCGGCAAGTTCACCCTGGGCGCAGATGCCTCGGTCGCCGCCGGCCCGGTGGGTCGGCAGGGTTCCGTGAGCACGGATGCCACGTTCAACGCCGAAATCTACTCCTATGCGCGCACGCGCGGGCTGTTCGGCGGCATCGCGCTCGAGGGCAGTGTCCTCGCCATCGATAGCTCGGCCAACGTCTCGCTCTATCATCAGCACGGCATCACGGCCACGGAGATCATGGCGGGGCATTCACCGCCGCTGCCCGAGGCCGGCCAGCGTTTTATCGCGCGCCTCACCAGCACCGCGCACGGCGTGGCGCACGCCGCCCCCGTGGCCGCCGCGCCCGTGGCCACGGTGCCCGCAGCGCCGGCGCCCGCGCCCGCATCGGCCGCGGATGCGCCTCGGACCTATCCGCTCGAGGATCCCAAGTAGAGAACGTCCATGACTGACCCCGCACCGATGACCCGCCGCCAGTTCACCGCACTCTCCATTGCCGCGGGCGTGTCCACCGCGGCCGGTGCAGCCGGTGCGGGTGGCGCAGCCGGCGCGGATGCGCGCGAGGTCGACGTCGTGGACGTCGAGGTACGCACGGCCGCCGGTTCCTGTGATGCGGCGCTCGCCAAGCCGAGCGACGGACAGTGGCCCGCCGTCATCTTGTTTCCGGACGCGTTCGGCTTGCGTCCGACGATGCGCGACATGGCACGACGGCTCGCACAGGACGGATACACGGTCCTCGTGCCGAATCCCTACTATCGCTCGGCCCGGGCACCGGGGATCCCGCCGGGGTTCAATTTCGAGGACGCCGCCGATCGTCAAAAGCTCGCCGCTCTGCGTGCACCCCTCACGAGCGACGCCGTCATGCAGGACGCAAAGGCCTACGTGGCTTTCCTGGACACTCAGCCGAGTGTGCACAAGACCGCAAAGATGGGCGTGGTTGGTTATTGCATGGGCGGCCCCATGACGCTGCAGGCGGCCGCAGCCGTTCCGGCCCGGGTGGGTGCCGGCGCCTCCTTTCACGGCGGCGGCCTCGTCACCGATAAGCCTGATAGCCCTCATCGCCTCGTGTCGCAGATCCGCGCGCAATATTACTTCGGCATTGCGGCGAACGACGATGCCAAACAGCCTGAAGCGAAGACCGCGCTGCATCGAGCGTTCGAAGTCGCCGGCTTGCCGGCAAAGATCGAGGTTTACGCGGGGTGTCTGCACGGCTGGTGCATCAAGGACATGCCCCTCATCGACGGCAAGGTGATTTACAACGAGGCTGAGGCCGAGCGTGCGTGGCACGAGTTGCTTGCGCTCTATCGGCGCGCGGCTGTCTGAATTCATCCCGCCACGGGCATGCGAGACAGAGAGAGCCGCACTGACCGCGGCGGCGCGAGCACCGGATGACAGAGATCATCGAAACCTCTTTGAGCAACCATGAGGATCTGCATCTCGCCCAGGACTGGCTCGATGCGCTCGCCGGTGGGACGTGCGATGAGGCCGCCTTCATCCGCGCGGTGCCCGAGCTCACGCGACGGTCGCCCGACGCGGGCTGGGATCTGCTCTCGCTCCTCGACCAGTATTACCGCCGCGGCAAGATCTCGCCGGAGCTGTTCAATTCACTGAAATCGTCGCTGCAGCGGGAGTTGCTCGGGCCGGCACTCGACATCGACATCAGCGTTCCCATTCCGGCGCGCGAGGCCCCCGCAATCGCCGGCGCTCGTCCCACGCCGACGCCGGCGCCCCCCCGCGAAGTCGCGGCCCGCGATGTTCCGTCCCGCGAGGGCGCGGCCCCTGCGGTCACGCCCGCCGAGACGGCGGCCCGCGAGGTCCCGCCTCCCCCGGTTCCGCGGCCCCGTGAGGTCCACGATCCTGCAGCTCGCGTCGACAAACCCCCCTTGCACGTGGTGTCGCTGATCGCCGCGGAGCACTCCCAATCCGCCCATAGGACCGGGGAGGTGCTGCGGGGACGGTATCTTCTGCAAAACGTCATCGGCCGTGGGGGCACGGGGGCGGTGTTCGAGGCCATCGATCAGTTCAAGCTCGATCTGCCCAACGCCGACCGCCGCCTCGCCATCAAGGTGCTGAACCCGAGCGTTTGCGAGCGGCCGGAGCTGCTCGCCGACCTGCGACGCGAGTTCCAGAACCTGCAGGGCCTCGCGCATCCGAACATCGTTCGGGCCTTCGAGTACGATCGTGACGGCGATCGCTCCTTCTTCACGATGGAGTTCTTGAGCGGTCTCTCCTTGAGTCGCGTGCTCGCCGCGCGCCAGGAGCTGCCGCTCGAACGAGCGCACGCGCTCGCCATCGTGCGGGACATCGGCGGGGCGTTGGCCCATGCACACGGCCGCGGGGTCGTGCATGGCGATCTGAATCCGGCCAATGTTTTCCTCACCGACGAGGGCGACGTTCGCGTGCTCGATTTCGGCGGGGCGCGCCTTTCGCTCTCGGATCCGGGCGTCGCAGCTCCGCGCTATGCAAGCTGCCAGGTGCTCGAAGGTGAGCGCGTCGAGCCGCGCGACGATGTGTACTCGCTCGCCTGCATCGTCTATCTGCTGCTCACCGGAGCGCATGCCTATGGAGAGCGCACCTCGATCGAGGCGCGTTCGCAGCGCGCGCGACCGGCTCGGCCACGCGGCCTTCCCTCCGCAGCATGGGTGGCGCTGCGCACGGCACTCGCGTTCGAGCGCGAGCGGCGGCCGGCAGACCTCACCGAGTGGTTGAAAGCCTTCGATTTTCGTACCGCGGCCAACCAGCTCCCGCCGCTGCTTGCGCTGCTGCGTCCGCCGACGAGTGCGCCGCGGCGCTCGCCCTCCACGGTCGTGCTGGTGATCTTTCTGCTCCTTCTCGGCGGTGCGGTGGGATGGATCCTCGCCCATCCGCAGCGCTTGCGCGGTGCTCTCGACACATTCCCGACCACCCTTTCCGACCTCGGCAACGCATCGAGCGGCTGGCTGACGGCGACCAGGCAGCGCATGTCGCAGTGGACGGAACGATCCGACTCGAGCGGGGAGCCGCCGGGTGCACGGCCGTTGCCCGCCCCGACGGACGCCGTCACCGCAACCCCTGCCCCGCCCCAGCCCAGGGGAGCCGCCCCGGTCGCGGCGTCCACGCCGGGCGTGAGGTCATCGCCCGGCCCGGGCTCTGCGCCGGGTATCAGGTCTGCGGCGGTAGCAGCGCCCGCGGCGGTTGTGGGCCCGCGCACAGCCGCTAGCCCATCCGCCGTAGCAGCGTCCACGCCGAGCGTCCCGCGTCCGCACACGGCGATGGCCGCCCCGCCCGCGCGCATCGAGTTTGCTGCCTCCACCGTCGATGTCCCCCCCGCCGAGCCCGCCGCGCTGGTGCTCGTCAAGCGCAGCGGCAATGTGCACGGGGATTCGAGCTTCTCTTGGTGGACCGAGTCCGGGACGGCAAAACCGGGCGAGGATTTCTCGCCCGTTGCTCCCCACGTCGAGCACTTCACCGATGGCGAGAGCTCGATGCGGCTCTCGATCTCACTCGCGGGCGTCGCGCGACAGCAGGCACGCAGCTTCTATGTGGTGCTGAGTGATCCGAGCGAGGGCACCGTACTCGGTAATCGCTCCCTCGCCATGGTGACACTGCCGCCCGCCGAGTCGAGCGCCGCCCCTCCCTGACCGGGCTTTCGCCGGTGGGAGCCGGCACGTAGGATTCGACCGGCCACCGAGACCGCGACGCGACGATACCGGGAGCCGTCGCGTGGTTGCAGCATGCGGGCGCGTGAACCGCGCGCATCGTAGGAGCACCGAGATGAATCGATTGCTGGTCTCATGGCTGGTGGCGGGGGTCGTCTTTGCCGGCAGCGGCTGGGCTCTTGCCGACGACACGAACAATGATCGGCCGATCCAGACTCACAAGCAAATGATGCATGACTGCATGGCGAAGGAGAAAGCCAAGGCGGCGAGCACCGGCCAGACGACCTCGACCGAGCAGCTCAAGCAGGTTTGCCGCGACAAGGTGAAGTCTTACGACAACCACCCGAGCGAGACGACCGCGCCGCCGAACAATCCCGGCTGAGTCAGTGCCCTGGCCGGTCAGCTAAAGACCGGCTAGCCCTCGGATGCCGACTCCGCCGGCGCGAACAGCACCAACACGGTGAGCTGTTGCTCGATGTGGTGGAAGCGATGTTCGACGCGGGCAGCGACATACAACACCTCTCCTCCGGAGAGTTCCCGATCCTCCGTGCCCGCCTGAAAACGCGCGCGGCCTTCGAGCACGAGGTAGATCTCGTCTTCCCGGTGCGGCAGCTGAGAATCCTCGCTGCCCGCAGCCAGCACGTAAATGCCGGCGCTCATCGAATCGACACGCAAGAACTCGAGGTAGGGCTGCGCGTCGGGTCGGCGCGCTCGCAACTCCGCCAGCCTGAATAGCTCGAACGCGGATTTGCTCATGGCGAGTGCGCTCCCTCGGGCGACCTGACACGGAAGGCCGTGTGATACCGTACACGTAAAGCTGAGGCGCCGTCAGCACCCTTGCTTCGAGGAGCGACCCCACGACCCATGCGCTTGAATCTCCTGGTCCGGATCAACATCGCTCTTCTGGCCACGCTCGCCCTCGCCACACTGACCATGGGCACCCTGTGCCGGTCGCTGCTGGAGGCGAATGCGCGTCACGATGCACTTCACGAGGCAGGCCTCATGATGGACAGTGCGCTGGCGAGTCGGGCCTATACGACCGGGGAGATCGTGCCGCTGCTCTCGGAGCCGATGCAGACGCACTTCCTTCCCCAGAGCGTCCCCTTCTACGCGGCGACCCAGCACTTTTTGAGACTGCGAGAACACCACCCGGATTACTCCTATAAGGAGGCCACGCTCAACCCCACCAATCCGCGCGATCGCGCCATGGACTGGGAAGCCGATCTCATCCAGCGCTTCAAGAACGATCCGCATAGCGAGGAGATCGTCGGTGCGCGGGATACGCCGCTCGGCGAGGCGTTGTACCTGGCCCGTCCGATTCGCGCCGAGGGCGAATGCATGTCCTGCCACAGTCTGCCCTCCGCCGCTCCCGCGACGTTGATCGCCCGCTACGGCAGCAACAACGGCTTCGGCTGGCAACTGCACGAGGTCGTGGGCGCGCAGATAGTCTCCATCCCCTTTGCGCGTGCGCTCGCCGAGGCGGCGGGCGTGTTCCATCGCATCATGCTGTCGACCACCCTGGCGCTGCTCGCGGTCGTGATCGTGGTCAATGCGCTCCTCTACCTGCTCGTGGTGAAGCCCGTACGGCGGATGGCGGCTCTCGCCGATGAGATCAGCCTCGGCGGCTCTCCCACCGAACCCTTCCCCAGGGGCGGCATTCCCGAACTCGCCGCGCTCGCCCGGGCCTTCGAGCGGATGCGCATCAGCCTGGATCGCGCCTTGAAACTCACCGAGCCCTAGGCGCCCGACGCCGCATGCCGCCGCACGTCTTCGTCAGCTATTCACAGCCCGATCACGATTGCGCCTTCGAGCTCGTGGCGCGGATCGAGGCGCAGGGGATCGAAGCGTGGATCGCGCCACGCGATATCTCGCCCTCGGCCGAATGGGCCGCCGAGATCATCGATGCGATCGCCGCGGCCTGGATCATGGTCCTCGTCTTCTCCTCTCACAGCAACGAGTCTCCCCAGGTGCGCCGCGAGGTCGAGCGCGCCGTGCACAAACAGGTGCCGATCCTGCCGTTTCGCATCGAGAGCGTATTACCCTCGAAGAGCCTCGAATACTTCCTGAGCTCGCAACACTGGCTCGATGCGTTTCCACCGCCGCGCGAGCCTCATTACCTCAAGCTGTGCTCGATGCTGGGCTCGCGCCGGCTCGCGCGTGGGAGTGCCGCGGGACCCGGCACCGCCTCCCCGACCGAGACCGGGATTTTCGCGGCGGGGCTCAACCCGAGCCTCGCGCTGGGTGAGGAGGAGCTGCGCCGACTCGAGCGCGCGCTCGCCTACTACGTGGGGCCGGTGGCACGCACCCTCGTGCGCCGCGCCGCCACCCGGGCCCACGACCGCGAGGCTCTCATCCAAGGGCTAGCTGGTGAGATCGAGGGCGCGGCCGATCGACAACGCTTCATCGCCGCTTGGCGCGCGGGCGAGCACAAGAGCGGCTGAGGGCGGGCGCGCGTGCAAGAGCGGGCGCCTCATAAAAGAGCAGGCGCGACCCCTGTGTCACGCATTCGCAACGTTCGATTTGTAGTCTGCGCGCGGTCCCGGGTGCTCCTGGCGCCTCCGCAATCGTTGCGAAAAAGCTACAACCGCGCAGTATGTTAACGCGCCGGCCTGCTGATCCGGTAAATTGCGCGGGTGGCCGCATCCCGGGATGACGAGGCGAGCCACCTAGGGATGTACCAGGCGAGCCACACCTGGCCGGACGAATTCAAACAAGGGAGACTTTCCGTTGAACAATAGTCGCAAGCTCACGTACGCCATTCTGGCGGCGCTAGGCACTCAGGCCGGCGTCTCGCACGCCGCGCCGGCCGATGCCACCGACACTTCCGAAACGAGCGGCATCCAGGAAATCATCGTGACCGCGCAGCGCCGCTCGGAGACGATCGAGAACGTCCCGATCACGATCCAGGCCATCACCTCGCAGCAGCTCTCGGATCTGCGCATCGATACGATCGAGGATGCGATCAAGTACCTGCCGAACGTGCAGCTCGCCTCGAACGGCCCGGGTCAGGGCAACATATACATGCGCGGCCTGTCGGCCGGATTTGCCGGCGGTCAGTCGAGCTCGACCATCGCCCCGTTCCCGAACGTCGCGGTGTATCTGGACGATGAGTCCATGCAGTACCCGGCGCGCAACGTCGACGTCTATTTCGCGGACATGGAGCGCATCGAGGTGCTCGAGGGCCCGCAGGGAACTCTCTTCGGCGGCGGCGCCGAGGCGGGTGCGGTGCGTTACATCACCAACAAGCCGAAGCTCAACGTCACCGAGGGTAACGTCGACGCGAGCTACGGCGTCACGGCGCATGGCGACCCCAATTCGATGGGAACGGCCACCATCAACCTGCCGCTCATCGACAACACCCTCGCGGTGCGCGCGGTCATCTACAGCGATCATCGCGGCGGCTACATCAACAACGTGCCGAGCACGTTCACCCGCATGAACTCCGATCTCGGCAACCACTATGCCGGCATCACCCCGGGCTTGAACGGGCTCTGTCCCAACGGCTTGCCGGCGGGCGGCGCGGGGCTGTGCGCGGTGCCGGGGAGTCCCGTCGCGAACAACTACAACCTGGTGGAGAAGGCGGAGAATCCGGTCACCTACAGCGGCATTCGCGCCTCGGCGCTCTGGCAGATCAGCGAGGACTGGAACCTGCTGGTCGCGCAGAGCTACCAGAACATGAATGCCCAAGGTCAGTTCGATGAGTACCCGACGGGCTCGGATGGTCAGGCGCTCGGGCCCTGGGAGATCACGCAGTTCTCGCCCGCCTGGGACAAGGATCACTTCGAGAACACGGCCTGGACGCTCAACGGCAAGGTCGGCGACATCAGGCTGGTCTATACCGGCTCCTATCTCGACCGGCACATCGACAACCAGCAGGACTACACGAATTACTCGCGCAGCTCCGGCGGCTGGTACTACAGCTGCACCGGAGGTCCCGCGGGCGCAGGCGCCCTCGGCGCGGGCACAACGCCCGTCTGCTACTCGCCCGTGAGCTCATGGCGCGATCAGGTGCAGAACACGCACCTCAGCGAGGAGCTGCGCGCGACCACGCCCGATGACTGGCGGCTGCGCGCCATCGCCGGCGTGTTCTGGGAGGACTTCCAGATCAAAGACGACATGAATTTCAACTACAAGACCGTACCCTCCTGCACGGCCGCGAATCTTGCCACGGCCCTGGGCGGCGGCGCCCCGTGCGTCGCGAACGTGACCACTGCGCCGGGCTCGACCGCGGTCGATCCGGGCGAGCGCCCGGACAACACCGCGTTCGGCGAGGACGCGCAGCGCGGCTACCGGCAAACCGCCGTGTTCGGCTCGGCCGATTTCGACATTCTCCCCAGGGTGCTCACCGTGACCGCGGGCACACGCTGGTATCGCTACACCGAGGACGAGACGGGTTCCCAGTACGGGACCGGCACGAACTGCGTCGATGTCCCGAATGGTGAGTGCGTCGGGGGCTCTTACCACAACATCAATGCGGAGAACCTCAACACGACCTATACCGGCTTTCGCAGCCGCGCCAACATCACCTGGCACATCACGCCGGACATGATGGCGTACTACACGTTCTCGCAGGGTTTCAGGCCCGGGGCCTTCAACCGCACCGTGAGCGGCGTGGCGAAGGACGCCGCCGGCAACCCGCAGTACGAGAAGCCGCACGGCTTTGCACCGGACACCTTGATCAACAACGAGGTGGGGCTCAAGTCCGAGTTCTTCGATCACCGCATGCTGGTGAACCTGTCCGTGTATCACATGCAATGGGAGAACGTGCAGCTGTTGTTCTTCAACCCGGTGGCACTCGGCAACACGACCTTCGGCGTGAACGGCCCGGACTACACCATCAATGGCATCGAGCTGCAGTCGGTGGCGAAGGTGACGGATGGCCTCACGCTGCAGGGATCGGCCTCGTGGAACCGGTCCAAGCAGACCAATTCGCCCTGCCTGCAGGACAACATTCCGGCCTCCCCCAATTACGGCAGCTGCATCACCGAGGTCAAAGGCGCTCCATTCCTCAACCCCTTCGGCGCGCTGAACACGGTGCCGGCCTTCTCACCCTCGTCCGAGTTCAACATCCGGGCGCGCTATGACTGGGCGTTCCACGACTACAAGCCTTGGATCATGGCGGGCGCGAACCACGTATCCTCGATGTACAACCAGCCGGCGACCTATCAGCCGGGCGACACCGCGGGGGAGGCCATTCCCACCACGACGCTGCTGCGGTATCTGCAGCCGGGCTACACGACCTACGACGCCTCGGTGGGCGTGCTCAAGGACAATTGGACCGTCGAGGCCTTCGGCCAGAACCTCTCGAACAACGATGCGAGCCAATTCACTTCCTCGGCCCAGTTCATCAAGTCGGAGGTGCCGCTGCGGCCGCGCGTGCTCGGCGTGCGGGTCGGCTTCAAGTTCTGAACGCCTGCTCAGGCGGAGCCTGTGCCGGGGGACTCAGTCCGGGGGGTCCGGGTAGAATTCGAGGCGGGCAGCAATGCCCGCCTCTTTTTATGTGGACGCCCGCATGAGCTCGACTCTCGCCCCGCCACCGGCCGCGCCGCCGCCCTCACGCATCGAGGCTGAGGTGCACCGCGCGCAGGCCCTGATGAAGGAGGGGCGCTACGCCGAGGTGCTGGCCCAGACCCAGGCACTCGAGGCGGAGGTGCCCGAGAACCGCGACGTGCT
>Ga0181531_10001660_pt1 | contig 14004 bp, 12 predicted proteins | sample PEATcosm2014_Bin_38_FD_119743 | JGI IMG/M metagenome (GOLD analysis project Ga0181531, IMG submission 119743) | Peatland microbial communities from MTU Mesocosm Facility, Houghton, MI, USA - PEATcosm2014_Bin11_10_metaG | ecosystem: Environmental > Terrestrial > Soil > Wetlands > Peat | place... | reverse complement strand
CGCACATGATCGTAGCGCCTGCGCTTTCGGTCGAGGGCTTAAGCGTCGATTTCCGCACCCGCGGTGGCATCGTGCGCGCGCTGGATAATGTCAGCTTCAGCGTCGGCAAGGGCGAGACGATCGCGCTGGTCGGCGAATCCGGATCGGGCAAGTCCGTCACCGCCTATGCGATAATGGGCATTCTCGATCCGGCTGGCCGCGCCAGCGCCGGCCGCGCCATGCTCGGCGCGCTCGACCTGCTTTCGGCTTCGCCGGCAAAACTCGCCGAGGTGCGCGGGCGCGACATCGGCATGATCTTCCAGAACCCGCGCACCGCGCTCAACCCGATCCGAACCGTCGGCCGGCAAATCGCCGACGTGCTGATCCGCCACGGCAATGTGTCGCGCCGCGACGCGCCGGCGCAAGCCGTCGAAATGCTGCGCGCCGTCGGCATCACCGATCCGTCGCGCCGCGCCAAGGCCTATCCGTTCGAGATGTCCGGCGGCATGTGCCAGCGCGTCATGATCGCGATAGCGCTTGCGGCCAAGCCTTCGCTGCTGATCGCCGACGAGCCGACCACCGGCCTCGACGTCACCACGCAAGCCGTGATCATGGACCTGATCAACGATCTCGCCACGCAGATGGGCATGGCGACGATTTTCATCACCCACGATCTGGCGCTCGCCGGGCAGCGCTCCGCGCGCATCGTGGTCATGCATGCCGGGCACGTGGTCGAGGATGCGCCGACCGCGGAATTGTTCGCAAATCCGAGACATCCCTATACGGCGGAGCTGATTGCCGCGACGCCGGATTCCGCGGTGAGCCTCGATAAGCTCGCGTCGATCCCCGGCTCCCTGCCCGATCTGCGCCGCGCCGATTTGCCGCCGTGCCGCTATTCCGAGCGCTGCCCACGCAAGCTCGCCGCCTGCGCGCAGCCGCTGCCGCATGCGGATTTGGGCGGCGGCCACATCGTCGCTTGCTGGAACCCGCTGCCCGCGCAGCACGCCAGCGCACCAGCCGTGAGCGCAGCATGACGGCGCTCCTGGGCGTTACCGAATTTTCGAAGCAATTTCCGGTCGGCGGCGGCCCGGGAACGTGGGCGCGGCTCAAGCGGCGCTTTACCGGCGGCGTGGAGAAATTGCCGAAAGTCTACGCCGTCGACGACGTGAGTTTTACCGTCGATGAAGGCGAGACCGTTGGCCTCGTCGGCGAATCCGGTTGCGGCAAATCGACCTTGGTGCGCGCGCTTACCCGCCTGATCGATACCAGCGCCGGCAGCATCAAGCTCGGTGACCGCGAATTGGCGCTAAAACCATCGCGCGTCTTCGCGCGCGACCGCGACCGCGCCCGCATCCAAATGGTGTTCCAGGACGCCGGCGAAAGCGTCAATCCGCGCTTTACCGGCTTCGACACCATCGCCGATCCGCTGCGGCGCTTGCGCAAGCTGCGCGGCAAGGCGCTTACGGAGCGCGTCGAGACCGTCGCGAGCCAGTGCGGACTGCCGCTGCAACTGCTGACGCGATTTCCCCATCAATTGTCCGGCGGCCAGCGCGCCCGCGTCGGCATCGCCCGCGCCATTGCGGTCGAGCCCGATCTTCTGGTGCTCGACGAGCCTACCGCGGCATTGGACGTCTCGGTTCAAGTCGTCATCCTTCAGCTCTTGCAACGGCTGAAGAAAGAATTCGGCATGAGCTACCTGTTCGTTTCGCACGATCTTTCCGTGGTGCGGCTTTTATGCGACCGGGTGCTGGTCATGTATCTCGGCAAGATCGTGGAATCCGGCCCGGCCGTCGAAGTGTTCGAACATCCGCTGCATCCCTATACCCAGGCGCTGGTCGCCGCGGTGCCGCGCTTGCACGAGAACGGCAGCGAGCGATTGCGCCTCATCGGTGAGCCACGCAGCCCGATCGACCCCGATCCGAATGTGTGCCGCTTCTACGGCCGCTGCCCGCGCGGCGCCGATGCGTGCAAGACGACGATGCCGGCGCTGCGCTCCTTCGGCGCTCGCAGCGTCGCCTGCCACTTTGCCGAGGAATTCCTGCCGCAACCGAGAATAGCGTCATGAAACGAAAAGTCGCCCGCAAGCCGAAACCCGCACGCGCGAAGAGTGGCGCCAAAGCTCCAACCAAGGTTTCCGCGCCGGCCGCCGTCGCATCGCACGGCAGTATGGGCGCGCTGGTCGCGGCGACCGCAAAGGCGCTCGGCCTTGCGATCGAGCCCGCTTGGGCGGCCAACGTCCAATTCAATCTGCAACTGATTCTGCGTTTCGCGGCGCTGGTCGATGAATTCCCTCTCCCCGACGACATCGAGCCTGCGCCGATTTTCCATGCTTGACACGCCCGGGACCAATTTCGATTTCGTCAGTGCCGCCGACATTGCCGCCGCCGTGGCGTCGGGCCGCGCCAGCGCGGTCGCCGTCATCGAAGCGGCGCTGGCGCGCATCCGCCAGCACGACCCGATACTCAATTCCTTCACCGCGGTCACCGAGCAGCGGGCGATTCTGCGCGCGCAAGCCATCGACGCGACGCGTGCGCGCGGCGAACCGGTGGGACCGCTGGCCGGCGTGCCGTTCGCGGTCAAGAACCTGTTCGAGATCGCCGGCCTGACGACACTGGCCGGTTCGAAGATCAACCGTGACAACCCGCCGGCAACGCGCGATGCGGCCTTGATCGAGCGGCTCGAAGCGGCGGGCGCCGTGCTGGTCGGCGCGCTCAATATGGGCGAATACGCCTACGACTTCACCGGCGAGAACATGCACGACGGCGCTTCGCGCAATCCGCACGACCACGACCGCATGAGCGGCGGCTCGTCCGGCGGCTCGGGCAGCGCGGTCGGCGGCGGGCTGGTGCCGATCGTGCTTGGCTCCGACACCAACGGCTCGATCCGGGTGCCGGCGTCACTGTGCGGAATTTTCGGGCTGAAACCCACTTACGGTCGGCTCAGCCGCGCGCGCACTTTTCCGTTCGTCTCGAGCCTTGACCATCTCGGGCCGCTGGCGCGCAGCGCGCAGGACCTCGCACTGGCCTATGACGCCATGCAAGGCTTCGACGCCGACGATCCAGCATGTGCCGATCGCGCGGTGGAGCCGGTCGTGCCCCTGCTCAAGCGCGGCGCCGAGGGTTTTCGCGTCGCGGTCGCCGGCGGCTATTTCAAATGCAAAAGCGGCGAAGCCTGTTACGCCATCGATCGCGTGGCGGCCGCGCTCGGCGCCAATCGCGATATCGACATTCCACAAGCCGACCGCGCGCGCGCGGCGGCTTTCGTCATTACCGCCACCGAAGGCGCCAGCCTGCATCTGCAACGGCTGCGCACGCGGGCCAAGGACTTCGATCCGGCGGTGCGGGATCGTCTGCTCGCCGGCGCGATGGCGCCGGCCGCGCTGGTCGTGAAGGCACAGAAATTCCGCCGCTGGTATCACGAGCAAGTGCTGCACCTGTTTGAGGAGGTCGACGCCATCCTGGCTCCGGCGACGCCGTGCACGGCGCCGTTGATCAACCAGCAAACCTTCATGCATGGCGGCGTCGAATTGCCGGTCCGGGCCAATCTCGGTATCTACACGCAGCCGATCTCTTTTATCGGCTTGCCGGTCGTCGCCGTGCCGGTGCCGTTGACGCCGCTGCCGATCGCGGTGCAGATCATTGCGGCACCGTGGCGCGAGGACGTGGCGCTGCGGCTGGCGCACGCGCTGGAAACGCAAGGCGTAGTCGCGGCGATGCGCCCGTCGATTTAACAAGACGGCAGATTAGGGAGAAAAGCATGGAGATCGACCTGCCGGAGGTCGTCGCCGAAGTCAAAGCCGCATTCGACCGCTACGAGAAGGCCCTGGTGTCGAACGACGTCGGGACGCTTGATGCGCTGTTCCACGACGATCCGCGCACCATCCGCTATGGCGGCACCGAGAACCTCTACGGCTTTGCCGAAATCATGGCGTTCCGCGCCGCGCGCTCGCCGGCGGGATTGGCGCGCACCCTGTCGAAGACCGTCATCACCACCTACGGCCGCGACTTCGCGGTTGCGTCGACCTTGTACGACCGCCCGTCCAACCCGGGCAAAATCGGCCGCCAGATGCAGACCTGGGTGCGTTTCCCCGAAGGCTGGCGCGTCGTCGCCGCCCATGTGAGCTTGATCCCGGCATGAAGCCATACAAGACCGTCGTCGTGCTTTTGGTCTTGATGCTCGCCGGCGCCGCCGCAAACGCGGCCGGCCCTTTTGTCTGGCAGCCATTGCGGGTTCCGCTGTCGAGCGATTTGGGCGGGCTCGAAGCATTGCTGGTTCGCCCGAGCGAACCGGGCCGCTATCCGCTGGCGCTGATTGCGCACGGCTCACCGCGCTCGGCCAACGACCGTCCGAACATGACCCCGCTGGCGATGCTACCGCAGGCATTGGAATTTGCCCGCCGCGGCTGGGCGGTCGTCATCGTCATGCGCCGCGGCTATGGCGGATCCGACGGCGGCTGGGCGGAGACCTACGGCGGTTGCGACAATCCGAATTACGTCGCCGCTGGGACCGCGGGCGCCGCCGATCTCAAGACGACGCTCGAATTTCTCTCGCACCGGCCGGATATCGATGCCACGCATATGATCGCGGTCGGCGTTTCCGCCGGCGGCTTTGCCACGGTCGCGCTCACCGCCGATCCGCCGCCCGGTCTGGTCGCCGCCATCAGCTTCGCCGGCGGCCGAGGCTCGTTGGAAAGCGATCGGGTTTGCCGGCCTGACCGGTTGGTCGAAGCTTTTCGCGCCTTCGGCGAACGCTCGCGCCTTCCCATGCTCTGGGTCTATGCCGCAAACGATCATTTCTTCGGACCGGCTCTGGCGCAGCAGTTCAAAACGGCATTTATGGGAGCCGGCGGCAGCGTCGATTTCGTCGGCGCGCCCGCGTTCGGCGACGATGGCCATGGCTTGTTTTCGCCCTCCGGCGTCCCGATCTGGACGCCCTATGTGGAGACGTTCTTGCAGCAGGAGAATTTGACGATGACGGCAACGCCACTGCCATTGCCACCCCCGGCCATCACCGCGCCCGAAATACTGGGCGCCAACGGTCAGAAAGCCTTCGCGGCGTTTCTCATCGACGCGCCGCACAAGGCGTTCGCGCTGTCGCCGGACGGTCATTTTGGCTGGCAAACCGGCATGAGGACCGTCGCGGCGGCGCGCGCCGGCGCGCTCAAATTTTGTCAGCAGAGCGGAAAGACTTGCGGCGTGATGTTTGTCGACGACGCGGCGGTGGGGCAATAACGAGCTTCGCTCGCCACCTCCTCGTTCAGGGGGAGGAAAGCGACTCGACAAACTTCCGCCAGCCGCCGAAGCTGGTGATGTCACGCGCGCCGGCGATGGCTTCCGCTTCGACCAAAAACCCCTTCACCGCGCGGCCGTCGGCGAGTTCAAGCGTGCCGATCGAGAGCGGCGGCGGGATCGCGGCGACGAAGCGGCCGAAGGCTGCGTCCGACAGCGCCCAGACCTCGATTTCGATTTTCGCGCCGCCATCGTTCTTCACGCGCAACAGACCGGGCTTCGGCGGCGTCGTGCCGGCGAGCGCATAGAGCCGGTAATGCGGCGCGGTCGCGCCGCGTTCGATGAGCCGGCCGCCGGCTGAGCGCAGTTCGCCGTTGAGCGGCATGCCGGAGAGATGCGCGCCGACGACCACGATTGCGATTTCGCCCGCCGCCGGCGTCGCCGCCTCCTTCGCCAGCGGCGGCTGCGGCGATTTAAGCGCGCCGAGCGGCAGGCCGGTCGCGGCATGGAATTGCCGCCCGATGGCGGCGAGCGCGGCGTCTTGTCCGGCCTGCGCCAACAGCGTGATGCCGAACGGCACGCCGTCCGGCCGCATCGAGGCCGGCACCGCAAGCCCGCACAAATCGAGCAAGTTGACGAAATTGGTGTAAGTGCCGAGCCGGCTGTTGAGGTGAATGGGATCGGCCAACACCTGCTCGATCGAATAGATCGTCGGCGCGGTCGGCAGCACCAGCGCGTCCATCGCGCGGAAGGCGTGGTCGCGCACGCGCCGCAGGATTTCGAGCTGATAAAAGGCGGCGAACGCGTCCGCGGCCGTGCCGCGGCTGCCGGCCAGGATGATCTGCCGCGTCACCGGAAGGATGGATTCGGGCGACGAGGCGATTAAATCCTTGGCGGTGAGATAACGTTCGGCGATCCACGGGCCCTCATAAAGGAGCCGCGCCGCCGCATAGAACGGCTCGATATCGACCTCGACGATCTTGGCGCCAAGCGCTGCGAATTGCGCAAGCGCCGCGTCATAGGCCGCAGCCGAGACCTTGTCGCCGAAGAACAGGCGCTGGCCGGGCAGCGGTACGCCGAGCCGCACGCCGTCCGGCACCGGTCCGACCGCGTGCAGCAGCCGCGGCCGCGAATAAGGATCGGCCGCATCGGGGCCGCCAATGATATTGAGCGCTGCCATCGCGTCGTCGACGGTGAGCGCGAAAACCGAGACGCAATCGAGCGTGCGGCAGGCCGGCACGAGGCCCGCCGTCGACACCAGGCCGCAACTCGGCTTGAGACCGACGATATTGGCGTAGCCCGCGGGCACGCGGCCCGATCCGGCGGTGTCGGTGCCGAGCGAAAGCGGCGAAATGCCGGTAGCAACCGCGAGCGCCGAGCCGGTGCTCGATCCGCCCGGGATGAGCTTGTCGTTGAACAGATTGCGGCCGATGCCGTACGGCGTGCGCACGCCGACGAGGCCGGTCGCGAATTGGTCGAGATTGGTTTTGCCGAGAATAAGCGCGCCCGCGGCACGCAGCCGCGCCACCGCCGTCGAGTCATTATGGGCACGATAAAGAAAAGCGGGACAAGCAGCGGTGGTCGGCAAGCCCTTTACGTCGATATTGTCCTTCACCGTGACCGGAATGCCGTAGAGCGGCAGCGACGTGTCGCCGTCGCGCGCGAGTGCCAGCGCCTCGGACGCGGCATCTTTTTCTTCACGTAAGGTAATGAAAATGGCCGGATCGTTATGGGCGCGGATGCGCGCGTAACTGCGGGCGACGATATCGGCGGGCTTCGCCGCTCCGCTGCGATAGGCGCTGAGGATTTCGGCGACCGTTTCGGCCACTTGGCTCGCTCACTTCACCGGTGCAGCGTCGGGAATAAAGCGCTGGCCGTAGACCGGCTCTTTGTGCGGCGTCGGCGGCAACTCCCAGGCGCCGGTCGAGGGCGGCCGCACCTCGGCTTCGACGTGCACGTCGAGCAGGAACGGCTTGTTCGCCTTCACCGCATGATCGAGCGCGCCGCGGAAATCTTCCGACTTAGTCACCGTCAGTGCATCGACGCCGGAGGCCCTGGCCCATGCCGCAAAATCCGGGTTGAACGGCTTCTTGTTGGCGCCTTGATGGAACATGGTGCCGTATTCACGGCCGCCGAACATGCCGAGCTGAATGTCGCGAATGGAAACCCAGCCGAAATTATTCCAAATCACCCAGACCACCGGAATGTCGTATTCGACCGCGGTGCAAAGCACATGCGGCACCATGGTGAAGCAGCCGTCGCCGGTGACCGCCACCACCGGCCGGTCCGGCGCTGCAAGTTTCGCGCCGAGCGCGCCCGCGGCGCCAAAGCCCATGCCGGAAAAACCCCAGGAATTGAGCATGCATTGCGGTTTGCGCGCGTTCCAGAACTGCATGTACCAGTTGTGGCTGACGCCGACGTCGCAGCAGATAATGGCGTCCGGCGGCAGCACCGCCTGGCAGTCCGCCACCACGCGTTCGGGCCGCATCGGCGAGGCATGCAGCTCGAAATTCGGCCGCACGAATTTTTCCCATTCGGCGCGCCACTTGGCGATGTCGGCGAGCCAGGCTTTGGTCGCGCCGGGTTTTGCGCCGCGCCGATCGAGCTCGGTGAGAAGCTGGCGCAAGAACGTACGTGCGTCGGCGAGCAGGCCGAGATCGGGCGGATAATTGCGGCCGAGCTCGGCGGGATCGACGTCGACATGGATGAGCTTTGTGTCCGGGAAATTCCACGAATAGCCGGGCATCCATGATGAGGCCGATCGGTCGTCGAACCGCGCGCCGATGGCGACTACGACGTCGGCGCGGCGGCCGGCTTCGTTGGCCGGAAACGCCCCGTTCCTGCCGATGAAGCCGAGCGACAGCGCGTCGGTCATGTCGAGACAGCCCATGCCGTTCGGCGACGAGATCACCGGGATGCCGAGCCGTTTGACGAATTCGGTGAGTTCGCGGCTTGCCTCCGACAGCGTCACGCCGTGGCCGATGAAAATCACCGGCCGCTGCGCGCCGAGGATCATATCGAGCGCGCACGAAATCTCCTCGGGCGAGGCGCCGCTCCTTTGCGTGTTGAGCGGCGGCGCCGGCGGCGGGATTTCGACCTCGTCCTCCTCCTGGAACACGTTGAACGGCACGTCGATGTTCACCGGCCCCGGCCGGCCGGACAGCATCGTGGTCATGGCCTGCCGCAACGCCAGCGGCAGCATGTCGACGCGCGTCGGCTGGAAACTGCGCTTCACAACGGGGCGAATGACATTGACGAAATCGGCCTGGAAGTGCCGGTTGATTTCCTGAAACGGGCTGCGGTTGAATTGCGACGTCGGCACGTTCGCGGTGATGGCGAGCAGCGCCGAGGAATCGGTCAGCGCGCAGGCGAGCGGCATGACGATATTAGCGGAGCCCGGCCCGCACGAGGTCAGCGTCGCCACCGGCTTGTGGCGCACCCGGAAATAGGCGTCCGCCATGTGGGCAGCGACCTGTTCGTGGCGCGGCGAGATGAGCTTGATTCGGTCGCGCGCCTCATAGAGCGGATCGAGCATGCCGACATTGCCGTGCCCGCAAATGCCGAAGACATAAGGAATGTCGTTGGCGATCAGGTACTCCGTGATCAGCTCGGCGCCCTTCATCCGTGGCATTGGTGCTCCTGGAGGCTCATGGTCATGGGCCAATTTCTATCATGATCCAAAGAACGTAGGGTGGGCAAAATCGTCCGTTCATGCTTCAGCGTCGGCATCGCGCGGACGATTTTGCCCACGCGGCGGCGGCTTTCAAGCGGCGACACGCCGTCTTCGCTTTCGCTCATGGCAACGTTTCTCCGGTCTCGCGATGCGCCTTGGCATCCGAGCTTTGCGACGCCACTGCAAGAAAGCCCTCGCCAATCTCCTTCCAAAAAAAAGGGCCATAGCCGCGGAATGACATCCAAGGCCCAACGCGCCGGTCGGCCGCATTCAGTCCTGGATCAACCTTTCGTTAACCATTATGTCGCCACGCTGCGCGCATCGAGCGATGCAGTGACTCGGACAAATGGCTCTCACGGGCAAGATGGTGCAGCGTGACCGCTGGCAGTATCGAGCCGAACCTTTCCCGGCTCTCACCAGCAAGATAACGCAGGGATGCGGTTGGCAGCATCAGGCCAAGAACCTCGCTTCCACACACGCGGCGATTGGGATGGCGGCGATGGCTGTGGCCGGACAAGCGCGAATGCAGCCGCCGTTTGAACATAGACTAGAACCGCGCATATTCGAGCCCACGAATGAACCTGAGCCGACGGCCGCGACGCTTGCTGAACCGAAACAGGAAGTGGTGCGCGAGGCGGCCGCGGCGCAGGACGAGTATACGGAGAAACCGGCCGCGGAGTCCGCAGCCGAAGCAGTTGCCGAACCCGAGCGAACCAGGAACCTTGCTCTCTTTTTCAGCCAAATCGAGCGACGTCTGAAGCTGCTTGTCAGCGAAAACTGTCGGCTGTCCCGCTGCCTCATGGAGAGGGGCCTCGCGGACCAGCGTGTCGCCGAACTCGAGCGAACCCGGAACATCAACCTGTCTACAGCGCGCAAGGAGCTTGATCTCCGGGCTCGCATGCTGCGCTGCCTCGCCGACAGGGACCTTGCGAACAAGCGTGTGGCCGAACTTGAGCGTGAGCTAGGCTTGGCGCGCAAGGAGCCTGTGCTCCGGGAGAATGAGAACCGATCGCGTCAGACGTCGCGCTCCGCAGCCGATAAAGCATGCTGCCAGACCGAACAAATGATAAAGGACCAAACGGGCCAGCAGCTGCCATCGGTGCCGGAACAGTACTACACCGAAGAGAATGCGTGGCTCCTGGAGCAGCAGCAGCGGCAGATGGATATGCAGCAGTACGGGCGGTCCGAGCGCTGAGACCGTGGGCGCGAACCCGCTGTGTCGGATTATTCAAGCGACGTCGCCGACGAGATAATCGAACAAGCCTTTTCCGAAGTGCGGCAAATTAGCGGGCGACGCTAGACAAAATGCGCCGGTAGCGTCGCCCGCGCCGGTGGGGCTACCGCGGGGCCTGCCAATCAAGCACGATCGTCCCTTAGCCCCGCCTGGCTGAGCAGCGGATAGGTCGTGTCGCGAAATTCGCGCATGCCCGCGATATAGCGCGGCCAGGACAGCAGTACGCCGTCCAAGCCGATCTTCGACAATGTCATCAAACCATCCACGATCTGCTCTTTGGTGCCGATCAGCGGAAAGCCGCCCCAGCCGGAGATCATCATTTCGGCCATGGTGTTACGCCGCTCCTCCGGATAGTTGCGCTGGTTGATCTCGGCCGCCATGATGTCGATGACGTTGCGCGCCGCGGCCCAATCGCCCTTGTCGTGCACATAATAATGGTAGAAGTCGCGGGCTTCCTTTTCGGTCTCGGCTTGGACCACGGTGGCGTTGGTCCACACTTTTATGTCGCGTCCGTAGGTCTCCCGCGCCAGCGTATGGTAGGCGGCGACATGCGCGGTATTGGTCGCAAGGTCGTGGCTGCGGATATTGGTGAAGGCGAGATCGCAGTTTTTGCAGGCAAAGTGCCGGCCGCGCTTCGACGCGCCGGCATTCATGACGGCGGGATAAGGCGCCTGGATCGGTTTCGGCTGCAGGTAACCGCCCTTGATGCGGTAGAACTTCCCGTCGAAGTCGAACTGCTCGTCCTCGCTCCATAGCCGCTTGACGATGGTCAGCCATTCCTCGGCGCAGGCATAGCGGTCCTCATGCTCCATAAGCGAAACGCCGAACATTTCCATTTCCGGAAAATTCCAGCCGTTGACGACGTTGAGCGTATAACGGCCGTTGGAAATATGATCGATCACGGTCGATTGCTTGGCGGCAATGATCGGATGATTGAGCGCGACATGCGAAGTCGAGATGACGCCGGAATGTTTGGTTGCGCCGGCGATGCCCGCAGCCCAGGTGAAAGTCTCGAAACCCGGGCCCTGCGGATCGGTTAAGCCGCCGAAGCCGCGCCAGCGCGCGACCGGCACCAGCGCCTCGAATTCCATCGCGTCGGCAAGCTGCGCCAGCGTCACGGTGTTGGGCCAGGTGATGTCGAGCCGGCCGTCGAGGTCGGACATCACGCAGCCGGAGTCGAGATTGGTCTGGAACGTGCCGAGCTTGAGCTTGCGGTTGCCGAGCACCGGATTGACCTCGCGCCGGTCGCGCCGCCGGGATGATACGGTCATGCCGCTCGCCTGGTTTACTTGCCGCGGCGCTTCACCCGGCGCGCCAGGTAATCAAAATTGATCTTAAGTTGATCGGGCCGGGTGATGTCGTGTTTGAGCTTCTCGATATCGGCGCGGAGAAATTCCGGCGCCAACTCGCCGGCCGCTTCGGCGATCATTTGCACCATGGCGCCGTTTTCCAGCATCAGCGTGCCGATGACCGCCTCCTCGATGCTGGCGCCGGTGACAACGACGCCGTGATTTTTCAGAAGCACGCCCCGGCCCTGCCCGAGCGCGCGCGCGACGCCCGCGCCTATGGCGTGGGTGCGGATGAGATTGATGGTGTCGGTATAGACGCCGAGCGCCTCATAAAACAGCGCGCCCGGCTGGCTGTAGCATTTGAGCGGCCGGCCGGTCGCCGACAGCGCGATCGAATAGGTCGGATGGGTGTGGATCACGCAATTGACGTCGGCGCGGGCCTTCAAAATCTCGGAATGGATATAGACCTCGCTGTGGCGGCGCGCGGCGCCGGCGACGACATTGCCTGCGAGATCGATGGTGAGAATGTTTTGCATCGTGATCTCGTCGAGACCGATGCTGTGCGCCTTCATGAAGAACAGGTTCGGATTGTCCGGCAGGCGGAATGAAATATGGCCGCGGGTGAAATCGTCCTGGCCTTCGGCCACCAGCACTTTGCCGGCGGCAATCAGGAGCTGCTTGATCGCCTTATGCACCGGCTTTTCGCGGTTCGACTTGAGCATTTCCCTTGACCCCCACGCACACGAACGCGCTCTTTGGACGCTGTTTGATGGACGCGGTCTCCCGCCCAATCCGGGCGCAACAGAACAGGGAATTGAACAAGCCTCAAGAGGAAATTTGCGCAAAAAAGCAGCGCCGCACCGAAGGTGGCTTTCTCTTCGGCGGGCGTCTGATTTAGGAGGCTAACGACGTTGTCGCGGCCGAGCTGTTTCGCCAAGGCAATCGGCGCGGCATTAACGTCAGGCACGGAGCAAAAGTTCCGCACGGCGGCGAGCGCCGACGGGATACCGGCAAATGAATATGCCAGTTCCCGGAACACTAATGTCACGGCAGAGTTGGCGCTAGCACACCGACGAGTCTGGCGGCGGACCTTGCGCGCGTCGCAAGTCCGAGACTCGCTATGAGGGAGACACAGGAGACACACGATGAGGAAGATATTGTTGACGACGGTCGCCGTGGCGGCCGTGGTCGGTTACACCGCCATGGCGGCGGCGCAAAATACGGATTCTAAAGGCGCGGCTGGCGGTCAACAGGAGCGGAAGGCGGCTCCCGGCGGTGCCGGCGGCGCGATGGCGCATCCGCAGGGCGCGGCTCAGCCGAAGACCATGAGCCCAAGCGCCCATTCGGCGCAAGGCCCGGCACGAGGCGCCAAGCAGAACGAGCGCATAGGCCAGAGCCAGGACCAGAAAGAGATGAAGACGCCGCAGCGCGGTGCACAAAAAGACCAGCCCGGTACCGCGCAAAAGGGCGCGCAAGAAGAGCGCGGCATGCCGCAGAAGAGCGCCCAAGACGAACACGGCACCGATAAACATGGCGCCGCGGCAGAAACCCCGAAGTCAGGCGTAAATGCCCCGGCGCAGCATGCCGACCAGGGCAAAGCCGGACGCGGCGCATCGGTTCAGCTGTCGCAAACTCAGCGCAGCCGGATCGGAGCCATCATCGGCCACAACACCACGGCACGCGCGGCGTCAAACGTGCATTTTGACGTCGCCGTCGGCTCCGTTGTGCCACACGACGTGAAGATCGAAGTGCTGCCCGAGAACGTCGTTGAGATCGTGCCGGAATATCAAGGCTACGACTATATCATCGTCGGCGATAACATCCTGATCATCGATCCGGATACGTTGCAGATCGTCGCCGTTATCCCGGCGTAATGACCATCTAGCCAGGCAGCGGATCGGCTTGTGCCGGGATACGGCACAAGCCGCTTTTGCTTGGCAACTTGCCGGGCGGCACCGGGCTGTTCGCACTGATCGCCTATGCGCACGTGATCAAGGAAATCCAGCCGGTCAGGCCGCCGCCTTGATCTCCTTCGACGGCAGCTTGTTGCCATGAATGAGATCGTGGATGGCTGAGAGTTTCTCGACCACGGCCGACGACAAGATGAAGGGATAGATGTCGTTCAGGCCCATCGTCCGATTGAGGCTGTTGAGTGCATTGCTCAGCGGAATCCAGGTTTGGATCAGCGGCGACGGATCGCGCACGCTATAGGGATCGAAATCGACCTGGGCGTCGAGCTCGCCGGGGCGCGCCAACAGCGGGTGCACATACAGACCGAACGCCCGCGCCATTTCCAGCGTGTCGACGATATGGAGATAGTGCGCCCAGGTCTCGGCGAAATCTTCCCAGGGGTGCGATGTTGCATAGGCGCTGATAAAATTTTCCTGCCAGTTCGCAATGACGCCGTTGGCGTAATAGGTCTGTAGCGCTTGGCCGTAATCCACCCTCTCGTCGCCGAAAATCTTGCGGCAGGCTTCGATCAGGCCGCCGTCGCGCACCAGAACATCCCAAAAATAGTGGCCGACTTCGTGGCGGAAGTGGCCGAGCAAGGTCCGGTACGGCTCGTGCATCGTGGTGCGTCGCTTCTCGCGTTCGGCATCG
>Ga0181531_10001659_pt1 | contig 14004 bp, 12 predicted proteins | sample PEATcosm2014_Bin_38_FD_119743 | JGI IMG/M metagenome (GOLD analysis project Ga0181531, IMG submission 119743) | Peatland microbial communities from MTU Mesocosm Facility, Houghton, MI, USA - PEATcosm2014_Bin11_10_metaG | ecosystem: Environmental > Terrestrial > Soil > Wetlands > Peat | place... | reverse complement strand
GCCTGCTCCGCCCGCTGCACGGCCGTCGCCAAGGCGCGCGCCGTCAGCACGCCGGCGAGATGGCGCTGGTATTCCTTGCTCGCATGGACGCTGCCGCCCGGATCGATCGCGCCTTGCACGAGATCCGCGGCCTGCTTGATCTCTGCCGCGCCGACCGCGCGTCCGGCAATCGACTCGCTCGCCTCTGCGGCAAAGATCGGCACCTCGCCGGCATTGCACAGACCGATCCGCGCTTCTGCGCAGCGCCCCTCTTCGTCGAGACGGATCGTGGCGGCAACACCGATCAGTGCAAAATCGCCGCGCCGGCGCGACACTTCGATGAAGCAGGCGCCCGAGCGCGCCGGCGCCGTGGGTAATTCCACTTCCATCAGCATCTCGTCGGCCTCGAGCGCCGTCGTCAGCGCGCCGACGAAAAAATCCGCCGCCTCGATCCAGCGCTCGCCCTTTTGCGACTGCGCGCGCAGCCTGCCGCCGAGCGCAACCACGATCGCGGGCATCTCCGAGGCCGGATCGGCATGCGCCAGGTTGCCGCCAATGGTGCCGCGATTGCGGATTTGCGGGTGGGCGATATGCGGAAGCGCTTCGTGGATGAGCGGCAGGTTCCGCGCTGTGGCCGGATCGCGCTCCAGGTCCCGGTAGCGGGTCAACGCGCCGATGCGGATGCGGTCGCCGGCGCGCGTCTCGACCCCGGCGAGTTCGGCAAGCGGATTGACATCGATCAGCATCGCCGGCTGCGTCAGCCGGAAATTCATTGTCGGAACAAGACTTTGCCCGCCGGCGAGAAAACGCGCCTCGTCGCCGAATTCAGCCTTCAATTGCAAGGCTTGCTCGACGGTACGGGCGGCGACGTACCGGAAGGGCGCGGGCTTCATATCGCGCAGAGAATAGCAGAAAGAGCGCAGATCATGGCCGGCAGAGTATGGAAAAAACTGCGGCAATGGGTCAAAATATTCTGCCTGCGCGCGGACTTGAGAAAAGCATTGACAAGGTGAGCGATTTGGCGTGCCCAATATTCTGTCATCGTGAACAAAGGTTGGGCGCGGATTCCACCAACAGGTCTGTCAATATTTTACGATGGACCAAAGCGTGGCAAGGCGGCCGGGCCCGGAGCAAAGCGTGGCACTCGGCACTTCGCCCACAAAATCGATGCGTCCAGTTGAGCGCGTGACGCAGCCGGAGACCGCAACCGGCGATTTGCGCCCGGCAGCCGCGACGGCATTGACCGTCGACATGCGCGGCGTCTCGCTGACCTTCCAGACCCGCGATGGCGCGGTCGAGGCGCTGTCGAACGTCGATCTGCAGATCAGCGACGGCGATTTCGTCTCGTTCATCGGACCGTCCGGCTGCGGCAAGACCACGCTGATGCGCATCATTGCCGACCTGCAGAAACCGACCGCCGGCACCACTCTGATCAACGGCATCTCTCCGGAGCAGGCGCGCCTGCAGCGCCACTACGGTTACATTTTCCAGGCGCCGGCGCTTTATCCCTGGCGGACCATCGAGCGCAATGTCGCCTTGCCGCTGGAAATCATGGGCTTCGACGCCAAGGAGCGACGCGCGCGCGTCGACCGTTATCTCAAGCTCGTCAATCTCTCCGGCTTCGAGCGCAAATTCCCCTGGCAGCTTTCCGGCGGCATGCAGCAGCGCGCCTCGATCGCGCGCGCTTTGTCGTTCGATCCGGCGCTGCTGTTGATGGATGAGCCGTTCGGCGCGCTCGACGAGATCGTGCGCGATCACCTCAACGAGCAATTGCTGCGGCTGTGGGATCAGACCGGCAAGACCGTCGTCTTCGTCACCCATTCGATTCCCGAAGCGGTGTTTCTGTCCACAAAGATCGTGGTTATGTCGCCGCGGCCGGGCCGGATCATCGACATCATTCCGTGCAATTTCCCGCGCGACCGCACGCTGGAAATTCGCGAGACGCCGGAATTCATCAAGATTGCGCAGCGCGTGCGCGCCGGTCTGCGTTCGGGCCATTCGTATGACGAGTAGCGCTCTCGCTCTGCCGCAGGCAACCGCATGGCGGACGGCCTGGATCACCGACCGGACGCCGGTCTTCGTCGTGGTCGCGGCGTTGATGGTGTTCTGGTATCTCGCGGCCTTCGTAATGAATGCGCCGCAGGTGCGCGACGCGTTCGAGCGCAACGATATCAAATACACGCTCGGCGACGTGATCGCCGGAACAATGGAGGGCGATCGGCCGATCGTGCCGGCGCCGCATCAGGTGGTCATCGAGCTTTACGACTCGATTCTCGGCTATCCGCTCGATTCCCCCCGCAACCTTGCCTATCACGCCTGGGTAACGCTCTCGGCGGCCGCCGTCGGCGTCGCGCTCGGCGCCGTCTTCGGCATCGTGCTGGCGATCCTGATCGTGCATTTGCGCACGCTCGAAAAGAGCCTGTTGCCGTGGATCATCTGCTCACAGATGGTGCCGATCTTGGCGATCGCGCCGATCATCATCGTCGTGTTCGGCGCCATCGGCATTCGCGGGCTGCTGCCGAAATCGATCATTTCCGCCTATCTGTGCTTCTTTCCAGTCACCATCGGCATGGTGAAGGGCCTGAGCTCGCCGGACCCGATCCAGCTCGACCTGATGCGGACCTGGTCGGCAACGAAGCTGCAAGTGTTCTGGAAGCTGCGCTGGCCGTCATCGATCCCGTATCTCTTTACCAGCCTCAAAGTGTCGGTCACGATCTCGCTGGTCGGCGCCATTGTCGCCGAGCTGCCGACCGGCGCGCAGGCCGGCATCGGCGCGCGGCTGTTGACCGGCTCGTATTACGGCCAGACGGTCCAGATTTGGGCGGCGCTGGTCGCCGCCGCGGTCATCGCCACCATCCTGATCGGCATCATCGATGTGATCGCGAAATGGACCGCCCGACGCATGGGTGCGACGACGTGACCGGGCGCTGGCAGACGATCGGATTCTGGGTCGCGGCCGCCGGGCTGCTGGCGGCTTTGGCGTTGCCGTTATCGAGCGAGCCTGTGCTCGCCATGACCGACCGGACCGACCTGCTGCTTGCCATCGTCGCCGCCGCCGCCGCGTTTGCGCTCGCGTCTTGGCCGAGCGCGTTCTCCGCCGTGTTGGGATTTGTCGGGACGACACTCGGTTGCGCAGTGACGATCCTCCTGCTGCGCGACGCAGCGATCGCGGGCTACGCCGCCTGGGGCTATTGGCTGATCGTGCTTGCGACCTGGCTCGGCGCGATCCTGACGTCCGCCCGGCTGGCGGCGCTCGGACCCGGCGTTCAAACCTCGCGATGGCTGCGCGACCTGGCGATCCCGCTGTTTTTCGGCGCTTTCCTGATTTACCTCTGGGAGGTGACCGTCCGCGGCTTTGGCGTGTCGCCGGTGCTGATGCCGGCGCCGAGCTCGACGGCGACCCGGCTCGCCGCGTCCTTGCCGGTGCTGGGCGAAGATTTCGTGCAGACCTTCGTGCGCAGCGTGCTGGCCGGCTACGCCATCGGCTGCGGCGCGGGATTTCTGGTCGCCATCGTCGCTTACCGCTACAATTTTCTCAAACGCGGCCTGCTGCCGCTCGGCAATTTCGTGTCGGCGCTGCCGATCGTCGGCATCGCGCCCATCATGGTGATGTGGTTCGGCTTCGATTGGCCGTCGAAAGCCGCCGTCGTCGCGGTCATGTGCTTCTTCCCAATGCTGGTGAATACGCTCGCGGGGCTCGCGGTAGCCGGGCCGATGGAGCACGATTTGATGCTCTCCTATGCCGCCCGGCCGGTGCAGACCTTGCTGAAACTGAACCTGCCGGCGGCCATGCCGTTCATCTTCAACGCCCTAAAAATCAATTCGACGCTGGCGCTGATCGGTGCCATCGTGGCCGAGTTCTTTGGAACTCCGACCCGCGGCATCGGCTTTCGCATCTCGATCGAAGTGGCCCGCATGTCACTCGATATGGTATGGGCTGAAATAGCGCTGGCCGCATTGGCCGGAATGGCCTTCTACGGGATCGTCGCACTCGCCGAGCGTGCGGTGACATCCTGGCATCCGTCGTATCGGAATTGACTCGGTAGCTTTCAAGCGTGGAGGGACGACATATGTTGAAGAAGTTCGTGCTCGTAACAGGGGTAGCTTGCGGCGTATCGCTCGCTAGCGGCGCCTATGCCGCCGACAAGGTCACCATACAGCTCAAGTGGGTGACCCAGGCTCAATTCGCCGGCTATTACGTCGCCGCGGCGAAGGGCATCTACAAAGACGCCGGTCTCGACGTCACCATCAATCCGGGCGGTCCGGACGTGGCTCCGCCGCAAGTCATCGCTGGCGGCGGCGCCGACGTGGTCATCGACTGGATGCCGTCGGCGCTGGCGTCGCGCGAAAAAGGCGTGCCGCTGGTCAACATCTCGCAGACCTTCAAAAAGTCGGGCCTCGAACTGACCTGCCGCAAAGATACCGGCATCAAGACGCCGGCGGATTTCAAGGGCAAGACCATCGGCGTCTGGTTCGGCGGCAACGAATATCCGTTCCTGGCGTGGATGGCGAAGCTCGGCATCAAGACCGACGGCTCGCCCGGCGGCATCAAGGTGATCAAGCAGGGCTTCAACGTCGATCCGCTGCTGCAGAAGCAGGCCGACTGCATCTCGACGATGACCTACAATGAGTACTGGCAGGTCATCGACGCCGGCTACAAGCCCGACCAGCTCGTCGTGTTCAAATATAGCGACGAGGGCGTGGCCACCCTCGAAGATGGCCTCTATGCGATGGAGCCGAAGCTGAAGGATCCGGCTTTCGTCGCCAAGCTCGCCAAGTTCGTCGGCGCTTCCGAGAAGGGCTGGAAGTGGGCCAAGGAGAACGACAAGGAAGCGGCGAAGATCGTGATCGCCGCCGACACCACCGGCGCGCAGACGCTGCACCACCAGGAGCAGATGATGGGCGAAATCGCCAAGCTGCTCGATCCGGGCAACGGCAAACTCGACCCGAAGGACTATGACCGCACGGTTGCGGAATTGCTCTCGGGCGGCTCCGATCCGGTGATCACCAAAAAGCCGGAAGGCGCCTACACGCACGCGGTCTACGACGCGATGAAGTAAATCGCGCTCGTCAGTAGTACGTCTTTAGACTGCGGCATGGCCGGCGCATCGCGCCGGCCGTGTTGTTTTTAGGCTTAGCTCCGCGATGCGCCGCGCTTATTCGGATCGGCGCGGCGATGGGAAAGTTGCATTTCGCGTAGCGTCCTGCAGGATCGCGATCATTCGCTCGATAACGTCATCCACCGATGCACCGGCCGGAAAGTCAACGATTTGATCCGGATCGTCGCGCCACATGCCGTCAGGTTTCTTCTCTTGTTTCGCGATTTGAAAACTGCCTTGCCTCTCAACAATACTCCACTGGCGCATGCCGCGCTCGAATGCTGACCACGACTTGACGCCGGCATATTTAAGCAGAACTGGGGCCGGAATTTCTCGACGCCGCAACATTGGTACGTGCGGGTTGCCGCGGGCAATTGTCTTCGCCAACGCTTGACGCAGTTCATCCGTATTCGATACAGCGACGGTGGCGACCGGCTCAACGCCCCGGTAAAACCCCTTATCCATTTTGCCCATGGTCGGAACGTATAGAATGGCTTTTCTCAAGTAGAGATGACAGTTCATGGCGTGACCTAAAAAGGCGAAAAAATAAGTTCGATATCGAACGCTTGCGCCCGCGTCTGTGCGGCTTCGATCGCTCCCTGCTGAGCCGACGTTACGCTCCCTTTGGGAATTGCTACCTTGAGCACCCGGCCGCTGATGGCCGAAGGGTCGACTTTCCAGACGCCCAATTCGCCGCCCTCGTATAACGCCAGCTGATCGATGTACTGATTGAGCCGGTATGTCAGCCCTGCCGCATCCTGATAGGTGATGGCATTCAAGTCGATGGATTTAATGCTCGTCACGACGCCACCCATCCAACCATCAATCACAGGAAAGTTGGGGGGCAAATTCTCACCAAGTTGTTCACTGAAGTACCCGCCGCGCACCGCCCAGCCAAGTTTCCAGGCGTCCGATGGCGCATCAACGGCCGCTGCGGCTGGCGGCAGGGCCGAAAAGAGGAGAATCCCGCCGACGGTCAAGTTCCGGAATTGAGCGACTTCGGCCGGGTCAGAATTGGCATAAGGCGCGATGTTGTTGAGAATGGCTTGGCGAGTCTGCTGATCGACGCCCGGTTCAAGCACATCACTTAACGCCGCATTGAGTGCATCACCGCCAACAGTGTCCCCTGCATCGTAGTAATAACGCTTGATCTCGGCCCGTATCGCTCTCTCATCTTCCGGCTTCGCGTTTGCCAGCCATTCCAGGAAATCGCCGAGTTCGTCGATGCGGTGCCCCGGCGGCAATCGCACGCGATCGTCACTGGCGCCGGAAGACACATCCGAGCGCAACGCCGGATCGTCGTTTTGCGCCGTCCGGATCGGCGATGATTCGCCGTCCGAACCTCCTGTCGGCGCAAACCAGCCGGGATTCGGCGGCTCACCGGTGCGCGGATGCAGTTCGGGATTCCAATCGGCAGACTTGATGAGCGCGTCTTCTACTTCCAGGTTGCTGAGCGCGTCTTGATTGGGGAGGTCCGGTATCTTCAGATGGACCGCAGCAATCCGCGCCAAGCAGGGATCATTGGCATTCAGGGCGGCTGCAACAGTCGCCAGGCCCGGCAGGAACCGCTCGACAACCGGTTCGGTCGAATAAGCGCGCTTCAAGGGGCGCTCGATCTCGCTACGACCGCGAACGACAAAACGGCCGTTCCGGCGCTCAATCAGAGCCGTCCGTCCGAGCACCAAGCCATCGTCGGTGCACGCGAGCCCGAGATTGTCGGGCCCGGCCTCGCTGAGGCGCCAGAAATGGTGCATTTCGTTCCGTCTCTAAAACAGAGATTTGTACCTGTTTTAAGGACCAATGTCAACGAAATGGTGACGGGTGGGAACTCACCGTCGACGGCGGCGCGACGCACCCTTAGAACGCCCGCGCGGTGAGGCCGCGACTTCGGCTTCTGCGTCGTCGATGTGATTGGCGCAGGCGGGCGCCATCAGCGGCCGGGCCAGCAGCCATAGCGCCAGCGCGATCATGGCTATGGCGCCGAGCGCCAGGAACGCGGCCGAGTAACCCAGAAGCTGAGCAAACAATCCGCCCACGGTCGTGCTCAAAGCTGCACCGACGGCCTGCAAAGTCATCACCACGCCGAGCCCGGCGTTGACGTGCCCGGTTCCGGCGAGGATGCGCGCGACCAGGCCTGGGACCGCGACCCCCAAAATTCCGGCACCCACCCCGTCGAGCATCTGCACCGGCGCCAAGCCCCACGGCCCGGTCACCAGCGACGCCGTCGCGCCGCGGATCGGCAGCGCGATCAAAGCCAGCAGAAACACCAGCCAATAGCCCCGCTTTTCGGCAATCGACGCCGCCAACAGCGGCATCGGCACCAGCGTCGCCTGCGCGACGATGATGGTGGCCGCAGTATAGGCGCTGGGATCGCTGCCACCGCGCGCCATGATCGCCTGCCCGAGCAGCGGCAGCATCGCAGCATTGCCGAGATGAAACAAAGTCAGCGTCGCACCCAGGACCATGAGTTCCTTCGAGCGAAGAAGGACCGCAAATTTGGCTACGCCGTCGGCTTTCTCCCGGCCCGCTCCGCGGGCGGCACGGTGATCGATCCGGCGGGGGTCGATAAAAAGGGTGGCGACAATGGAAAGCGCCGCCATGACCGAGAGGACGACAAAGACCGCGCCCAGTCCAAAGACATAGCCGGTCGCTCCGGCGAGCGCCGCAGCAACAACATTGCCGGCGTGATTGAACGCGCCGTTACGCCCGAGCTGATGCGGATAGCCGTTTTGATGCACAAGCCCGAGCGTGATCGCCGCAATGGCCGGTCCGATTGCGGCACCGGCAATTCCGTTCACGATCTGCGCGGCGGCGACGACGACGAATCCGCTGCGTAACAGGATCGCAATCGACGCCAGCGTGATGGCTACCGCCGCTGCGACGACCATCGCGCGTTTGGCGCGGGTGCGGTCGACCAGAGCGCCGAGCGGCGTCGTGACCGCCATGCCGGCGATGCCGCCGATCGTCATCACCACGCCGATCTCGGCCGGCGACCAGTGTTTCGCCTGCAGGAATACGCCGAGAAACGGGCCGAGACCGCCGGCAACATCGGCCATGAAGAAATTGAGCGCGTTGAGCGCGAAGAGCGACGGGTTCATGGATGCAACTCCGCCCCTCGGCTCGAGGCCCGATAGATGTCAGATCGGCGCACGGAACACGAAAAACGCGCCGCCGGCGATCAATGCGAAGCCGACCACATGGTTCCAGGTGACGGCCTGATGCAGATAGACCACCGAGAAAACAGCAAAGACCGAAAGGGTGATCACCTCCTGGATCGTCTTCAGTTGCGCCGCCGAATAGACGTAGCTGCCGTAGCGGTTGGCCGGGACCGCGAGGCAATATTCGAAAAAGGCCAGGCCCCAACTGATCAGGATCACCTGCCAGATCGGCACCTCGCGGAATCGCAGGTGCCAGTACCAGGCCGTGGTCATGAAGGCGTTGGAGCCGATCAGAAGGAGGATGGTGAGCAGATAAGGCGGGATGGGCAGCGCGGGCATGGCGGAATCCATTTGGTCAAATAACGGTCGCGTCGGTCATTAACGCGCGGCGGCCGATTCGGTCGACCCGGCATCGCGGCAACGAAGCGCCAACCAGAGGCTTCTACCCCGGCCTGCGGCGGGCTGCCGCACCCCCGTCGCAATTCGCCCCTAACGGTTGCGTCATTGCCGTCTGCGAATTGCAACCGAACCTATCTGGAGAGCCCGCGATGCGCCGTCCCCTCATCGCCACCGCCCTGATCCTCGCCGCCGTCACGCTCTGCGCCGGCATCGGCGAAGCGCAGCAACCGCAATTGCCGAACCTGAAGCCGCCGCCGCCGGCGCCGATCAAGCCCTATCTGGCCGTGGCGGTCACGCCGCCGACGCCGCTGAGTGACCCCAGCTTCGTCGCCTTCCGCAAGCAACTCCTTGAGGCCGCCCAACAGAAGGACCGTGCCGCGCTCGCCAAGCTGGTCGTCGCCCAGGGGTTCTTCTGGATGCAGGACAAGGATTTGGCGGACAAGCGCAAATCCGGCATCGCCAACCTCGCCAGCGCCGTGGCGCTCGATGTTCCGGACAGCGCCGGCTGGCGCGTGCTCGCCGGCTTCGCCGACGAGCCGTCGGCGGAAGAAGCTCAGCAGCAGAAGGGGCTGTTCTGCGCGCCGGGCGACCCGGCGATCGATCCGAAGGCGATCGAAACCCTGGCTAAGGACACCGGAACCGAACCGTTCGAATGGGCGTATCCGACCAAGACCGGCGTCGAGGTGCACGCCGCCGCACAACCGAATTCGCCGGTGGTCGACAAGCTCGGCATGACGCTGGTGCGCGTTTTGCCGGATTCCGAGCAGCCGGCCAATCCCAACGATCCGTTTCTTGTGCATGTCGCGACGCCGTCTGGCAAAACCGGATTCGTCAATTCCCGGGCGCTGTCGCCGCTTGCCGGCGACCAGATCTGCTACGTCAAGGACGCGAGCGGCTGGAAAATCACCGGCGTTATCGGCGGCGCCACGCAGTAAATCGGGCCGACGCGAGGCGGCTGGGAGAACGCTGCTGCGAGAACGCTATTGAACCCGCGCAGCCCGCAGATGAAAATGGCAGCATGGGGCGAGTGGCGGCGGTGAAGAGTGCGACAGTGTGCGCGGCTTGGATCGGCGCCGCATTCGTCGCTTGTTTGCTGGCAGCCCCGCCAGCCGGTACGCAGACGCGATTGCAATCGCCCGCCAATTTTCAACCGACCATGGCCGACGTCCCGCCGGGCGTCGATCACGGCAATTCCGACGACGACGTGCCGGAAGAATTTCAGCGCCGGGCCGTGTTCTATCGCTCGCAGCATCCGGTCGGCACCATCATCGTCGAGACTGGCGAGCGGCACCTTTATCTGATCGAGAGCGAAACGCGCGCCTTGCGTTATGGCATCGGCGTCGGCCGCGAGGGTTTCAGCCGGGCTGGGCTGTTGTTGATCTCACGCAAGGTCGAATGGCCGGACTGGAAACCACAGCCGGATTTGATCGAGCGCGAGCCTTATTTGCCACGCTTCATGGCCGGCGGTCCGGGCAATCCGCTCGGCGCCCGCGCCATGGCTCTTGGCAATACCGACCTTCGTATCCACGGCACCAACGCGCCGGAGACCATCGGGCAGATTCTAATCTACGGATGTTTCCGTCTGGCCAACGAGGACGTGATCGATCTGTATGACCGCGTGCCAATCGGCACGCGCGTCATCATGCGGCAGAATTAGCGGGATGCGTCACCCTGAGGTGCTCGGCGCGCAGCGCCGAGCCTCAAAGGCACTATACGGGTCATCCTTCGATGCTTCCTTGCGCTCGCACCTCAGGATGACGGACCAACTACTTCACCGCCGCTTGCTCGATCGACTTCGCGGTCTGGCCGAACAGGATGGCGCGTTCCTCCTGCGTGCGGATGCCGCCCGGATTCGGGTTGATCTCTTTCGCCTTGGCGTACGCGCGCTTGACGCCGTCGCGCGCGGCGATGGCTTCGAGCCAGCGCTTGAGATGCGGGAAGTCGGCGATGTTCTGGCCCTGCCGCTCCCAAGGAACGACCCAGGGATAAGAAGCCATGTCGGCGATGGAATAGTCACCGGCGAGATAATCGCGATCGGCGAGTCTTTTGTTCATGACGCCGTAGAGGCGATTGACCTCGTTACGGTAGCGATCGATGGCGTAGGGGAGTTTCTCCGGCGCATAATTGCCGAAGTGGTTGTATTGGCCGGCCATCGGTCCGAGGCCGCCCATCTGCCAGAACAGCCACTGGATGGTGTCGGTGCGGCCGCGCAAATCCTTGGCGATGAACTTGCCGGTCTTGTCGGCAAGATAAAGCAGGATGGCGCCGGACTCAAAGATTGAGATCGGTTTGCCGCCGTCGGCCGGCGCGTGGTCAACGATAGCCGGGATGCGGTTATTGGGCGCTACGGCGAGGAAGTCCGCCTTGAACTGCTCGCCCTTGCCGATATTGACCGGGAAGATTTTGTAGGGGAGCCCGGCTTCCTCAAGAAAGATCGTAACCTTATGGCCGTTCGGCGTGGTCCAATAATGCAAATCAATCATGATGGGCCTGCTGATGATGGCGAAGCACCAAACATAATCCCGGCCTAGGGGAAATTTAACCCCTCCCCGCGCATGTCAGTCCCGTGTCAGCGACAGCGACATCGGCCGCCTCGGGCGCATGGACAATGCCGGCGATCGGCAATCTTGCGGTTGCCGCCGCGATCATCGGCTTTTTCGTGCTCGCCTGCATCGGCAGCGCCGGCCGCGGCGATGTGACGACCGGCTTCGACGAGGCCGCGCATGTGTCCTATGTCGCGGACATTCAGGCCGCCGGCGATGCCTGGCCGGACCTGACCCGGCTGCGCCTCCTCGATCCGCGCACTTTTGAATTCACCGCCGAGGCCAGCTACCTCAATCATCCGCCGCCATTCTATGCGCTCCTTGCCGCTTTCGGCCCCAAGCTCGAAGGCCATCCGCAGGCGCTGCGGGCGGATCGCCTGTTCGACGTCGCGATCGTCGCCGCCGGCCTTGCCGCATTGCTGGCGCTCGGCCTAGCGGCGCCCTTTTCACGCGCCGAGTTTTACGCTTTCGCCATGCCGCTGGTGTGGATTCCGATCCTGGTGCAGCTTGCCGCCACCGTGACCAATGACGACCTCGCGTTTTTCGGCGGCGCGGTGGCGACACTCGGGGTGTGGCAGCTCGTCGCTACCGGCCGCGGACCGTGGCTTGCCTGCGCGCTGGTCGGCGTGGTAGCGGCTTCGTGGGCGAAACTGACCGGCTTGTTGCTCACCGGCGCAATGGTTGGCGCTGTGCTGATGTATCTGAAATGGCGCGGACGTATGCCTGCAAGCTGGATGCTTATCACCGCCGCCGTGCTCCTCCTCGCCGCAGCGCCGTACGTTATTTATGTCTGGCAGTATGGCAGTCCGACGCCGGCGACACCGGCGCAGATCGCGCTTCTTGAAGACGGCGCCCGCGCCGCCGGCTGGGCCGATCTGCCGCGCCAGTCGTTTCCGGTCTATGTCGTTTCGTTCATGGCCGCCTTCGTCGCCGACTGGATGCCCGTGCTGGGCGCACGCAGCACCTTCAATTACGCCATGCTCGCCATTCCCGCGGCAGCGCTCGCTTGCGCGATGGCGGGTTTTGCGCTCTCGCTGCGCCGGCTTTGGCAGCGGCGGGAAATCCCACTCGACGTCGTGGTGATCGCCGGCACGCTGGCGCTCGCCGCAACATTGGCGATCCATGTCGGCTACAGCTACAGCCGGCATCTGGCGACCGGATGGATGCTCGACGCCTATCCACGCTATTACCTGCCGCTTGCCGCGATCGTGCCGCTTGCCGCCCTGTCGCTTGTCGGCGCGATCGGGGCGCCGCGCTGGCGCGCCGCCTTGCTCGCTTTCCTCATCGCCGGTCCCATTCTGTTCCGCATCTTCGGCGCGCCGCTCGGCTAACGGGTGGCAGCACCGCCGCCGATTCGCGGATTTCGCAAACCCTCAATCCGGGCTAGTGTATTTCTGTCATCGCGGGAAGGAATCATGATCACCGAAATCGTGCAGATCGAAATCAAGCCCGGCATGGAAGCCGAGTTCGAAGCCGGCGTGAAAAACGCCGTGCCGATTTTCCAGCGCGCCAACGGCTGCCACGGCATGGAGCTGCGGCGCTCGATCGAAAAGCCGAGCCGCTATCGCTTGTTCGTCGTCTGGGAGACGGTCGAGCATCACACCGTCGAATGGCGCAACACACCCGACTTCCAGGCGTGGCGCAATCTCGTCGGCCATTGCTTCGCCGCGCCGACCGAGGTCGAGCATGTGCGGCAGATCATGCGCGGATTTTGAGGGGGCTAGCCGCACTTTTCTCATTCCCGGACTAAGCCCATATTGGGGCCATGGCGAAACGTCCCGACCGACCGACCGCGCCGAAGCCGCGCGACCCGGCCAAGCATTCGAAAAAGGACCCGGCCCGGCCGACCCGCGCCAAGGCGGCGCGGCCGGACACGGCCCCGCTCGATCGGGCGCTGGCCGATCTGCTTAATCCGGCCATCGGCCAGGGCCGCGCCGGCGTCGGCTCGCAGACCGGCCAAAAGGAAGGAAGTGGGCTGCAGCCCCCGCCGGACAATTCCTTCGACCGCCGCGCCGATTTCGCCGGCGCTCATCGCGCCCGCGCCTCGGTGGCGCGCGGCTTTGGCGAGGCGCCGCAGCAGGGGTATGTCGGCAAAACCCCGGTGCCGCCCGGCGAGCTCGATCCCGATCTGGCGCGAGCGCTCGGCATCGACGAGGCGGAAGAGCAACACAAAGAAGCCGCGAAACGCGGCGTGATCACGCCCGACATGGGTCCGGCCCACTTGCGGCTGGCGCGGCCGGCAGTCGGTGACGTCAGCGCCTTCGGCAGCGCGGCGAGCCAGCAATCGCTCGACCGGTTGCTGCGCGAAGGCCGGCCGGAATTCGGCCAGCAATTGTGGACGCCGCACCGGCCGCCGCGGCCGGACAAGTCCGAGGGCGGCCGCCGCCTGGTCATCAAATCCGACTTCGATCCGAAGGGGGACCAGCCGCAGGCCATCGCCGAACTGGTCGAAGGCGTGCGGCGCCACGACCGCACCCAGGTGCTGCTCGGCGTCACCGGCTCGGGCAAGACCTTCACCATGGCGAAGGTGATCGAAGAGACACAGCGGCCCGCGCTCATCCTCGCGCCCAACAAGACTTTGGCGGCGCAGCTCTACGGCGAGTTCAAAAACTTCTTCCCCGACAACGCCGTGGAGTATTTCGTCTCCTATTACGACTACTACCAGCCGGAAGCCTACATCCCGCGCACCGACACCTATATCGAGAAGGATTCCTCGATCAACGAACAGATCGACCGCATGCGCCATGCGGCGACGCGGGCGCTGCTCGAGCGCGACGATGTGGTCATCGTCGCCTCGGTCTCCTGCATCTACGGCATCGGTTCGGT
>Ga0181531_10001658_pt1 | contig 14012 bp, 13 predicted proteins | sample PEATcosm2014_Bin_38_FD_119743 | JGI IMG/M metagenome (GOLD analysis project Ga0181531, IMG submission 119743) | Peatland microbial communities from MTU Mesocosm Facility, Houghton, MI, USA - PEATcosm2014_Bin11_10_metaG | ecosystem: Environmental > Terrestrial > Soil > Wetlands > Peat | place... | reverse complement strand
GCGACCGCGCGTTCAATCCGGGCCGCGCCGTCGAGCAAACCTTGATGCTGATGGCGCCGGCCCAGCCAATCGAGCATCATGCCGGCGGAGAGAATGGCGGCGATGGGGTTGGCGATGCCTTTGCCGGCGATGTCGGGGGCGGTGCCGCTGATCGGTTCATAGATGCCGAACGGGCGCGTGTCGGGCGGCGCGCCGATGCTCGCGCTCGGGGCGGTGCCGATCGTGCCGGTGATCATCGCGGCTTCATCGGAGAGGATGTCGCCGAACATGTTCTCGGTGACCAGGACGTCGAAGGCGCGTGGATCGCGCACCAACTGCATCGCCGCGTTGTCGACCAGCATGTGTTCGAGCGTGACGTCGGGGTAGCCGCGGGCGACCTCGTTCACGATCCGGCGCCAGAGCTGCGAGCTGATGATCACGTTCGATTTGTCGACGGAGGTGACGCGCTTGCGGCGCGTGCGCGCGAGGGCGAAGGCGAAGTGCGCGATGCGCTCGATCTCGAAGTCGCGATAGACCAACGTGTCGCGCGCGGTCAGCACGCCGCCTTCTTCTTCCAGGCTGCGCGGGCCGAAGTACAGGCCGCCGGTCAGCTCGCGGATGAGCACCAAGTCCATTCCGGTCGCCAGCTCCGGGCGCAGCGGCGAACGCGACTCCAGGCCCGGGAAGACGCGCGCCGGGCGGACGTTGGCGTATAGGCCGAACGCCTTGCGTAAGCCCAGGATCGCCGCTTCGGGGCGTTGGTCGGGGGTGAGGTGTTCGAAACCGTTGCCGCCGACCGCCCCGAACAGCACGGCGTCGCTCGCGCGAGCGAGCTCCAGCGTCTGGTCGGGGAGCGGCGTGCCGTGCGATGCGATCGCGCTCGCGCCGACGGCGCCTTCGGTGAAGGTCGCCGCGGGCAACAGCGTGCGCAGTACGCGCACCGCCGCCGCGGTCTCATCCGGGCCGATCCCGTCGCCCGGTAGGACCGCGATGCGGTGGCTCATCCGCGCGCTGCTTCCCAGGCGCGCACCTGCGGGATCTTGGCGGCGAGATAACCGAGGAAGCCGCCGCCCAGCACGAATTGCTTGCGCAGCGGATCGAGCGCGAACGCGATCGGTGCGCCGCCGTCGGCGCTGAGCGTCTCGTTCGCGACGTCGATCGCGATGCGCCGCGCGCCCAGCAGCGACTCGACGGTCTGGGCCGGCAGGATGATCGGCACGACGCCGTTGTTGTAGGCGTTCTCGTGAAAGATGCGGGCGAAGCTCGGCGCGATCACGGCCCGGAAGCCGCGATCCTTCAGCGCCCAGGCGGCGTGCTCGCGCGAGGAACCGCAGCCGAAGTTCTCGCGTGTCACCAGGATCGTCGCGTCGGGGTGATCGCTGAGGTAACGGCCGCCCTCGGGCAAGCCCTCGAAGAGATGCTCGCCCATCCCCGCTTCGTCGATGCGGGTGAGGTAGTGCGCGGGGATGATCTGGTCGGTGTCGATGTTGGCGCGCGGGATCGCGAGCACCGCACCTTCGACGATCACGCCGGCACCGCTTCCAGCGCGACGATCTCGGCGGGCGCCGCGAGGCGGCCCAGGACCGCCGAGGCAGCGACGACGGCGGGCGCGGCGAGGTGGACGCGACCGCCGTCGCCCATGCGGCCGGGAAAGTTGCGGTTCGACGAGGAGACGCAGCGCGTCCCGGCCGCCAGCACGCCCATCGACATGCCCAGGCACGGTCCGCACGAACTGTGCGTCCACAGCGCCCCGGCATCTTGGAAGATATCGTGCAAGCCTTCGCGTTCCGCTTGCCGGCGCACGAGCTGCGAGCCCGGCGTGATGATCGTCGGAACGCGCACCTTGCGTCCGCGCAGCACCTCGGCGGCCAAACGCAGGTCGCCGATGCGCGAGTTGGTGCACGAACCGATGAACGCCTGATCGATCGCGATGCTGGTCATCGGCTGCCCCGGCTCGAGCCCCATGTAGCTGAGCGATTCGGCCGGCGCGTCGAGCGGAACGACGCCGTCGATCGGTGCGTTCTCGCCCGGATTGATCCCCCACGAGATCACCGGCCGTACCGCGCTCGCGTCGATGACGACGTGGGCGTCGTAATGGGCGCCCGGATCGGCCTGCAACGCCTTCCAGCCGGTCGGATTGCCCGGGGTCGCGGCGAGGAACGCGGCCGTCGTCGCGTCGGCCGCGACGATGCCGCTGGTGGCGCCCGCCTCGATCGCCATGTTGCACAGCGTCATCCGCTGCTCCATCGAGAGCGCGCGGACCGCGCTGCCGGTGAACTCGAGCACGTAGCCGGTGCCACCCTTGAAGCCGATCGTCTTGATGACGGTCAGCACCAGGTCTTTCGCGGTGGCGTCGGGCGCGAGCGTGCCGGCCAGCTCGACGTTCATCACCTTCGGCCGCTGCAAGACCAGACAGCCGGCGAGCATCGCGCCCGCCTGTGCGGTGGTCCCGATGCCGAGCGCGAAGGCGCCGAAGGCGCCCAGCGTGCAGGTGTGCGAGTCGCCGCAGGCGACCGTCATCCCCGGCGCGACGTAGCCGCGCTCGGGGACCAGGACGTGACAGATGCCGTTGTCGCCGATGTCGTGGAAGCGAATCCCTTGGCGTTTGGCCCAGGTGCGCACGACGTGCGCCTGGAGCGCGGTGGCCGCGTCCTTGGCCGGCGCGACGTGGTCGATCATCGCGACGATGCGCTCCGGCGCGTAGAGCCGATCGTCGAACTGCTTCTCGATCGCGATCGCGCCCGGCGGGGTCGTGATCTCATGCGCGACGACCAGATCGACGAAGATCAGGGCGTTGCCGCCGGCGAGCTCCTCGACGACGTGCTCGTCCCAGACCTTAGCGAACAGCGAACGCGGCATGATGCTCCTTCTTGGCGTCGACGGACGAGACGGTGCGGCCGACCGCGCTGACGATCGCCGCCAGCGAGGCGGTCACGATGTTGGGGTCGATCCCGACCCCCCACACCGGCTTTCCGTCCAATCGTGTTTCGACGTACGAGACCGCGGTCGCGTCTTCCCCGGCGCGTAGCGCGTGCTCGTGGTAGTCGTGGACGTGCAGATCTACCTCGTACGCGCGCTGGAGCGCGTCGACGAAGGCGTCGATCGGTCCGTTGCCGTCGCCGTAGATCGTCCGTTGGGTGATCCCGTCGGTCAGCGTCGCGTCGATCGTGCACGGCGTCCCGGCCACCCCGTCGTTGGTGGTCACGTACTCGACCAGGCGCAACGATCCGCCGCTGACGTAGGTCGCGTCGAACGCGCGGCGCAACTCGTCGGCGCTGACCTCGCCGCCGGTCGCCTCGGCGCGCGCTTGCACGATGCGGCTGAACTCGATCTGCAAGCCGCGCGGCAAATCGAAGCCGTGGTCGGCGTGGAGGACGTACGCGACGCCGCCCTTGCCGGATTGGCTGTTGACGTGCACGACCGCTTCATAGGTCCGCCCGATGTCTTTGGGATCGATCGCCAGATACGGCACTTCCCAGCGCGAGCCGTCGGTCTGCTCGATCGCGGCGAAGCCTTTCTTGATCGCGTCTTGATGCGATCCCGAGAACGCGGTGAACACCAACTCGCCGCCGTACGGGTGGCGCTGGTGCACCGGCAGCCGATTGCACTCCTCGACGATCCGCACGATCTCCGGAATGTTCGCCACGTCCAACTGCGGATCGACGCCCTGCGAGGCCAGGTTGAGCGCGAGCGTGACGACGTCGACGTTGCCGGTCCGCTCGCCGTTGCCGAACAGCGTCCCTTCCACCCGATCGGCACCGGCCATCAGGCCCAGTTCGGCCGCAGCGACGCCGGTGCCGCGATCGTTGTGCGGGTGCAGGCTGAGCACGACGCTCTCGCGCCCGGTGAGATGGCGGCCGATCCACTCGATCTGGTCGGCGTAGATGTTGGGCGTCGCGACTTCGACCGTCGCCGGCAGGTTGAGGATCAGCTTCTCCTGTGGCGTTGCACCCCAGGTCGCGATGACCGCCTCGCAGATCTCTTTGGTGAAGTCGAGTTCGGTCGCCGAGAACGTCTCGGGCGAGTACTCGAGGATCACGTGGGTGCGCTCGGCGATCGCCCGCGCGTGCTGTTTGATGTGACGGACGGCGCGAACCGCGACGTCGACGATGCCGGGCCGGTCGAGATTGAACACCACCCGGCGGAAGATCGGCGAGGTCGCGTTGTAGACGTGCACGATCGCGCGCGGCGCGCCGGCGATCGCCTCGAAGGTGCGGTCGATCAGGTCTTCGCGCGCCTGGGTGAGGACCTGGATGGTCACGTGCGAGGGGATGTGACCGCCTTCGATCAGCTCGCGCACGAAGTCGAAGTCGGGCTGCGAGGCGGACGGGAAGCCGACCTCGATCTCGCGGAAGCCCATCCGCACCAGCAGATCGAACATGCGGCGCTTGCGGTCGGGACCCATCGGCTCGACCAGCGCCTGATTGCCGTCGCGAAGGTCGACGCTGCACCACAGCGGAGCTCGGTCGATCGTGCGGCTGGGCCAGCGACGGTCCGGCAACGCGATCGCCGGGAAGGGTCGGTACCGTTGGTGCATCAGACTACTCTCCGCGGCGGGGATACTCGTACTCGTACGGTTGTGCGCATCATCCGGCCGCCTCGTCGAACTCGTAGGCCAGGATGCGGTCGATCTGCGCGCGCAGGCGGGTCAGCGCCGCGGTCGGTCCTTCGAACGCGAAGGATGCCCGCGTCGCCTCGGCGTCGGCGTTGGCGTCGATGTGCGTGCAGCGGCAGTTGAAGCGGTGGGCCAGGTTCACGATCCGCGCGACCGAACGGAAGTCGCGCAGCGTCATCTCGTAGGTCACGCGCGCGCCTCCATCAGCTCGTCGACCGTCATCCCGGCCGGGATCATCGGCCACACGTTCTCGGTCGGGTGACATGCGCAATGCAAGAGCGCCGGGCCGGGCGTCGCGATGAACTCAGCCAGCGTGCGCTTCGCATCGGCGGGATCGCTCAGCGTGAACGCCGCGATGCCGTACGCGCGCGCGATGGCGGCGAAGTCGGGGTTGTCGGCCAAGTTCGTCGCCGAGTAGCGCTCGGAGAAGAACAGCTCTTGCCATTGCCGCACCATCCCCAGGTTGTGGTTGTCGATCAGGACGATCTTGACGGGAACCTCGTAGCGGCGCAGTGTCGCCAGCTCCGGCAGGCACATTTGGAAACCGCCGTCGCCGACGATCGCGAACACCGGTGTGCCGGGATTCGCAAACGCCGCGCCGATGGCGGCCGGGAAGCCGAAGCCCATCGCGCCCAGGCCCGCCGAGGTGGCGAACTTGCGCGGCACCAGCGGCCGGGCGCGCTGCGCGGCCCACATCTGGTGTTGTCCGACGTCGGTGGTGACGATCGCATCGGCCGGCGCGACCTCGAAGAAGCGATCGAGCGCGTCGGTCGCGGAGAGAACGCGTTCTCCGACCCGATCGCTCGGCAGCGGGCCGCCGAGCAGGCGCGCTTCCATCGCCCAATCGTCGAAGCGCGGCACGTGGCCGGTCCGCAGCTCGTCGATCAGCGCTTGCAGCGTGACCGGGAGGTCGCCGTGCAGCGAGATGTCGGCCGGAATGATCTTGTTGAACTCGGTCGCGTCGATGTCGGCGTGGATCACCGTCGCCTCGCGGGCGAAGCGGTCGGGCTTGCCGGTCACCCGGTCGTCGAACCGCATGCCGAGCGCGAGCAGCACGTCGGCGCGCTGCACCGCTTTGTTGGCCGCCTTGAGCCCGTGCATCCCCAGCATCCCCAGGAAGGCCGGGTCGCCGGGTGTGGCGGCACCGAGCGCGTTGATCGTCGCGGCGTGTGGGATGCCGAGCATCGCGGCGAAGGTCCGGTAGTGCTCGACCCCACCGGCGCGGATCCCCCCCCCGATGATCGCGACCGGGCGCCGCGCGCTACGGATCCGCTCGACCGCTTCGCGCACGGCGTCAGGGCTGGGGCGCGGCCGGGCGGCGGTGCGCTGCACCGACACCGCCGCCGCGGCCACGATCGTGTCGTCCTCGAGCTTCGCTTTGAGGACGTCGTTCGGGATGTCGATCAGCACCGGCCCCGGCCGGCCGCTGCGGGCGAGCGAGAACGCTTCGGCGATGACGCGCGCGATGTCGCTGACGTGGGAGATGAGAAAGTTGCGCTTGGTGATCGGCTGCGTGATCGCGCAGACGTCGGCTTCCTGGAACCCGTCGGTCCCCATCAGCTCGCTGCGCACCTGGCCGGTGATCGCGACCACCGGCACGCTGTCCATCATCGCGTCGAGCAGCGCGGTCACCAGATTCGTCGCGCCGGGTCCCGAGGTCGCGCAACAGACGCCGACCCGGCCCGACGTGCGCGCGTAGCCGCTCGCCGCAAATGCCGCTGCGGCCTCGTGGCGGCACAACGCGTGCCGTACAGGGTGCTGGAAGAGTGCATCGTAGAGGGGCATGATCGCCCCGCCCGGGTACCCGAAGATGATGTCGACGCCCTCGCGCTCGAGGGCTTCCAGCACGGCACGCGCGCCGTTCATGATCGCGTTCCTCTCTCTACTCGCGCGCTATAGCACGCGGAAGCGGAGATCGTCGTCCGCTTCAGCGTTGGAGGCGTGCTCGTTCATCCACGGCATCAAGCCACGCAGTTCGCGCCCGACCGACTCGAGCTCGTGTCGCGCCGCTTCTTCGCGGTAGCGCTTGAACGACGGTTTGCCGGCGGCGTGCTCGGCGACCCAGTCCTGGGCGAACTTGCCGCTGCGGATCTCGCCGAGGATGTCGCGCATCGTCTGGCGCGTCTGGTCGGTGATGATGCGCGACCCGCGGGTGTAGTCGCCGTACTTGGCGGTGTTGCTGATGGCGTTGCGCATGCCTTCGATGCCGCGTTCGTACATCAGGTCGACGATCAGCTTCATCTCGTGCAGGCACTCGAAGTACGCCATCTCGGGCGCGTAGCCGGCCTCGGTGAGCGTCTCGAAGCCCGCTTTCACGAGCGCGCTCATCCCACCGCACAGCACTGCCTGCTCGCCGAAGAGATCGGTCTCCGTCTCTTCTTTGAACGACGTCTCGAGGATGCCGGCGCGACCGCCGCCGATGCCCGATGCGTAGGCGAGCGCGACTTCGCGCGCCTTGCCGCTCGGGTTCTGGTGGATCGCGATCAGGCACGGCACGCCGCGGCCCGCTTCGTACTCGCTGCGCACCAGGCGTCCGGGCCCCTTGGGGGCGATCATGATGACGTCGATGTCTTGTGGCGGCACGATGGTGCCGAAGTGGATGCCGAAGCCGTGCGCGAACGCGAGCGTGGTGCCGGGCCGCAGGTGCTCGACGACGTCGCGCATGTAGACGGCCGGCTGTTCCTCGTCGGGGATCAGCATCATGACGAGGTCGGCCTGGGCGACCGCCTCAGGGATCGATGCCACCGGGACCCCGTCGCGGCGCGCTTCGTCGCGCTTTGCCGAGCCGGGCCGCAAGCCGACCACGACGTCGTGACGGGAATCGTGCAGGTTCAGCGCATGGGCACGACCCTGACTGCCATACCCGATGATGGCGATCGTTTTCCCGTCGAGTGCGCCGCGATCCACGTCGCGGTCGTAGTAGGCTTCCATGGGGTCCTCCGGAGATGCAAAAGCCCCCGCCGGTTCTCACCGGCGAGGGCTTTCGTCATGGTAGATCGACTGGTGTCGTCTATGCGAAAGCGGCTCGCCGGTCGTCAATAAGGACGGCAAGAAGAACGCTGACGAGGACGAGTACCAGACGCGCAAGCATCGTTCACCGGTTGTATCCTGAATCGCGAACCATTGTCAACAAAAAAACGGGGCGCTCCGCGTGCGGAGCGCCCCTACCGGCTGGTTGGTCGTGGAAATCAGCCGGGATGACGGGCTTTGGCGTACGGCGTCTGGTATGGGGTCGGCGTGGGCCCCGGGGTCGCGGTGGCTGCGGCGGCCGGCGTGGCCAGCGAGAAGCCCGCGACGCCGTTGCCGGTCGCAACGCCCGCCTGGGTGTCGCTGGCGAACGTGTAGAGCGGTTTGCCGTTGTAGGTCAGCTGGACGACCGCGTCGTCCGAGCGGGTGAACTTGCTCCAGGGTGAGGGGAGCGGAACGGGGGCGTTGGCGGGGACGGGGACGGGCGGCCAAGCGGCCAGACAGCCGCCGGTGCAGGTCGATTGGTTAGCGACCGTGTCGCCGTCGAATTCATAGACCGCGAAATCGGTGGGCGTCTCGAAGGCGGTGGTGCCGCCGAAATTCGCCGTCGCGAGGACCGACTGCGGGGTCGCGGTGGGCGCCGCGGTCGGCGTCGGTGTCGCGCCGACCGGGGTCGCGGTCGGGGCCGCGGTTGGGGTTGGGGTCGTCGAGCCGCCGCTGGGGCTCGTGGGGGTCGGCGAGCTTCCGCCGCCGCTGCAACCAGCCAGGAGCGCTGCCAGGAGCACACCGGCCGCGAAAGGCACGTTCTTCATGCCGCCGAGCATGCACGCGCCGCATGATGCCGTGCTGAAGGACGCGGTGCCCGCGACTCAGCGATTCTTCACGCTTGTGAAAATGCGCGCCGGCTCGCTCTCGCGGCCTCGGTTCCGGCGATCGTGCCGCTGGCCCACGCACCGTGCAAGAGGTCGTGCGAGGACGTGCTGAGCGCTTCACCGGCGAACCAGAGCTGCTGCTCGATCGGCATGCGCAGCCGCTCGCGCGCCGCCACGCGACCGGGCAGCGCTGAACTCAGTCCGCCCCGCGTGTACGGGTTCGTCCGCCAGCTGCTCGCCCAGACGCGACCGTCCCAAGCTTGGCCGACGCCGGGAAACGGCTCTTCGAGTTGCGCCAGGATGTCGAGCGCAGCCGCCTGGGGTCCCATCGCTTCGTACTCGTCGGCCAGGGCGCTCTCGCAGGTGAGCACCATACACGTCGGCGCCTGCGGATACTGCTGCGCGAAGTAGTTGACCGAAAACGCCGGCGAGGGCGCCTCGATCAGCCCGATCGCGTTGTTCATCGTTCCCGGCTGCGTCCCCAAGCGTCCGTCGAACGGCCGGCCGCTGAACGAGAGCATGGCCTTGTACGCGTTGCCCATCGGCAGCGCGTCGAACGCGTCGTCGTAGTCGGGCGGCAACGCGGGCTCGAAGGCGATGGTGCGCACGGCACCGGTCGAGGCGGTGACGACGACGGTGCGCGCGCGCAGCGCCGCGCCCCCATCCAGCATCACCGTGACGCCGTCGGTATCGCGTGCGATGGACGCGACCGGCGTCGAGAGCGAGATCGGCAGTCCGTCGGCGAGTGCCGCCAGCGCCGTTCCCAAGCCACTGGGCACATAGAGCGAGTCGCGCGGCGGATACACGAGCGGCGCCGGTGAGAAGCGCAGAAAGCGGAACATGTCGAGCGTCGACTCGTGCTCGGGCGCGATGCCGACCACGACTTCCGAGAGCAACTGCAGGATCAAGCGCCGATACGGGAGGTGCGCGAGACCCGCGCGCGCGACGGTCTCGGCCAGCGAGATGTCGGGCGCCTCGCCTTGGTCGATCGCCAGTCCGTGTTCGAGGATCGTGCCGACGATCGTGGCGTACCCTGCGTACAGGACGGTTTGCTCGTCGTCGTCGGCGAGGTGCGTCGGGTCGAGCGGATCGAAGAGCGAACGCGCGATCGATTCGGCGGGGAAGGTCACGGCGCCGGAGCGCTCCAGGATCGGAAAGAGTGTCGTGTTGACCGACTGCACCTGAGCCATGAGCTGCGCGCCGTGGTCGAACGGAATCGGCGCCGAGGTGTCGGTATAACACCGGCCGCCGATCCGGTCCATCGCCTCGAGCACCGCTACCGAGCACTGCATGCCGAGTGCTGCCCGCGCGGCGGCGATCCCCGCCGCACCTGCTCCGACCACCACGACGTCGAGCATCCGCCCACCCTCCTGGTCGAGCGTAGCACACGGGTACGGCTCGCGTCGAGCGAAGCCGAGTGACACGCACATGGCACCCTCGTCGTCTATGCTCGGCAGGTGATCGCTCTGCTCCCGCGCGGCGTCTCGGCGCTGCTCGATCCCGACGACGAACCGTACCTGCGCATCCTGGTCGCGTGTGCCGCGGTGCGTGTGCGGCTGGGTTTGCCGGCGTGGTCGGTCGTCGAACTCGCCGCGTGGCTCGGCGGCGAGCGGCCTCCCACCGCCGACCTCGGCCCGAACGTCGTCGCCTTTCCGGTGCGATCGACCCGGCCGGGGCGGCCGGGTTTACCGCAGCGCGATTAGAGCCGCAGTCGGTACGCGATCGTCGGCGCGAAGCCGACGTTGCGGTCGGAGAGCGGGTTGCCCGGCGCGACGTAGTGCGCGGTGTAATTCAGATAGCGCAGCCCGTAGAACAGCTCGCCGTGGCGCGAGAGGCGATGACCGATGCGCAGCGAGAGATCGGTCTGCGCGGCGGCCTCGGGACTGGGGAGCGAGAGGTTCGCAAAGTCGGTGTACTGCACTCCGTGCATCGCCGGGTTGAACGCCGCGTCGAACGCCAGCGAGGTCGCGCCCCAGTGGACCTCGCGGCCGACTTCCAGACGCAGGCCGGTGACGCGCGAGTCCTGCACTTCGTCACCGGAGATGTACGCCGATGCAAGACCGTAGGCGTAGTAGCGGTACCCGGACTGCTCACCGTAGTCGGTGCGTTGGTTGTAGATGGTCTGCCCCGCGCCGACGAACCAGCCCGCGCAGATCGACTGCCGCAGCGTCGCGTTGACGATCGAGAGCCGCGTCGATTGCGCGCCGTCCGGGTTGCTGCCGTAGCCGAACGTCACCGACGGCAAGCCTTCGACGCGGATGCCGGTGCCGTGCCAGCGCGACTCGATCTCCCCTAACGGCAGCGGTGCGAAGTCGACCCGATCGACGTCGCCGCCGGAGTCGTGCTCGCCGATCAGCGGGTTGACGCTCAGCGTCAGCGACGTCTGGATCGGATCGGCGAACGAGGCGGACGGCGCCACAACGAGCAGGGCGAGGGCGGCGGCGGCGGCGGCAAACGGTTTCACGGATCGTCCTTTTCGTCCTCGGGCGCCGGCGCCTTGCGCACCGCGTCGCGCAGCGCGGCCCAGCGCCCTTGCGCGATCGCGGCCCGCGCGTCGCGCACCAGCAAGGTGAGCGCGGCGACGTTGTGATACGAGAGCAGCCGCGCGCCGAGTGTCTCGCCGGCGCGGAAGAGATGGCACACGTAGGCACGCGTGTACGTCGCGCAGACGCGGCAATCGCAGTCGGGGTCGAGGGGAGCGAAGTCGCGTACGTGGGCGGCCCGTCGCACGTTGAACTCCGTGCCCGAGCGCAGAAGCACCCGGCCGTGACGGCCGCTGCGGGTGGGGTAGACGCAGTCGAACAGATCGATCCCGCGGTCGATCCCGGCCACCAGATCGCGCACCGTTCCCACCCCCATCAGGTAGCGCGGTTTGGTCGGCGGCAGCAGGGCGGCGGTGAAGCGGGTCAACCGCTCCATCTCCTCGCGCGTCTCGCCGACCGACAGCCCGCCGATCGCATAGCCGGGAAAATCCAGCGCGACCAACTCGGCGGCACTGCGCGCGCGCAGGTCTTCTTCGAGGCCGCCCTGCACGATGCCGAAGAGCAGCGTGCGATCGGCCTGCCGCTGCGCGGTGCGGCAGCGTTCCGCCCACGCGGTCGTGCGCTCGACCGCGCGCACGAGGTCCTCGCGGCTCGCCGGCAGCGCGACGCATTGATCGAACGCCATCGCGATGTCGACGCCGAGATCTTCCTGGAAACCGACCACCGCTTCGGGCGTGAAGCGGTGGTTGCTGCCGTCCAGGTGCGAGCGAAAGGTGACGCCGTCGGCGTCGATCTCGCGGCGCGACTCGAGGCTGAACACCTGAAAGCCGCCCGAATCGGTGAGGATCGGTCCGTCCCAGGCCATGAAACGGTGGATGCCGCCGGCGGCGACCAGCGTGTCGTGTCCCGGTCGCAACCACAGGTGATAGGTGTTGGCGAGGACGATGCGCGCGCCGAGCTCGCGCAAATCGTGCGGCTCGAGCAGCTTGACGTCGGCAAGCGTCCCGACCGGCATGAAGCATGGCGTCTCGACCTCGCCGTGCGCGGTCGTGAGCGTGCCGCGGCGCGCGCCGCCGTCGGTCGCGTGCAGCGTGAAGTCGCCGATCATGGACGCAGCGATGCCAGCGTCGCCAGATACTCCGGAGGCGGTTCGCTCTCGAACGAGAGCATCTGCTTGGTGGTCGGGTGCTTGAAGCGCAGCCGCCACGCGTGCAGCGCTTGGCCGGGCAGCGGCAGGCGCGCGTCGCTGCGGCCGTAGACCGGATCGTTGAGGACCGGGTAGCCGAGTGCCGCCAGGTGGACGCGAATCTGGTGCGTGCGGCCGGTTTCGAGGGTGAAGGTCAGTTCGGCGTGGCCGCGCAGCCGCTCGCGCAGCGCATAGTGCGTGACCGACGGCTTGCCTTCGGCGCGGATCGCATACTTGAGGCGGTTGCGCGGATCGCGACCGATCGCGCCGCGGATCGTGCCTTCGGCGTCTTCGGGGATGCCGACGACGATGCCGCGGTATTCGCGCTCGATGGAGCGTGCCTGCATCGCGCGGCCCAGCGTGCCGAGCGCCGCTTCCGTCTTGGCGACCAGCAGCAACCCCGAGGTGTCGCGGTCGAGCCGGTGGACGAGCCCAGGGCGCAACAGGTCGCCGGGGAGATTGGCGGTGTGGGCGAGCAGCGCGTTGACGAGCGTGCCGTCGACCGCGCCGTGCGCCGGGTGCGTCACCATCCCGGCCGGCTTCTCGACCACCAGGATGTCGTCGTCTTCGTAGGCGATGTCGAGCGCGATCGCTTCGGGCTCGACCACCAGCTCGGTCGGCGCGTCGATGGTCCACTCGACCTGATCGTCGGCCTCGAGCAGCGTACTGGGCTTGCCGGCCGCGCCGTTGACCGTGGCGGCCCCGGCCCGCAGCGCGGTCGCGACGTAGGAACGCGAGAAACCACTCAGGCGCGTCAGCAACACGTCGAGGCGTACGCCGGCGTCGGCGTCGTCGACGATGTGGGTCAGGTGCGGGCCTCGCGGCGCAGCGATGCGAGCACGAGCAACGCGACGCCGACCGTGATGCACGCATCGGCGAGGTTGAACACGTTCGGCCAAATGGTCTTGAAATCGATGAAGTCGACCACCCATTGGTGCTGGAAGCGGTCGACGATGTTGCCGATCGCACCGCCCACGATCATCCCGAACGCGATGCGCACGAGGTTCGAGCGCCGTACCGCCTCGCGGAACGCCCACGCGAAGAGCGCGAGCACCAAACACGCCAGCACGATCAGCAGCACCGGCGAGTTGCCGAACAGCCCGAACGCGCCGTGCGTGTTCTGCACGTACGTCCACCACAAGAGGTGCGGGATCACCAGCCGGCTCTCACCGGGAAGGAAGTTCGCGAGGACGATCGTTTTCGTCCACCGGTCGAGCAAAAAGACGACCAACGCGACGAGCCAGAGGAGAATCACCGGGCGCGGGGTTCGACGGGATGCCCGACTGCCCTACAAACTGGGCGGCTTGACGTACTGATAGAAGAAGCCCGCGACGCGGCCGAAGGTGCCGGTGATGAGGACCAGGCCGGTCGCGACCAAGAAGGCGCCGGCGCCGATCTCGATCGCCCCCAGGTAGCGCTTGATCCGGTTCAGCAGGCCGAGCGCCTGGCCGATCGCGCCGGCGGTGATGAGGAACGGGATCGCCAGGCCCATCGAGTAGACGAAGAGCAGGAAGGTGGCGCGCGCGTAGTGCTCCTGCGAGGCGATCAGGATGATCCCCGAGAGGATCGGGCCGATGCACGGCGACCAGCCGGCCGCGAAACCGACCCCGACCAGGCCTGAGGCCCACACCGAACGGTTGGCGCTGCGGACCTGGAGCCGCTTGTCCATCATCAGGGCCGGAATCTTGAACAGCCCGATCATGTTCAGCCCCAGCACGATCACGACCACCCCGCCGATCCGCGCGATCCAGTCCTTGTACTGGATGAAGACCGACCCCAGCGCGCTGGCCGAGAGCCCGATCAGCATGAACACGAGGGTGAAGCCGGCCACGAACGCGACCGCGTGCAGCATGACCCGGGCCCGGCTGGCGGCGTCCGACTGCTCCTTGTGCTCCTCCAGGCTCGATCCG
>Ga0181531_10001653_pt1 | contig 14041 bp, 13 predicted proteins | sample PEATcosm2014_Bin_38_FD_119743 | JGI IMG/M metagenome (GOLD analysis project Ga0181531, IMG submission 119743) | Peatland microbial communities from MTU Mesocosm Facility, Houghton, MI, USA - PEATcosm2014_Bin11_10_metaG | ecosystem: Environmental > Terrestrial > Soil > Wetlands > Peat | place... | reverse complement strand
CAAGAGGATGAATTATGAATAGCAAAACAATAATAAGTGGCGTTCTTTTTTTCTATGCCACAAGCCTTATTTCTCATCCAATTTGCATTTCATTGGGCGATGGGTGTGGCCCGGCTATGATGTTAAGGGATTTAGGACTCCGCAGGGAAGCCTTTCCCTTTGATTGGACAGTGTCGTATTGGGATGCTTTTATTAGGGCGTTCACTGACGATTTTCAATTTTTTTTAACCGATTTAAAAATGAGACCAGGCAATCAAGGGGTTATTGATTATTATGGTATTCATTTTACCCACGATTGGCCTACCAATGAGAATCCACACATAGATGCTTTGAACGCAGACTTCATTGGCAATAATGAGCTTTTTCATTCATGGCAGCAGGCGCTACCTTTGGTCAGGCAAAAGTATGCCAGAAGAATTGAACGATTTAGAAATGTATGCAGAGGCCGGGATAAGGTTATCTTTATTCGATCAGGTGACTCTGGCGCAGATTTACCTACCATACAAAACAAGGCGATAGCTATCCGCGATTATTTGAAATCTCAATATCCAACATTAGATTTTACCTTGGTCTATATATCGGGCAACCCAGTTTTTCAAGAACCATGGAACATTGATCGCATAAAGAATTTTTATGACACTAATTGGCACAATCCAAACGGTTTAGCTCATATGCTCAAACAGGTTGATCCAGCATTTAATAAGCTGCGTCAGGTTAGCCATGCAAGGATCAGACGCTCTGAACTTGAATTCAATGCTGGCTATTGGCTTGAGGATGAGATGGATCTTGATTGAGCAAATCTTTCTTTATAAAGAGTGCATCACCATAACCATTACCAACATCCCATCTCCATACTTCAGTAAAGCCATATTCTTCTAAGAGTACCGTTACATCTTTATAATTGCCTGAATTAACGCGTACCGGTATGTATGAAACTTCGGTGTAAATTGCCTTAACAGAATACAGTAATTTTTTAGCGCCTTGTAAGGCATAGAGCTCATGCCCTTCCATATCAAGCCACATGAAATCGACGTGGGAAATATCATATAAATGAGCCCATGTATCCAGCGTAGAGCAATGTATTTGTGTTGGCGTTTTTTCAAACTCGGCGGCATTCCAATGCACGGGGCCATTGATTGAGCATGCGCCAGTATTGGCAAAATTGACGTGAAACTCTGTTATTCCTTCATGATTTGAAAGAGCAAGAGGATAAAAATGAACCTGAGGAATATTAATTAAGTTTTTGCGCATTATTTTGAAAGATTGTGGCAATGGTTCAAAAAGATGCATCGTGGCGTAGGGCCATACTGATTTCATGTTAACGGTATCGTCACCGTGATGCGCGCCGGCTTCTACAATGATAGGAGCATAGGGTAAAAACTGTTTTACATACTCAAGGACTTCTTTGGGATTTTTAAATTGCATGCCCCAGTTTTTGGTGAAATTCACATCAAAAACTGCATGAGATGTCGTTGCGATGAGGGTTAATAATGCGATTTTTGCGCAGATATTTTTCATTGAATTCTCCTTAATTTTTAAGATGAACTCGATATTAACGCAAAAATCTGGACATGACAATGCTTCGGCACGGTTCGATTCTTATGAATCGAAGCACTCAGCACGACGAACGGGAATATGCACTTGATTTATTTCTTGCTACTGCGCTTTCTTTGCCAAATTTTCCACCAAGCCAATCAATAATCGTACACCAAATGCGGGTGCCGTCTTTGCACTATATTCGGGTGCTGTTTTTGCACCAGCAATATCGATGTGGAGCCATGGCGTAGAGCCAACACATTGTTGCAAGAAGCAGCCGGCTGATTGGGTGAGTGCCGTGTGATCGTGGGCGGGAGCGTTGCGTAAATCGGCGACGTTCGATTGTAGGCGTGCGGCGTAGGCATCACTGAGTGGCAGTTGCCAGACCGATTCTCCGGTGCGTGTTGCCGCTTGATATGCGCGTTGAATGAGATCGGCATTATTGCCCATGATTGCGGCATAATAGCCGCCAAATGTTTTTCTGCAGGAATCGGTGAGCGTTGCGATATCAATGATGTAATCAGGATGATAGTGCGTAATAGCGTGCGTTATCGCATCGGCAAGCATGAGTGCGCCCATCGATTGAGGATCAGTTATTTCGACCGTTTTATGATTGCTCAGTGAAAGCACGGTGCCTTTGGGCAGGCCGGCATCTTTGGTTGGTTGTTCAGCGAGTGGCGTGATGACTAGGATGTTTGCGGGTATGTTGCGATACGCGATAACATTGAGCGCCGCATATGCAACTGCAGCACCTGAAATGCCAATGCTTGTTTTATGCGTGTGATCAATAAAGCTATTACCGATGATTGCAATGGTGGGCACGTTCGGATAGCGGCATTTCAGATAATGAACTACCAATGCGCATGGTTGATCTGAGCCTTGTGATGCGCCGAGTAATCCACCCATTCCCATACGGGCAATATCTTCTTTTTCAAAAATGATCGTTTCAATTTTGGCAATGAAGGGTAGCAAATACTGCATGGAGTTGTTTGCCAGAATCGTGGGGGTTAAAAGGACAGAGGGAGTGTTGATCCAATCACGCGCCTGGCAGAGAGCGGTGCCCAGATTAGATCCAATGCGCAGCCCAATATTGACGTCTTTAAAATCTTGCGGCGTCTGCATATGCGCGTGTACGCATACGCGTTTGACTTTATAACTAGGTTTTATGGTTGCGAGTGCGGTGTATTCGTAGAGTGCGCTATAGGTAATGGCCGCAATCTCTTGCGCGATTTCTTTCATGGCACCATCGACGCAGGTTGGCAATGCAACGTGCACCGTTTGGATATTGTTTTTTTCAGCTTCACATAATGCGCGTGCAAAGCAGCATCTGAATGATTCAAGAGAAAACGGGCCATCTTTTTGGATGCCAAGACCGCTTGCAATGATGGTGAAAGTGTTGCCTGCACTATCAGTATCGGTAAAAAGTGCGGTTGTTTTGGCAGCGGGATCAAATGCCGAGGCTTTGAGCAATGCAGGCAATTGGCTATAAAAATCGGGCAATACGCCGGCAAAATCATCACTCAGTGTTAGATCACCATTATAGACCGGCACAATGACGGCCTCATTGGCATATTGTTCCGTCGTTGAGGCGGCATCGTGAATATCGAAAATAAAGTCACGGTCGGTGCCTGCGGCAAGGGGAAGAGAAAGAGTGAGGAGAATGGGTATGAGTAATGCTTTTTTCATAGGAATCCTTTTTTATTTTTCATAGATCTATGCAGTACTTAAGAATTATCATAGCAGGATTGCGCATAGCAATACCTCGTGAAAAAACGCATAAATAGGGGCTTATTCTTGACTAAAATATTTCGTGCTTCATCCTTAATATAAAGCTTTTGGATAAGGATACGTATGAAAATAGCGATTATAATTCCCGCATATAATGAGGAAAAACGCATAGGCAATACCCTCCACGCCTATAGCGAATATTTTGAAAAGCAGGCCCGCATTGATAACTTTGGATACGAATTCATCGTGGTACTCAACGGGTGCAAGGATAACACGCTCCAGGTGGTTCAAGATGCAGCCAAAAAATATCCTCATATTTCTTTCATCAATCTGACGCAAGCGGGCAAAGGGCTGGCGATTAAAGCAGGCTTTAGCTACGCACTCGGCTATGATTTTACGCTTATAAGCTTTGTCGATGCCGATATGGCAACCGAGCCCAAAGATTTTTACGATCTGATTAAACACGTCGGCAAATATGATGGCGTTATCGCAAGCCGCTATCTTCCTGAATCAAAGATCTATCCGCCGCGTCCGGCTATGAAAAAATGGGGCAGAAAAATATTCTATAACGGTTTGACGCGCCTGCTCTTTGGTCTGAAGTTCGTCGATTTACAATGCGGTGCCAAGATATTTAAACGTTCAGTGGTGGCAGCCATTACGCCGGAACTGATGGTTAAACAATGGGCATTCGACGTTGAGCTTCTTTATCTTGCTAAAAAACATGGCTTTATTATTCACGAAGAACCAACGGTTTGGACTGATAAAGAAGGCAGTAAATTGCAGCCATTTAAGGCCGGCATGCGCATGCTCGGTTCTCTCTTTGAATTGAGATTCAAGCACTCACCATTCTCACGTTAAAATAAATTATCGCTGCACATTCGTTGCGGCGATCTTTTTTTACATAGTAGACTGCATCTGATTTTTGATAGAAAGGAATCAGATGAAAAGAATACTATTTTTGCTCCTCATCCATTGCGCGCTTATTGGCATGGATAATGATGCAATGCCAGATTTAGAGGAATCTGCCCCCCAAGCAAACCCCACGCTCATGCGTGCCATTACCACATCGAATCATGCTGCAGTGTTGAGCGCACTGCGTAACAATCAAGATCAAAATTATCTTTGGAGCGCATCTGATGACGATCAGCATACAATGTACGTCGATCTGACAGCCGCCATGTATGCGCTCAAGATTTTGCGCAAAAATAATCGATGGGAGTGTGCCTCCAATTTTGCAACGGCAGTCACCTGGGATTTGGGCAATCTGGCTATAAAATATGCAATGGATGCGTATGCTCAGCAATATCCAGTGCTTACTTATGTTGAGCCCATACGCCGAGGTCATACGGCTGCATTTTTATTCGGTTCAGAAGGTCAGCCGCGGACGATAGTGAATAGCTATAAACCTGCAAAACGGATTGCGCGTGATTTACTGATTAAAGAAAATACTAATCTGACGGTTGCGCGTCTCACACAATGGGATGGTCATCCCGTGACGGTTGAGACGTATCTTAATAATATGCTGCATAGCTGGAATCCGGTAACTAGGCAGGATGGGCAAGATTTAGCGTCTGAATTGGGGCAGGTATTGCGGGCAAGAGAGGGCATTGATTCAGACGCAGGTGATGGGGGCGGATTTATGACCCGGGAGGGGCAAGATCTGACGATGATGGGCTTTGGGGGCAATAATAGGCGCCAGGGACGGCGGGGGATTTTGGTGTTTAATGGGGGCTATCCCCTGGACTAGCTGAAAAATAGCTTAAATATGCTCGATTGATCGACTAGGAGGGGGCTTTTGCCGGGTTTTCTATTTGTGTTACAATTAATAGTGATATATTTATTAATCTATATTTAGGGAGTATCTTATGAAAAAGATATTTTTAGGGTTATTAATGGTACCAGCCATCGCGTTTGGTATGGAGCAAGAGACTCAATCAGTTGCTCAATTACGGCAAGAATTTAAAACAGCAGAAGCTAGAGTTGCACAAGGAGAAAGTTTCTCTGGATTACGTAATGCGGCTGGACTTCTACTAGCTTATAACATAGCTTACCCAATGACATCAGCAGTGAGTACTGGAGCATATGTAACAGCCCAAAACTTTGTACCCAAGCTTGTTCCGGCTATTGGATTCCTTGCAGCGCCTCAGACGTATGGTTGGCTTTACAAACCCGCTAGTACGTTGTTTGCGGCTTATGCGGGATTAAAGACTGCTGCTTATGCTTGGAATGTTACAAATAAATTAATTGAGGATACTGCATATACAAAGGCAGTAGAGGATACGAAAAGACTATCAAACAAGCTTGGCGAAATCGCTCATAATAATGGCGATACTGGCATGAGCTACTGGTTGAAGTAATTCTCCACAATAAACTCAAAGATTGATACAGGCTGGTTTAAAACCGGCCTGTATTTTTTTTGATCACACTCACGGCATATAATCCGCCAAAGGGAAGCCACGTCAAATAGGGTTCGAGTATGCGCAAGCAGAAATCATAAAAACGAATTTTGGTGCTTCCATAGGGCGCGAGTAAGCGCCGCAAACGCCAAGGCATTATAAGCTGCGCATTATGCTCATGGGGATTTTTTTTAAAGCGATATACCGTTACAAGATTGAGTGGATTGAGCTCGAAGATAATGAGCGTTCCGCCTGGCTTTAAGAGGTGCATTAAAAGGGCGATGTACTGTTCCTGCTGTTCTAGCGGCAGATGATGAAAAACTTCCGCGCTGTAAATCAGATCAAATGATGCTGGGGCAAATGGTGCGGTTTCTATATCGGCGCAAATAAAATGAATTTCCTCATGCATATCCTCAGCGAGTGCAGTGCGCTGCGCATCAGTATCGATGCCGGTGATAGCAGCATTGGTAAAAATATGTTGCACGAACGAGGTCATAAGCCCATCACCACATCCAAAATCAAGAATCGATAACTCTTTATCCAGATCTTTGGCAAACCATTGCGCTAATTTTTGCGCTTGGTACTCGGCGAAAAAGGTTTCCGTCTCACCGGAGATGGCGAGATTCTTGCGGAGATTTTCTTGGTATCTTTTTTGGTTTTTCATATTGAAGTTTCCGTTCTTCAGACCCTTCGACACATTCTTCGTCTCATTGTATTCGCCTCAGAACACTCAGGGCGAACGGGCTTAATAGATTTTCTTTATTGGAAATGCATAGCAACAAAAACTGGGCAAAGCCAACTTATATTCCCCGTTCGCCCTGAGTGTTTCGATCCGTAAGGAGCGAAATGTGTCGAAGGGTAGGGGAATCGTGCTCCTTACAATCCACTGGTGAAATCATGGCATAACCGTTCAACGGCCTGTGCACGGTGCGCGAGCGCCGTATCATCGGTATGATGCATCAGCACATCATCAATCAAATGAGCGATTTCTTGTGCTTGGCGAACCATCATGCCACGCGTGGTGATTGCCGGAGTGCCGATGCGAATACCGCTCGTAATCCATGGTTTTTCCGTATCGAATGGCACGCAGCTTCTGCTGATCGTGATGCCCGCTTTTGAAAGGGCGATTTCCGCTTGGCGGCCATTCATATTTTTTGAGCGCAGATCCAATACAAAAAGATGATTGTCAGTCCCATCTGATACGATGCGATAACCAAGTTCCTTAAACGTATGAGCCATTGCTTGTGCGTTGGCAATTACTTGGCGTTGGTAATCAACAAAATCCGGCTGTTGCGCAAGATGGAATGCAACTGCTTTTGCCGCAATAGTATGCATAAATGGGCCACCTTGCAGGCCGGGCATGATTGCCTTATCAATGCGCTCAGCATGTTCATTTTTGCACATAATCAAACCACCGCGCGGTCCGCGTAATGTTTTATGGGTCGTAGAGCTCACAAAATCGGCGTGAGGGAAAGGATTGGGGTGCAAGCCCGCTGCAACAAGGCCAGCGATGTGCGCGATGTCAGCAAGCAAATAAGCGCCAACGCTCTGTGCAATTTCTGCCATGCGTTTAAAATCGATCGTGCGCGAGTATGCAGATGCGCCGACCACGATTAATTTAGGGCGATGCTGTGCGGCGAGCTGCTCAATTTGTTCATAATCAAGCCGTTCAGTATCTTTATGCACGGTATATTGTACCGAATTATAAAAGATGCCTGAGAAATTTACTTTGTGCCCATGCGTTAAATGGCCGCCTTCTGCCAAACTCATGCCCAGGATGGTATCGCCTGGTTGTAATGCCGCAAAATAGACCGCCATATTTGCTTGCGATCCGGCGTGCGGTTGCACGTTCACGTGTTGTGCACCAAAGAGTTGTTTGCAGCGTTCAATGGCAAGCAGTTCAGCTTCATCAACAAATTGGCAGCCAGCATAGTACCGTTTACCGGGATAACCTTCGGCATATTTATTGGTGAGTTTTGAACCGGTTGCTTCAAGTACGGCGCGCGGAGCATAATTTTCGGAGGCGATCAGATTTATTTCATGCGCTTGGCGTTTATCTTCTTGTTCAATAATACGGGCGATGAGTGGGTCGACGGCGAGCAATTCTTTCATGGGATCCTTTTGAAATTTTCGCACAATTTATGTATCCCTTATGTCCCGCGATATGCCCTAACGGGCTACTAGGGACGAACGGGAAAAAACATCTTTTTGTGATGAGAGAGCACAGCGGAATAAAACTTTATTGATTTCTATATTTTTCCTTTAAAAATCCTTGCACAAATGCAGAATTTCCATTCCCGTTCGTCCCTAGTAGCCCGTTAGGGCGTATCGCGGGACATAAGGGATAAGATGGATGTATCTTATATGGTGTTATCAGGGTATCTCATTATGATATGGCTCGCAAGGTGACTACAACAACCCCAGCAGCTCTTGCCGATTCCACTGATTGATGAGGGCAATGCCATTATTGCAAATAAATCGATCCACGTTATCAAGCATAATAAAGTTAGGATTTTTACCCTTTGCGACCTGTTTCTTTTTTCCATGATCGATGATGGAAGCAATATGATCGACATTATTATCGAGCGCACGGTATTTACGGAAATTATTTTCGAGTTTGCCCAGTAATGTCGAGCCGATTGCGCAGAGCCAGGCAACACGACTGTCAGCTATGCCGGCAAAATGATTGAGCTGATAAAGCTGCGCATGCGGTTTATTATGCGTGAGTGATTCGGGGCGCAGTTGGGTTGATTTTTCATGATCGCCGCTATGGGGCAGGGTGCACATGACATAACTCCAATGATGGAAAGTATATTTGCATGAGTCATCAAGGCGGTCATTAAAAATGATAAGGCGTTTATCCTGTTTTCTCATCCAGCCCAGTTTTGGCCAATGGCCTTCATGATTATCGGGATTCCACATTGCGGGAGTAAGTATATAGTTGGTTACTTCGGGCAATGTATCCAGTTCTGCATCAATCATGTGTTGTCTAATATATGGATCGCGAACACTATCAAGCAGGAGAACAATAACTTCTTTCGGGTGTGCTTCTAGCCATAGGGCAAATGTTTGCATGATTTCAGCGAACAGCTCGTAAGAGCCAATTTTTTGTAATGCATAAGGTCCTGTACATCGATTATGGCAGGCGCAGATCTTGTTGGCGTTGCCGCCGATATCCAGTTCAAAGACGCGCACCCCATATTTGAGCTGCTGCTCAATATTCCAAGTTTGCTGAGCATAGAGGGAAGTGCCCCAACGGGTATTAGAGAATCGAGAAATGAGGGCATTATGAGCGCCAGCGAAATGAACTTGATCGAGTCTGAGAGCGTCATGGGGAAGATGCCATTGTGCTACAGAGTCTGGCACTGTGGGCACTTTAGTTCTTACGTATAAAAATCCTGCAATGAGCAGGGTCATAAGGATAAGTTTTTTTGAAAAACGGTTTAACAGTCGCATAGTTCCCCCTAAGTACTATGCCATTAGTATAGGGGAATATGCGTAAAAAAGTTAGTAATTAAGGCTTTTGTGGGGTTTGTGCGGTATTTATGGGACTGGGGGTGGGCGGTTTTATTTCTTGGACATTACCTTTTTGCTGCTTTTTTTTGGCTTGCATTTCGGCCAAATCGAATTCAATCCAGTCCTCAGTTTGCCCTGTTTCGATCCAGACTTTGGTGCCCAATGAGCGTTGTTCAGCGTTAAAGGAGAGCTTGATGCCCTTCAGATCGTAATCTTTGAGAGATTCAAGATAACTTTTAATCTTTTCTCGCGTAGGAGATTGAATATGGCTCAGTGCATCAATGAGAATGCTCGCTGTTAAATATCCTTCCAGAGAGAAAGCATCATATTTGTATTCATGAATAGACATTTGCCTTTGGTATTCTGCCACCAACGGGCAACTACTTTTGAAGGGACTTGGTACGACGGCACTAAATATGATTGATATGCCTTGGCGTGCCGCAAAGATGCGAATAGTATCTTCAGCTAAAAATGAAGGCCCAAACAGTACCTTATTGGTGAGATTTTGAGTGCCAAGTTGACGGAGGAATTCTCGGGTAGGGAGTGCAGTGGAAAGGAGTCCGATAGAATCTGGATTTTTTTCCTTTATAATATCGGCCTGTTTTTTAAATTCTGTGCTTCCTCGTAAATAGGAGATATCAATCCAGTCGGTGACGCCAAAGCTTTTGAGGGTTTCGTGAGCTGCATCAAGAGCGGATAAGCCGTAGGCATCTTCTTGGTAAAAAAGGGCAACTCGTTTGACCGCTTTTTTGGTAATGATGTGACCAACAAGGGCATTTATTTCGTCGCTCAATTTAGCGCGGTAGTTAATTAATCCTACTAAGTCAGATTTGAAGAATTCAGAACTTCCGGCTATTGGAAAGAGTACGAGCAATTTATTTTCTTTAATTAAATCGAGATATGACGTAAGTGTTTGGTGGCCTGTTGGCGATAACACGACATCCACATGATCTTTATCAATGAGTTTTATTATATTTTCGCGGGCAAGATAGGGAGTGTAGTCGTCATTATACGTAGTGAGTGTTAGATGTAATGAACTCAGTTCATCTTCGAGGTTTGCTTTTTGAATACGATTAGACATCCCTCTTAACACATCGCGGCTCATGACCGGAAGGCCGCCAATTAATCCGAGTGAGCTGCCAATTTTAAAATCATTCTTAACGATGTTTTTACGCGTGAGCTGTATGCCGGTGAATAGATTGAATCCTTCGTGTTGTTTAAAGCCTTGTAGGAGTTTTATATTCTCATTAAAAAGGCAAATGGAGCTATCTTTGATATATGCTTCGATTGAGAGTTGCCCGAAAGCATCATATTCAAAACCAAAATATTTTTGATTGCCTATATTGGGCGCGGATAAAATTGACCATGCGGTTGCGCTGCGATCCTGATCCAGAAGGCCAAGTCCAAACATGCTGCGTGGTTCTCCCGATACCGAACGGCGCTCGATCATCACATCTTCCGATTTAATAATCACTTTCACATTAACGTTGGTGGAGGAAGGAATTCTTTTGGTGATGTCATAATAGTGTAAGGAGTCGTTTGGTGGTTTTGTCCAAAAATCATTGCATAACTGTTCATCAATTTCAGCATTATCGAGTCCACTCGGCGAGATACGAATAAGTGACGCAGGATCCTTAATGGTGCTTATGTAGAATGCGAGAGGCAAGGTATCAAAAAAAGCAGAAACAGGCTCATCATAGGGAATTTTTCCGGTTAGGCGGCGATTACTGCGAATGAGGAGTTCTCGTTTAAGGCCGGCATCATGCCAATTTTTGCGATCTTCAGATTCGCCTCGTATGTAAATGACGTGCTCAGGATTGCGCTGTAAAAGGATAAAGAGGGTGGTCAGAGTTTCAAGAATATATGCCGAATGATTAATAGCATTCCCATTAAAGACGAAGTAATAATCATTTTTAATGATTTCGAGATTATCATTGATGATCCCCTTCACTTGAAGCCAATTGAGTGCACGCACGAGCGAGTGAAAACATCCGCCAAGATCGCCCCACACTAAAAATTTGGCTGGAAACGTTAACTGAATGTGTGCAATTTTACGTCCAGAGAGTTTCGCTTTTTCTCGTTGAGCGAGCGTTCTTTTTAAGGCATCTTCAAAGAGAGTGATATCCCAGCCTCTATTTTTTTGTAACCCCGTTGTACGCAAGGCTTCCGTCAGGATGTTTGGATTGAGTTTGCGGTGATAGGAGGTGTAATCAGGATCCGCCCAGTAGTCATCATCAGCTTTGGGAAATTCTACATGGCGTGCGGCATATTCTTGAAGATCGGTGAGCGTATTGAAACAGATGCTGGGTATGCTCGTTGCCAAGAGAAGTATGCTCAGTAGATTTTTAAGATTTATCATGAGAAATTCCTTGTTTTAGGCAAAGAGGAAATAGGTGCCCAGACAGTTAATAAGCAGATGCAGCATAATGAGTATCAGAGATTTTGCTCTCATGGTTATGGTGGCTCGTCTAAAGACGGTGACGATGAAAAGTATAAGCGCAAAACAGGTCAGACTCAGAATAAGAAAGAAGATATAGTCTGAAACCATGAAATAACCGACTTTGGGTGAAAAGTTATCAATGACAAAACGGTAGCCGAGAATCCCGGTGACACCCCCAACAGCGTTACGCAGCGCAGATCCGTCATCGAGCGAGAATCCAAAAAGCGTCACGTAAAAAATGAGTAACAGTGGCAAGAAAATCGAAAGAATAAAACGTATGCCATGGCGCTCATAATCTACGGAGAAGGTTGCGGCGGGATGATATTGAGTTTTGCGTTTATCATAGGAATCAATGTCAGATTCCAGGAATCCAGTGTCTACTGATTGATCAATTTTTTGCCAACCCAGTTGCGTTTCATCGCTTTTTACTATCATATCCCGTTCGGCAGACTGGAACACTACTTCCTCAGGGGAGAGATTGTTATGGCTGATCGAGATACGTATGCGATGGCCATCAAACGGGAAATCTTTATAGCTGAGCAGGCTGGAGAACTTTACTTTCACATGAAAGGTGGTCAACGTATATTGATCAATTACTTGGGTTTCGGGGTCCGAACGCTCAAGGATATCGCCTTGCAAAAAATAGAATTTTTCAAGATCCTGAGTGGACATAGTGCCCGAAAGGTATTTAAACCAGACGTATCCGGTAAATACAAAGGCATTATTCGTGATATCAAAGAGCTGGAAACGATCGATAAAAAGCCCGACGGTTACAAAGTTGGCAAAGCCCCCAAATTTCTTATAAATAGGGGGGGTAATGTGCACCAGCTCGGGACCCTGTTCTTGAGGGTTAAAACTAGCAAGCCGTCTATTAATAACGAAGGTAAACCATGCGAGGCTGAGCACAATGCAGATAACCTGGAAGGCTATAGGCACGCGATCACGGATTGAGCTTTCGGATCCATTACTTTCTAAGTCAGTCATGAAATTCTCCTTATTGAGCTATTGGCATCACTTTAAAAATAATACCCAAAGCGAGTCAATGATATCGCTTTGGGGCCAGATCAGTGCGGCTATTATCCTTTGTTTCTCGTAAAAATTGCTTTTTTTTTTAACTTTTTTACACTTAAAAAATGATCCTACCCAATTTCCTACGATATGAAAGGTATGCTTGTGATAGCAACGTCTGATTTCCGCAAGGGCGGAAAGATTCTTTTTCGCAATGAACCCTATGTCATTGTTGATTTCCAGCACGTAAAGCCCGGTAAAGGCGGCGCATATGTACGGACCAAGTTACGCAATATGATGACAGGCCTTATTCTTGAAGAAACCTTCAGATCAGGGGAAAAATTCGAAAATCCAGACCTTGCCTACCGTGAAATGCAATACCTCTACAAAGATGGGGGAATGTACAATTTCATGGATCAGAAGAACTACGATCAAGTGGCCCTGAACAAGGAAAACATTGAGGACATTCTTGATTATCTCAAGGAACAAACCGTTTATACGATTCTCTATTTTGAAGGCAAGCCAATTGCCGTAAATGCACCGATGCATATGGAATTGGCTGTTGTAGAAACAGTCCCAGGCGTCCGGGGTGATACGGCGCAAGGTGGGGCAAGCAAGCCCGCAAAGCTTGAAACAGGCTTGGTTTTACAGGTCCCATTGTTTGTGAATGAAGGGGATTTAATCAAAGTTGATACCCGAGATAATAGTTATATTGAGCGCGTGAAAAAATAAGGTATTCCCGAATGATATCCAACAACAATGACACACCTGAAATTTGCGGCTTAACCACCAATAATGATTCTGAACAGTATGAGCAGGGACCAATTTCCTATGATGACTTAAAGTCTCGGGATACCCGTGCGCTTATTTTCCATTTGCTCTATGCGATGGAATGCCTCGATTATACCGTTTCACTCAATTCCATAGTTGATAACTTTAATCGTGGATTTGAATTAGCAATTCCAACCGATAGCAAAGTGTTTATCATTGCTCAGTCGATTATCGATAATCGTGAAGCATTGGATAAAATGATTCTTCCCTTACTTGTCAATTGGCGGTTTGACCGCATTGGGGTTTGCACCAAACTCATTTTACGTTTTGCACTTTGGGAATTGACCGAAATTAAAACGGTTCATAGCATCGTGATTAACGAGGCGATTGAATTGGCAAAATGTTTTGCGGAACATGATGCCTATAAATTCGTTAATGGTGTGCTTGATGAGGCAGTCAAAAAAATGGGGCTTCAAGCTCCTGAATCGCAATCAGTATAGTCGTAACCTTCCTCAATCATCCTCTTTCTAAAAACTGCACATACTCGATCGTATAAGCTTTTATCTTTGGTAAGAAGCTCTTCGCGTTCAATATCGAGCAGATATTGAGGTTTTGATTGATCCCTAAAATGTATAAGGCCCGGTGT
>Ga0181531_10001650_pt1 | contig 14048 bp, 19 predicted proteins | sample PEATcosm2014_Bin_38_FD_119743 | JGI IMG/M metagenome (GOLD analysis project Ga0181531, IMG submission 119743) | Peatland microbial communities from MTU Mesocosm Facility, Houghton, MI, USA - PEATcosm2014_Bin11_10_metaG | ecosystem: Environmental > Terrestrial > Soil > Wetlands > Peat | place... | reverse complement strand
TGGACGAACAAGCGTAGCAACAGGCGGCATGGCGGCTCCTCGGCGCCCAAAGATGGGCTGCCCACTACCACCTGAAAAGGGTGCCGCATTATGCGGCGAGGCCACGGAGCGCCGCGCGCCAGCCGCAGGGGTAAAAAGAAAGATCAACCACCAAGGACACCAAGGACACCAAGGAAGAACACCAAGAAGAAAGGGCGATAAGGCCATATAAAACCTTACTTTTTCTTGGTGCCTTTCCTTGGTGTCCTTGGTGTTCTTGGTGGTTGATCTTCTTCTTAAAGTTCGCTTCGCAGCGCAAAGGCCCCCAGGCCGCAACGCTCAAAAGTCACTGCAGCGCCCCTTGACCTCCCAATCGCCGTACCGCGTAGGCTCCGGCCCAGCAGGCCCGCCAATCTCTTTCGGCAGCACCGGCACCTTCTTCACCACCTCAGCCGGCTTCAAATCCTCCGAAGTTTCACCATCGCTCACCCGCCCGCCTCCGCAATCCGTTTTTGCGCCATCGGCCGCCACGGCGCGTCCGCCGGGGCCTCCGCCAGCGCGCGCTTGAACATTGCCAGCGCCTCCGGCGTCATCTTGTTCGCCGTCTCGTACATGACCTCGGCCGTCTCCACCGCGAGCGTCGGATCGAATTTCTGCGCCAACACCGTCTTCCACGCCTCCGCTGCCTCCGGCAAATGCCCGCGCGTCAACTCGGCACGCCCCAAAATCTCATACCCCTCCATCGTCCGCGGCGACGCAGGGTCCATCAGCCGCAGCCGCGCCCGCAACTGCGCGATCAACGCCTCATCCTTTGTCGCCTTAGCGGCCTCCGCCGGCGACATCGCCGCTTGCCCCGCCGGCGCAGCCGCATCCGGCGGAGGGAAATCCGGCTGCCCGATCCGCAAATATAGAATCAGCGCCACCGCGGGCACCAGCAACGCCACCAGCGCCAGCACACCGCGCCCCGACGAAGCAGCCTGGCCCTCGCCCAGCGCCGCATCCGCCAGCAACCGCCGCTGCACCTCCAGCTTGGCGGCCTCGTGCTCGTCGGCAATCAGCCGGCCATCCGCCAGGTCCAGATCCAGCTCGCGCAACTGCGCCCGGTGCAGCGCCATCGCGGTCTCCTGCCGCCCGCGAATGCGCGCGCTACGCCAGCCGAAGAATGCCAGCGGCGCCAGCGAGAGCACCACAATAACCGCGATCCACACCCAGATCATGGCGCCCCGGTCAGCTCCCGCAGTCTGGCCTGCTCCGCCGACGTCAGCGGCGCCGGACCACCGACCTCGATCGCCCGCCGGCGCCCCCACCAGGCCGCCAACCCGCCGATCAACAACCCAAGCCCAGGCGTCGCCCAAAGCAACAAAGTAGACAACATCAATGGTGGCCGAAGCCGTACGAACTCACCATAGCGCGCGACCATCCAGTCGATCACCTGCTGGTCCGAGGCCCCTTCCACCACGCGCTGCCGCACGATCGCGCGTAAATCCTTCGCCAGATCGGCGTTGCTGTCCTCGATCGACTCGTTTTGGCACACCAGGCAGCGCAACTGGCTGCCAATCGCCTCGGCGCGCGCTTCCTGCTGCGGGTTCGGCAGCATTTCCTTCGGGTCGGCGACCGCTAGCGCGGGGCCCGACAGAAGCAGGAAAAGAAGGCCAAGGGCTCCGCCCCTGGACCCCGCTGGGGCCGGCGGCCCCAGACCCCCATTCATTTTCATGCTACCGCGCGCAGTACGGGGCGTAAGTCCGACCGTACCGAATCGTCGGTCAATGGCCCGGCTAGGTGCCAGCGTATCACGCCGGAACGATCGATTAGGAATGTTTCCGGCACGCCATACACGCCCCAATCGATCGCCACCCGCCCATTCGCGTCATCGGCAACCCGCGCATAGGGGTTCCCGTAACGGCCAAGAAACTCGTCGGACGCCGCTTCCTTGTCCTTGTAGGCAACGCCCCAGATCGGAATCCCCTCGGCCCCAAGGCCACCCAGCACATCCGCCTCCTCGGCGCACGGAATGCACCAGCTCGCATAAAAATTAACCAGCAACGGCTTGCCAACCGCGGCCTGCTTTAAATCCGTCGCGCCAAATCCCTGCGCCTTGCCCAACCCGGACAACGTAAAATCCGGCACCGCCTTCCCCACCAGCGGATTGTTCAACGCATGCGGGTCGAATTTGCCGTCCGCCATGCGGTCCAGCATCTTCCAGAACGCAACGCCCGCTGCCGCGGCGATCCCCAGCGGCGCCAGCATCAGCAATGTCCGCCGCGTAGCACTCACGCCGCCACCGCCACCCGCGCCCGCGAAGGCGCCCCAACCCGCAGCCGCCGATCCGCCAACGACAACGCCCCGCCCAACGCCATGAACCCGGCACCAAGCCAAATCCACGGCGCCAGCACATTCACGTGCAGCCGCAGCACCGCCGCGCCATCCCGCTCCTCACCCAGAACCGCGTAAAGGTCCCGTAGGCCATTAGTGGAAATCGCCACGTCATAGGTCGTCTGATGCTGCAACGGAAACGTCCGCCGCGACGGATACATCAGCGTCAACGGCACCCCATCCTGCTTCACGTAAATCGTCGCCTCGCGCGAGGTGAAATTCGGCCCCTGGGCATCTTCCAGCCGCATCAGCGTCCACTGGTAGCCGCCGCTATCAAAACTGTCGCCAACCTTAGCGGACACGATTTTCTGCGTGCTGAGCGAAGCGCCCGCCAGCCCCGCCACCGTGACGCCCATGCCCGCATGCGCGATCGCCGCACCAAGAACAGCCACCGGCAATCCGCGCGCGCGGCGGAAACTGCTGGCCACCGGTGCACGGAACAACAACGTGCGCTCCACTACTTCCGCGAAACTGCCCAGGATCAACCAGGCTGAAAGCCCGAACGCCAGCGCCGGCAAAATCTTCATGCCCAGGCTACACGTGCCGGCGATCACCACCGCGATCAGCGCGGCCCACCATGCATGCTGCACCACGGGCCACAGCCGCGCGCGTTTCCATGGCAGCAACGGCCCTATGGCCATGGCTGCGAACACCGGTATTGCCAGCGGCAGCACCGCGGCGTTGAAGAACGGCGCGCCGACGCTGATTTTTTCGCCGAGCAGCAAATCGCAGAACGGCGGATACATCGTGCCGACCACGACCACGGCGCAGATCGAGCACAGCAGAATATTGTTCAGCACGATCGCGCCCTCGCGCGAAATCGGCGCGAAAATGCCGCCCGACACCAGCCGCGGCGCCCGCAGCGCGAACAACAGCAGCGATCCGCCGATCACTAGCGCCAGCAGCGCAAGTATGAAAATCCCCCGCGCCGGGTCGCTGGCGAAGGCGTGCACCGAATTCAGGATCCCCGACCGCACCAGGAAAGTGCCCGACAGCGACAGCGAAAATGTGCCGATCGCCAGCAGCACCGTCCAGATTTTCAGGCTCTCGCGCTTCTCCACCACGATCGCCGAGTGTACCAATGCGGTGCCGGTCAGCCACGGCATCAGCGAGGCATTTTCCACCGGGTCCCAGAACCAGTAGCCGCCCCAGCCAAGTTCGTAATAGGCCCACCAGGACCCGAGCGCGATGCCGCAGGTGAGAAAACACCAGGAGACCAGCGCCCAGGGCCGCACCCAGCGGCCCCAGGCCGCATCGATACGGCCTTCCAGGAGTGCGGCCACCGCAAACGCGAACGGCACCGCGAAGCCTACATAGCCGGTGTAGAGAATCGGCGGATGGAACGCCAAACCCGGGTCTTGCAGCAGCGGGTTCATACCCTGGCCGTCGGGCGGGGGTGGCCAGATGCGCGCGAAGGCGTTCGATGTGGTCAGCGCGAACAGCAGAAATCCGCAGCTGGTGCCGCCTAATACGCCGAGTACCCGTGCCCGCAGCGCGGTCGGCAGATTGCCGCCGGCGAGCGCCACCGCGGAGCCGCATACCGCAAGAACGAGGCCCCATAGCAGAATGGAGCCTTCGTGATTACCCCAGGTGCCGCTGATCTTATAGAGAAGCGGTTTCGCGGCCGCACTGTTCTCGGCGATGTTGAGCACCGAGAAATCGTCGTGCGTCGCGGCCCATACGAGTGCGGCGGCCGAGGCCGCCAATGCCAGGAACTGCCCGATCGCGAGGCCCGGTGCCGCTGCCATCAGGCGCGAGTCGCGCCGATGCGCGCCGTAAATACCCACGAATCCTTGCGCCAGTGCCAGGCAGCAAGCGAGTGCCAGCGCGAAATTACCAAGCTCCGGAATCATGCGCTGTACCTGATGAAATGGGGTCTGGGGCCTACGGCCCCAGCGGGTCCAGGGCAGAGCCCTGGCCTTCCTTGCTTCTTCATGACCCCGGCACCTGTTGTTTCTCTTTCCAATACCCACGCTTCTTGAGAGCGTCGGCGACATCCTTAGGCATGTATTTTTCGTCGTGCTTAGCGAGCACTTCCTGCGCGTGGAACGAGTGGTCTTGTGCCAGGGTGCCCACGGCCACCACGCCCTGCCCTTCGCGGAACAGGTCCGGCAGGATGCCGCTGTAGGAGACGTCGATCGCCGATTTGCCGTCGGTGACGCGGAAGGTGGCGGCGGGGCCGCCGTCCACGGTGGCGTGGTGCACTGATCCCGCCTCCACCATGCCGCCGAGGCGGATGGTTTGGCCGGGGGGCGGGTTTTTCTCGGCGATGTCGGCTGGCGTCATGAAGAACACCAGGTTGCTGGAGAACGCGCTCAGCGTCAGGGCCGCGGCGCTGCCGACCCCGGCGAGCGAGGCGAGCACGATCACCATGCGGCGGCCTTTACGCGTCATGGCGCATCCTGCTGGGCGCGCGGATCGATGGCGCGTAGCCGCCGCGTGGCCAGGCGCAGCCGCAGCGAGGTGCTAACCACGAGCCCGAGTGCCAGCAGCGCGAACAGCGAGTAGCTCGCGACGACGTAGGGCAGGTGCGTCATGCGGCGGCCGCCTGGGCGGAAAGCAGGCCGCGGATCCGGCGCTCCATGACGGCGGCGCGCAGCCGCGCGGTCACCACGGCCCAGAAACCGAGCGTGATGCCGAGCGTGGACAGCGCCAGCGGCCAAAGCAGGCTGCCAGAGATCGTCGGCGCGCCGGTGAGCGTGATGCTGGCCGGCTGATGAAGGGTGTTCCACCAATTGACGCTATATTTGATGATCGGCAGGTCCACCGCCCCGATCAGCGCCAGGATGGCGCCGGCGCGGTAGCCGCGCTCCGGGTCGTCGAAGGCACGGACCAGCATCATGTGGCCGACATAGAGGAAGAACAGCACCAGCACGCTGGTCAGCCGTGCATCCCACACCCACCACGTGCCCCACATCGGCTTGCCCCACAGGCTGCCGGTGGCGAGGCACAGCGCGGTGACCGCGGCACCCACCGGGCCGATTTCCGCCGCCGCCAGGTCCGCCAACGGATGCCGCCACACGATCGAGACAAAGCTGGCCGCCGCCAGCGCCACGTAGCCCGAGCTCGCCAGCCAGGCCGCGGGCACGTGCACGTACATGATCCGCACCGCATCGCCCTGCTGATAATCCGCCGGCGACACAAAAAGTCCGCCGAGCAACCCCGCCGCGGTAATCAGCAGCGCCGGCCAGGTCAGCCATGGTTGCACACGCGCCGCCAGGCGCAGGAACCTGCCCGGGTTCGCAAAACGGTGCAGCGACCGGCCAGGCGCGCGCCGGGCCGGCATGCTGGGGAGAGTGCTACTGGCGTCCATTTTTTGGTCTTTAGCAGACCGGCCCCCCTGTTTGAAGGTAATCCTTACATAACCTACCTTGCCACCGCCTGATCCATCGCAACCCGGCCCAGGGACACCGCTAGCCCCATGAAGTTCGTTCTGGTCTGCACCGACAAGCCGCGCTGCCTGCCCGTGCGCCTGGCCGCGCGGGAGGCCCACCTCGCCTACCTGCAGGCCTACGCGGAAAAGATTGTCGAAGCCGGCCCGCTGCTGGACCCCGACGACCGCCCCTGCGGCAGCCTGCTCATCATCGAGGTGGAGGACGCCGCCGCCGCCGCCGGCTTTGCCGAGGCCGACCCCTACGCCAAGGCCGGGCTGTTCGAGAGCGTCGTCATCCGCCCCTACCGCACCGTGTTCCGCGACGGCGAGCTGGCCGAATGAATTACTGGCTGGTCAAATCCGAGCCCGACGCCTTCAGTTGGGACCAGCAGGTGGCGCGCGGCGTGGAGCCCTGGACCGGCGTGCGCAACTACACCGCCCGCCTCAACCTGCGCGCCATGAAGAAGGGCGATCTGGCGTTCTTCTACCATTCCAACGTCGGCAAGGAGATCGTCGGCGTGGTTGAGGTAGCGCGCGAGGCCTACCCCGACCCGACAGCGACCAAGGGCGATTGGTCCTGCGTCGACATGCGCGCGGTGGCGCCGTTCCCAACGCCGGTGACGTTGGCGCAGATGAAGGCAGACCCAGCGTTGGCGGATTTCTCGCTGATCAAGTTTAGCCGGTTGTCCGTCGCGCCGGCGACCGCCGAGCAGTGGACCTATATTTGCAAGCTCGGCGGCTATAAGGCGAAGAAGTAAGGCCAGGGCTCTGCCTTGGACCCGCTGGGGCCGTAGGCCCCAGACCCCAATTTTATTGGCGCCGTGTCTGGCGTCAGCTCCGAGTCCAAAACCACACTATGGTGAGCCGTTCTGGCGGCGTGGAATGGCCACCGCGCCGGTTTACTTCCTACCGCCAAAGGCATCTGCGTTCTTCGCAACCGCCGCCTCGACGGCCCGCCTGATCTCATCGAGCGTAAACCGCGTCTCCCCACCCGTATCCTGCAGCCGAACCCCCCGATACGTCCCGCCGGCCCGCGCGACGCGCTGGCCGTTTCTGGCAGGTTTTGGCTTTGCAGAATTCATGTCCCCGAATATGCGGTAATTTGGTCGCCAAAACAACGACTTCGCATCTCGCCATCCGCCTTCGCCGTTCCCACTTGGACCGCGAGCCAGCCAAAACTGCAGTTGTCCGTCATGGTGCCGTTCGATCGGCCTCATACAACGCAAGCAGGTCATCCATCACCCGTTGCCGACAGCGGAAATTCGTCGCGCGCAATCGGTCGAGCGCGGCGGCGAGATCGGTCAACCCAGCGCGCGCGGCGACATCGAGAACGCCGAGCGTGCCGGTCGCCACCAATCCATGCGCCCGTGCCGCGGCGACCGCCGCGCGGTCGTCGACCAGAATCAACGCCGCACCGACAGATTGCGCGAGTGCAATGGCCGCGCGTTCACCATCGTCGAGCGTCTTCCATGGCAGCGACGCCACCCCCTGCGTCGGCACTATCTCGAGCCAGGTCGGTCGCGCCGACAAAAAATCGCGAACGACCGCCGGGGTGCGCGGCCGGCTTAGCTCGGCGCACACAATATCGGGCACCAGCACCTTGCCGAACAGACGCGGCAATAGTTCGGCCAGATCGATCAGCACCAAATAGTGCAGCGGCCCCGCGTCAGCGACGACAATCGGCACGCCGCCGCAGAGCCGGTCTCATAGCGTGGCTGGGCAAGTCAGCTAGCGTGCATTTGCGAGCACCGGAGCGGAGTGGCCTTTTTGGGGCCATGAGCACCGGAGCGCAGACAACGTGCGCCAGATGGCCGCCCAGGCGCGTTACGAGACCGGCTCTCAGAAACCGAGACGCTGCACATCTTGCCGCTCGCGCTCGATGTCCGCCACCGCATAGGGCTCGAACACATCATGCGCCTTGAGGAAGCCATCGACCTCGTTCAGAACCTCAAACCCAAGCGCGCCGCGCAGCTCGCCCTTGCTCATGCGCCCGGCCCGAAACTCCTCCAGCACCAGCGCCTCAAGCGCCCGCCGCTCCAGATCGCCCCCATCGGCGGTGATCCGGTTTGCAACGTCATCGGGGATTCGCACGATCAGGTTCATGGTTTGATCTTATCGCGACCAACCCAGCCAGAGCAAGTCAAAGCAACTGCCGTCGCGAATCTCGCAGCGAACTGGACACGAAGTAGCTTTTAAGCTACAAACGCAAGACGCGATGGAACGGCTCCGCTATCAGCGTGCGGACGGAAGCGAACCGTTCACCGAATGGCTGGCAGCACTTTGCGACAAGACCGGTGTGGCCCGCATTCGCATGCAGTTGCGCCAAATCGAAGCGGGCAATTTCGGCGATTGCGAACCCGTCGGCGAACGCGTGATCGAAATGCACACCCACTTCGGCCCCTTCTACCGGGCCTATTGCGGCCGCCACGGCAAAGCCATCGTGCTTCTGCTGTGCGGCGGCGACAAAAGCACCCAGGCCCGCGACATCAGGCGCGCGAAGGAACTTTGGTCGGAATGGAAGCGAAGACAAACATGAGCAAGTTGCAAGGCGTGGTATCCCATCACGAATGCGAACTGGCCGAACTCCGCGCCGACCGCGAACTCGCGGTCGAGTATCTGAGAGCCGCAATGCAATCCCTCGATAACCCACAAGACTGCGCCGCAGGCCTGCTGGCGCTGCGCGCCGTCGCTGAAGCCTACGGCGGCCTCGCCACCGTCGCCGCGGAGGCCAACATCAGTCGCGAATCCCTCTACCGCGCACTGTCCCCAAAAGGGAACCCAACCCTAAAAACCCTGGTCGCGGTTCTGAAAACGCTGGGGCTCCGTCTATCCGTTGAGCCTGCGCACTAGGAAGCAACTTGACAGCGCTCCGCTTACCCATCGTTATTTGCTTTTTTGTCCGAGCCCGTTCCGGGGCCGCCCGCACACGGGTTCGTCCGTGGCTTCCTCCAAGACATTGGCTTCCTTTCGGAGGAATGTGATGGCGTCGCGAATTACATAAAACAGATTGTGGAGGTCGACTCCGGCGTCGTTGATCACAACAGTGTTCAGTTGAGCCGTATCTGGCGCTCCTAAACCAAACACCAAAGACGACAGCGGAATACCAGATTCCGGCCTATGCTTCTCGTCATTGCTCACGACGTGCTTGATTTTGTGGGCTACCATGTCAACAATAGCGAACTGATTCGACGCTTTCTTCCATTGTTTTCGCAGATTGCCAGGACTCTTTGGATAGGCCGCCCGATCGATTGCATGATAGGTCACGAGACAAGCAAGATAGGCGTGACGAAGACTGCGAGGATTGCGCTTAAAATCCTCATACGTCGGTTCTACAATGCTGTCCAGGTATTGGGTGAGTGCAATCACATCAGCTTCCGCGAAATATGCCCTTGGTTCCGTTGCGCTTCAGCCCTCCCCGTAACTACGAACGGCGCTACGCCTCGCTATGGTGCCAGGCGGAATACCGTCCCATAGCCGCTCGCCCCGCCGGCTTCGGTTGTGCCAAAGAGATTGCCGACTGTGTCGAAAATCACGCCGGACGGATATTCGCCACTAGTGCCAGTGTCGGCAAAGTAGTGCAGCACGGTTTCAGTCCACGCCATCTTCCCAGCGCCCGGCGGCGCCAACTTGAATATCATGCCGCAGCCAACGACGGCCGTCTTGCATGATTTTCCACGGCTTTGAGCGGCCGCGCCGTAGAGATTCCCGTTCCCGTCAAAAACTAGACTTGAGGGATACACTCCGTTGGCTGGGCCGGAGAACGAATAGAGCACAGTCTCCTTCCACGCGCCGCTTCCGCCAAGTGGTGGCGAAAGCTGGAACACCGTTCCGGCGTTGGATGTCCCCCCTTCATTGGTCGTGCCATACAAATTTCCGGCCGGGTCATAGATTAGGCTTGTGTAGGGATAAGCGCCGGCTGGTTGCCCAGTGAAAGAGTAGAGCACACTCTCCTTCCAGGCTTTCTTCCCCACTGTTGGTGGCGAAAGCTCAAAGACCGTTCCGCAGCCCGTCCCTTCACAAACTCCGGATCCCCCAACAACGGTGGTGCCATAAAGATCGCCCGAAGCATCGAACGTCAAGCCAGCAACGGGCACTGCGCCATCCACGCCGCCCGCAAAAGAATGAAGCACGGTCTCCGTCCAAAGATTTTTTCCAGGGACAGGTGGTGCAAGCATTAGCACCGTGCCGCAGCCGGGTTGCAAACCGCACGCGCTTCCCCCGCCGTAAGAAGCCGTGGTGTATAAATTACCTACTGCGTCGAGGATCACTCCCGCGCGAGGGTACCCACCATCGGCACCATCTGCGAAAGAATGGAGCACGGTCTCTTTCCAAGCAGTCTTGCCGGCGTTGGGTGGTGCCAGCCGGAATACCGTCCCGCATCCGTACTCGCATGACCCCGATCCGCCGTTATATGTTGTCCCGTATAGATTGCCCGCCTCGTCAAAGGTTAGCCCAGCCCACGGATTGCTTCCGCCAGCTGGCCCGCCAAAGGCATGAAGCACCGTTTCAGTCCAGACCTGCTCGCCACGCGCGGGATGTGTGAGTTCAAAAACCGTGCCGCCGAGGTTGTTGGTGCATGGCTTCGCACCTCCGCACTGGGTTGTACCGTAGAGATTGCCCGCCGCATCGAAGATGACGCCAGCCTGCGGGTAAATGCCATTAGCCCCAATGCCAGTGAATGAGTAGAGCACGGTCTCCTTCCACGTTGCGCCGCGCGTGGCACAAGTGGGCGCAAGCACGACGACAGCAATCAACGCGCTGCGTCGCCAACGTGACCGCATCAGAACGCCTTCCATCCAATCCGGGCTCGTCGTTCAATGCGGGACGCTACCGGAACGGAGCAGCGGCATCAAGCCGTAGCCCGCGTCGCCCTTGAAGCGATGCGGGATCAGATACAGTCGCAGCGGACGCAGCGAACCATCGCAAAGGTCATCCACCCTAGGGCGCGCTATAGTGCGAAGCGACGTTGCGTATCCACCTTCGAGGCTACCCAGCGTCCGCAAGCGCGCGGCGCACCGCGTCGGGTTCGCGCTCCAGCACCCGCAGAAGCAAACTGGTAGCGGCGTCCGGTTTGCGGCGCCCCTGTTCATAGGCTTCGATCGTGCGCGCAGGGATACGAAATTCCGCCTCGAATGCCTTCGTGCTGGCGGCCAAGGCGCGGCGGATGGCCCGAATGCGGTCGGAAGTCAGTGTATCAACCTTCAGCTCGCCAACCTTCAGCTCATACGACTCCGCGCGGGTTTCACCACGCAGGTGCGCCGCCATTTCGGCGAACGCCTCCACCAGATCCTCACCGACGCGGCTCATGCCCGGCCCTCCTTGATGGTCTCCAACGCTGTCAGAATGGCCCGGCGCTGGTCGCTCGTCAGATCGTCCTGCTCGTTCTTCCTGTAAGCGGTCAGCATGAACAGGGCAGCACGCGGAATCGACACATAGTAGATCACTCTTGCGCCGCCGCGTTTGCCCCCGCCCGGCAACGCCACCCTCGCCTTGCGCACGCCACGAAGCCCCCGGATCATCGGGTGCGCCTCCGGCGCCGCCGCGATCTTGAGTTCAATCGCCCGCATGTCAGCCTGGTCGAGCTCCATCGCCTTGCACGCCCGCAGATAGGGCTTAAGCCGGACGATGATCATAGGGCTTATATACGCCAATAGCGGATTACGTCAATGAAGTATCGCGGGCGCCCGAGCATCTCGCATGGCGGCCACCTGGTTGACACGATCGAGCGCTGTAGCGGTACGGTTCGCTCCCAAGGCTGCCTCCGCTGGCAGCCCATGATTTTGCAGGCGATGTTAGCACCGACCGAACAGCCAAACCCGAGTTGGCGCCCCCTATGCCGGCCGGAAGAAATCCCCCCCGGCGCCACCGCTGCCTTCCCCCCGGCGGCCGAGGATTCGTGCGGCCTGTTCGCGGTGCATCACTTCCGCGATGGCATCGTGATCTACGTCAACGCCTGCCCCCACCTCGGCGTGCCATTGGACTGGCTGCCGGGCCAATTCCTGACCCTCGACGGCACCCGCATCATGTGCGCCACCCACGGCGCGGAATTCCGCATCGTCGATGGTTTTTGCGTGCGCGGCCCCTGCCGCGGCGACACCCTGACGAAAGTGCCATCAACAATCGAGGACGGCATGATTATGGTGCCCGCCGACGCCGGGCGGCCACCACATAGATAGTCCAAACAAGAGATAGATCGGCCAGACAAGAAAATCGGGAGAGCAAACGCGATGTCGGACCCAACCCTGATCGCCGTGAAGCCCAATATCGAGGCGACCGCCCACGTCAACGCGCAGAGTTACCAAGCCATGCGCGAAGAAGCCGTGCACCACCCAAACCGTTTCTGGGCCGCACAAGCCAAGCGCATTCCCTGGATCAAGCCGCCCACGATCATCAAGAACACCTCGTTCGAGGGCGACGTACAGATAAAATGGTTCGAGGACGGCGTGCTGAACGCCTCCGCCGCCTGCCTGGACGCGCACCTGCCGACCCGCGCCAACCAGACGGCGATCATCTTCGAAGGCGACGATCCCGGCCATTCGCGCCACATCACCTACGCCGAACTGCATGACCAGGTCTGCCGCCTCGCCAACGTACTAAAATCCCTCGGCGTGAAAAAGGGCGATCGCGTCACGATCTATCTGCCGATGGTGCCGGAAGCCGCCATTTCCATGCTGGCCTGCGCCCGCGTCGGCGCCATACATTCCGTGGTGTTCGGCGGCTTCTCGCCCGACAGCCTGGCCAACCGCATCCAGGATTGCGGCAGCACGCTGCTCATCTGCGCCGACGAAGGCCGCCGCGGCGGCCGCCACGTCGCGCTCAAAACCAACGCCGACGAAGCCCTGGTGCATTGCCCCACTATCAAGAACGTCATCGTCGTGCCGGTTACCGGGCGCGATGTGCCGCGCACGAAAAACCGCGACCTCGACTACACCGCGCTGCTCGCCGCCGCCTTGCCAAACTGTCCGCCCGAACCAATGAACGCCGAGGACCCGCTGTTCATCCTCTACACCAGCGGCAGCACCGGCAAACCGAAAGGCGCGCTGCACACCACCGCCGGCTACCTGATCTGGGCCGCCTTCACGCACGAACTGGTATTCGATTACAAACCGGGCGAAATCTTCTGGTGCACCGCGGACGTCGGCTGGGTCACCGGCCACACTTATATCGTTTACGGCCCGCTCGCCAACGGCGCCACCACCTTGATGTTCGAAGGCATCCCCACCTACCCGACGGTCAGCCGTTTCTGGGAAGTCATCGACAAGCACAAGGTCAATATTTTCTACACCGCCCCCACCGCCATCCGCAGCCTGATGCGCGACGGCGAGGCACCGGTAAAATCCACCAGCCGAAAATCGTTGCGCGTGCTCGGCAGCGTCGGCGAACCGATCAACCCCGAAGCCTGGCTCTGGTATTATCGCGTCGTCGGCGACGAACGCTGCCCGATCGTGGATACCTGGTGGCAAACCGAAACCGGCGGCATCCTGATCAGCCCCGTGCCCGGCGCCATCGCACAAAAACCCGGCAGCGCCACCATCGCACTGCCCGGCGTGCACCCCCAACTCGTCGACGCCGAAGGGCGCGAACTGGAAGGCGCCACCGAAGGCAATCTCTGCATCACCGACAGCTGGCCCGGCCAGATGCGCACCGTGTTCGGCGACCACCCGCGCTTCATCCAGACTTACTTCACCACCTACCCGGGCAAATACTTCACCGGCGACGGCGCCCGCCGCGATGAGGATGGCTACTGGTGGATCACCGGCCGCGTCGACGACGTGATCAACGTCAGCGGCCACCGCATGGGCACCGCCGAAGTGGAAAGCGCCCTCGTCGCCCACATCGCCGTCGCCGAAGCCGCCGTCGTCGGCTTCCCGCATGATCTGAAGGGTCAGGGCATCTACGCCTACGTAACGTTAAAATCCGGCATCGAACCCACCGAGGCGCTGCGAAAAGAGCTCGTCACCTGGGTGCGCCACGAAATCGGCCCGATCGCCACGCCCGACATGATCCAATGGGCGCCCGGCTTGCCAAAGACGCGCTCGGGTAAAATCATGCGCCGTATTCTGCGCAAGATTGCCGCTAACGAAACGGAGGGGCTTGGGGATACGTCCACGCTCGCGGATCCTGGGGTGGTGCGGGAGTTGGTGGAGAACCGACACTCGTAAGGAAGGTCAGGGGCTCTGCCCCTGGACCCCGCTGGGGCCGTAGGCCCCAGACCCCATTAGGGCTGCGCGCCTTTTCTTTAGTTGCGCGGCGGGGCTAGTAACTGTCATTAGTTATTCAAGCTTCGCCGTTCCCCCAACAATCCTTATTAAATGGGGTCTGG
>Ga0181531_10001649_pt1 | contig 14059 bp, 9 predicted proteins | sample PEATcosm2014_Bin_38_FD_119743 | JGI IMG/M metagenome (GOLD analysis project Ga0181531, IMG submission 119743) | Peatland microbial communities from MTU Mesocosm Facility, Houghton, MI, USA - PEATcosm2014_Bin11_10_metaG | ecosystem: Environmental > Terrestrial > Soil > Wetlands > Peat | place... | reverse complement strand
TAGTTGCTTGTTGGCAGTTGCTGGTTGCTGGTTGCTGGTTGCCTGTCGGTAGTTGCTTTTCGGTAGTTGCTAGTTGCTAGTTGCTTGTTGCTAGTGACGGATGGGGAGCGATGAGAATTGCGATTTCTGGGTAATTATCTGTGTCAATCTGATTTTTATCTGTGGCCAATATTCTTGCTTTCGTCCGTGACGACAAATCACATCGCGGCTTTTTGCATCCTTCGATACCGCGCCAGCGCCGTCAGCGGGAAATAGAGCCGGTAAAGATGATATTTCAGATAAAAGACTTTTGGGAAGCCGGTGCCGGTGTACCAGTTTTCCTCCCAGTTCCCGTCCTCGCCCTGATGATCGATCAGCCACTGCAGCGCCCGTTTCACATCCGGATCGTCCGGCCCCGCGACGGCCATGATGCCCATGGCGCCCCAGGCGGTTTGGCTGGCCGTGCTCGGCCCCTGGCCGATCAGGGATGAATCCTCGTAGCTCTGCGCGGTTTCCCCGAAACTGCCGTCTTCTTTTTGGACGGTGCGGAGCCAATCGGCGGCTCGCGCGATCCAGGGGGTTTTCATATTTTCGCCGATGCTTTTTAGTCCCGTCAAAATTTGCCATGTCCCGTAGACGTGATTGACACCCCAGCGCCCCCACCAGCTGCCGCGCGGGTCTTGCTCGCGCTGGATGAAGTCGACGGCGCGGCGAACGGCGGGGTGATCGGCGCGAAAACCATGATGGCCGAGGCTTTCCAGAACTCTTCCCGCGATATCCGGGCAGCTTGGGTCCTGCATGGCGTTGTGATCGGCGAAAGGGATTTTTTCCAAAATGGGCCGCGATTTCGTCCGGTCGAAAGCCGCCCAGCCGCCGTCGGAATTTTGCATCGCCAGCAGCCAATCGACGCCGCGTCGGACCGCCGCCTCCGCGGGCTGTCCGCCCACCCGCCTCAGCGCCATGGTGACCGCGGCGGTGTCGTCGACGTCCGGGTAATGGGGATTTTTAAATTCGAAATACCATCCTGACGGTTCCACCCCCGGGCAATTTTTCACCCAATCCGCCGGGTGCCGGCATTCCTTGTCGAGCAGCCAAACCGTCGCCCGCCGCGCCGGCTCCGCCTCCGGCGTCATCCCCGCCTCCGCCAGCGCGTGAAGCGCCAGCCCCGTATCCCAAATCGGCGATAAGCACGGCTGAATGCGGATCGTATCCCCCTCCTCAATGAAAAAATCCTCCAGATGCCGGTGCGCCTGCACCACAATCGGATGATCATCCGGATAACCCATCGCGCGAAACACAATCAGCACATAAACCATCGGCGGAAAAATCGCCCCCAGCCCTTCGGAATCCTTCAGATGCTCCAGAATCCACTTCATCGCGTCCTCGATCGCCCTCTCGCGCAATCGCGACAGCGGCGATTCGCCATACACTTTCAGCAATTGATCCAAACGCAAAAATAGATCGTTCCACGATCGCGGCCACCCGCGCGGCTTGGCGCCCAGCCGATTCGCCGCCGCCCGATCCAGATACAACTCCCCAATCCCCAGCTTCCCGGAAAGCCTTCTCGTGTAGCGCAGCGTCGTCACCAGCCCCAGCGGCAGGATCATCGTCCGCGTCCAGGCCGAGACGTGATACAGATTGAAATAAAACCACTTGGGGAAATAAACGATCTCCGGCGGAATGCTCGGGCACGAGTCGTAGCTGATCTGCCCCAGCGCGGCGAAATAGAACTTGGTGAACGAATTGCATTTTTCCGCCCCCCCGCGGTCGAGAATAATTTTCCGCGCCCTTCGCATGTGCGGAGCGTGCATATCGTGTCCGAGGAGTTTCAGGGCGAAATAGGCTTTGACCGTCCCCGACAGATCCGGCGGCCCGCCGGGGAACAGGCTCCAGCCGCCGTCTTCCATTTGCAGACTGTGCAGATACTTCCCGATTTTTGGCAATCGCGGGTCGGATTCCTGGCCGAGGATGAATTTGAGAAGGATATATTCCGATTCCAGGATGCTGTCGCCCTGAAGCTCGCCGACCCAAAAGCCGGTGTTGTCCTGCTTGGCCAGAAGGTTGTCCTGCGCCTTTTTCAGGGCATGATCGACCCGGGCGGAAAAGTCGGAAGCGGCCGCGGCTGGAGGGTTTGGAGCAACAAAGGAGGCGTTCACGGCGGGGAACCCTAATCGCCCGCCCGCCCGCGAGCAAGGCGCGCCCGTCCCACGTCCGTTTGCAACTCCATAACTCTTTCCTTAAATTGCGGTTACGGGCGGAGAAACTGCCGTAGACCGCGGCTTGCGCGGCGCGGATGATGTACGGGCGGACTAGTGATCTCACATGGGTTTGCAGCGCCGATTGCTCAAGGGCGTTTTGTTCGTGGCCACGCATCCGCGGCTCACCTTGGGTCTGGTGATCCTCGCCCTCATCGCCGCCGCCACCTCCGCGATCCTCTTCCTCAACATCTCCACGGATCAGAACCAGCTCTTCTCGCCCAAGGTCCCCTTCTTCGCGGACTATCTCGATTACATCAAAAAGTTTCCAGAGAGCGAAGCGCTCTACATCGTGATCGAGCCGCGGGAAACGTTCGGCCAACCCGCGCTGGCGCGCTGGACCGCCGTCGCCGATGCCATCACCCGGCGGCTGAACGACATGCCCAAGGAAATCCGCCTCGCCACCTGCCGGGTGCCGCTGAATCAGCTTGGGCGGCAGGGAATCCTTTTTCAGGACCCGGCAAAATTGCCGGATAATCTCAAAGCCGCCCGGCAACTGATTCCTCTTGCGAAATTCTGGGGCGAAAAACCGGGCCTGCCCGTCTCTCTCTTCGGCAAATCCCCGCTGGAGCGATTTTTGGTCGCCGCCGATCTGCATCGCGACGACCCGACCGCCGGCTTCGCCGCGACGCTGGCGCAAAGCTGGATCGGCGCCCTCACCGACCGCTCGGACCCCTTGCAGGTCGGCGCCGGCGTCGTCGATTTAAGCCTCCTCAGCGCCACCGACCCGTCCCAACTCGGCTATTATTACGTCCCCAACGAACTGGACCGCTCGCAGTGGCGGATTCTCGTCCGCGTGTATACCCAGCCCAAGCACGATTCCCTGACCGCCGTCACGCAAAACGTGGATGCGATCCGCGACGCCGCCGTGCAGGCGGCCGCGCCGTTTGACGAATTCCGCATCGGCGTCACAGGCCGGCCGGCCCTGGAAGCCGATGAAATGCGCGCGACCGATACCGATTCCCATCATGCCGAGGCCTGCGCCATTTGCGCCGTCTTCATCGTCATGGCACTGATGCTCCGCTCCCTTTGGCTGGCGCTGGCCGCGGAAATCGCCCTGGGCGTCGGCATCGGCTGGTGTTTCGGCTGGGCCACGCTGGCCGTGGGGCAACTGAATCTGCTCTCGCTGGTCTTCCTCATCGCCCTGATCGGCATCGGCATGGATTACCTGGTGCAGATTCTCACGCGCTACCGGCAGGAAGCCCAGCGATACCAGCGCGCGGGCGCCGTCTGGGTCCGCGTCTTCACACACGTCGGCCCGCCGATCAACACCGCCTGCATGGGCGCGGCCGGAGCGTTCCTGGTCTCCATCCTCACCGACTTCCGCGGCGCCGCCAACCTCGGCGTCATCGCCGGCGGCGGGCTCCTCCTCTGCCTCGTCGCCGGATACACCGTTCTGCCCGCCCTGCTCACGTTATTTCCACCCAAATTAAAACCGCCCGATACGCAAAAACGCTACGGACCCCGCCGACTCGGCGGAAAGAGCCGGATACTTCTGCCCGCCCTTTGGCTCCTGACCATGGCCTACGCCGCGCCCTACGCCACGCGAACTCATTTCGACCCCGGCCTCATCGAACTGCAGGTCCCAAAACTGGAATCCGTCGAACTGATCCGCACCCTCCAAACCTGGTCGGCTGTCGTCCTCTCCCCCGATCTGACCAAACTCCGCCAAATTCGCGACGCCGTGATCGGCCTGGATACGGTCGCCTCCACCGAAAGCGCTCTGCAAGCCCAGGACAACCGCGATTGGCTGCTGGCTCATTCCTCGGAATTGCCCGAAGTGAATTTTGCCGCGCCGCAGAGAATCGCCGCGGGCGATTTGCCGAGAATCGCCGCCAAGGCCCGGAAGCTTGCCCAGGATTTCGCGGTTACGCCCTCGCCGACCAAGCAGGATGCGGCAAAAAAGCTGCAGCAATTCGCCGGCTTGCTCGATTCTTCCCAGCCCACCGCCGATCGGCTCTCCGAGTGGCAAGACGTCTTCGTCGGCGAACTGCAAAACTATCTCGGCCAATTCCATCCCGGCCCGCTGGATATGCAGGCCGTTCCCACTGAACTGCGCAGCCATCTCCTCAGCGACGACGGCGCCTACGCTCTCTACATCTATCCCAAAAAAGATTTGTGGATTCAGGCCAACTTAATCGAATTTGAAACGCAGGTGGAAAAGACGGTCGCCACGGTCGCCGGCGCTCCGCCGGTCACCGGCATCGCCTCCGATATGTTCCACACGACAGGGGCGATTCGCCTCGCGTTTTATCACGCCACGTTCTACGCCCTGACGCTCATATTCATCCTGATGCTCGCCGATTTCCGAGACCTCGGCGCCACGCTGGCCGCCCTGAGCGTCCTGGCCCTCGGGCTCCCGATGCTCTTGGGCATCATGGGCTGGGCCAATATCAGTTGGAACTTCGCCAATTTCTTCGGCCTCCCCATCCTCATCGGAGCCGGCCACGAATATGGCGTCTTCATGGTCCACCGCTACCAGGAAGCCCGCAAATACCCCCGAAGAGTCTGGCGACGCTGGGATACCAGCGACCGCGCCCTGCTCCTATGCGCCATGATCACCTCCGGCAGCTTCGGATTCTTCTGGCTGCTGGCGAGGCATGAAGGACTCAAAAGCCTGGGAGCGGTGATGACGATCGGGACACTCTGTATCTATCTGGCGGCGTTGATTGTGTTACGGCCGATGTTGAGGTGGAGGCTGGATCGGATTGAGGTGGCGGGTACTAAGAAAGCGGAAGTCGAAATGTCGGGGAAAGTCTTCGGAGGACAAATTACGCGTCGATTCCCAGAATCATGACAGGAATATCGATATCGGCGACTCCGCGACTTTCCAGGTCCCAAATGAACTGTTCGAAATATGAGACGCCGCTGGACATTTCGTCGGCAAATCTCTTAACCGGAACAATCTCGATCCCATGGTCTATGTGCCCCAAATTGTGGAAGATCGTCATCTTCGCGCAGACGTTGTATACCATGAAAGAATATTTCCCGAATTGCACTTCGATGCCTAATTTGCGTGTTACGAAGTCCATTTCGCGATAAGCGCCCTTGTTCATTTTCTTGAATTTGTAGTCGTCTAAATAGTAGGTGGTGGCATAGGTGCAGGGTACGCGGATCGATTTCCATTCCGGGGGAAATGCCTTCCTAAATGCCTTATTCAGCGACTTGGGGCTGTAGAGCTTTTGCCCCATCATTGTCTTTTCTTCGCTGGTTTTGGTCTTGTGCCGCGACGCTCTAATGCGCTGGATAACCTGATTGACCTCTGTCAGGAGATCCGGGTAGAGTTTTGTGACTGCTTTCTCGCCGCCATTAAAGGAATAGACACCGGCAATCCTCACGTTTTGCCCCCATTTACCTCAAGCCATTCCTTGGGAATCTGGCTCACCTTTTCCTTGCCGGTGGGCTGATGCACTGGTTTGCCAAGCGGCCTATATCCAAGATTGCCCGCGTAAAAGTCGGCAATCCGCTGTCGCGCCGTTTCGTTGTATTGTTCTTCTCTTTCACAACCAATCCCTTTGCGCCCGTGGCGCAGGGCCGCAATAATGGCCGAGCCGACCCCCGAGAATGGGTCTAGGACCCGATCGCCTTCTTTGGTCAATGCCAGCACACACCGCTCCACAAGTTCGATAGGAAACTGACAAGGGTGAAGAGTTTTCTCCGGGTGATTAGCTTTTACGTTCGGAATGCACCACAAGCCAATTTCCCACTCCTTTTGAATCAACCTCCAGATGTCCGAGGGATTCTTCCCTAGTGGATTGCCGGAAGGTTTGCCGTAATTGGGTCCGGGCTTAAAATTTGTCTTGCCTGGGTATTTTGACGGCACCCTGACAGCGTCGAGGTTAAACGTGTATTCGTCGCTCTTGGTAAACCAGAGCATGACTTCATACCGGCCAGAAAATCGCTTCGAGGCATGCAGTCCGTGGTCGAAATACCATACGATCCTATTGCGAAGCCTAAGACCACGGCTTTTGAAGAACGGATAATAGAAGATGTCGAGCGGGAATATCTCCGATTTCTCCACGTAATTTCCGACTTGCCAGCAGAGGGAGCCATCCTCCGCCAATACGCGGATTAGCTGATCGACGATTGGCGCGAGGTTATCCAGATACCTTGTGAGGTCAGTTGCTCGTTCGTATGCCTTGCCAATGTTGTAGGGAGGCGAAGTGATAACCAGCTTAACGGCACCATCGGGGACCGTTTTGAGCGTCGCCTCTGAATCCCCCGCCAAAATGATCGATTGCGAATCTGGATCGAACGTATCCGCGGTAGTCGGAGCGCCAAATAATCCCGTTTGTCTGTGCATGTTCTCCGGCTCCGGGTATCGATTTATCGCGCGCGACATCATATCCGATCGCGCCGTAATAACATCGCAAAGATCGCCGGAAATCCACAGCTCCGCCGGAAATATGGGCAGAACCCCAAGACCCTGGCCGCCAGCAAGAGTTCGGAAATTAAGCCGGAATGGACCCTTAACGCGACAGCGGGCCACGACGGAATTTCATTTCCCCTCAATCAGCGACGCCTACATTACAAGTTGAACTCCCCAAATAACAAGCAGAAGTCCCTGCGGCGGTAATACAAAAGAAAATTTTAACCGCGGATTTCGCGGATGCCACGGGCCCATTTAATCCGTCGCAAGCAGACGTGCCGGCCACTCTCGGGGTAAATCGGAGACGAGGAATTTTTCACCGCAAATCGCCTCCGCCGCCAGGTATCCGCTGCGGACCGCCCCTTCCATGGTTGCCGGCCAGCCGGTCTGAGTGTAATCGCCGGCCAGATAAAGCCCCTCGATCCCCCCCGCCGGCGGAGCTTGGCCGGGCCGCAATTGGTCCACGCCCGGCCGCGGAGAAAACGTCGCCCGCTTTTCGATGACGATCACGCCGCGAACCAGTTTCGCCTCCCGCGCGGCCGGAAAGGTTCTGCGAATCTGATCGACGAACAATTCGAGCGATTCCTCCTTGGATTTTCCCGTCCAGTCGCGGGCGGCGCTGATGACGCCGTGCAACGCCGCTCCCGTTTCATCCTTGCCAAAGAGCCACTGCAACGGCCCCCCGATGAGGGCCGCATGCGGCAAATTCATCACCGGCCGATCGAACCAGAGATGCGCTCCCAGGATCGGCACACTCTCCAATTTCTCCAGCCCCGCGAATCGGCCGTCGGATTTCGCCAAATCCTCAGGAATCCATTTCTGCAACGCCGGATGGTTCACCGCCAGCACGATCGCCTCGGCTTCGATCGACTCATCTCCCATCTCCACCGCCACCACCCGCGAGCCGGAAAATTTCAATCCCGTCATGCGGGCGCCCGTGCGCACATCCCGGCAGGGAAGCGTTTCGTACAATTTTCCCAGCGGGCACGCCGGCGTCCCCATGCGATAGCCGGCGGCATTTTCCAGCAGCGCTTCCTGGAAGACCTGAATCGCGTACATCGCCGAGGTTTTTTGGCAATCCTCGTTCAAGGCGCTGACCAGGATCAGTTCGTACAGCGTATCGATCAGTTCCCTGGTTTGATGGTGGTCGCTGAGCCACTGGCCGAAGGGGATATCCGCCAGCCGCATTCGGCCGGATTTCCCCAGCCGCATCAAACTCAGCATCGCCTGCGACAAATGCAACCGCTGGGCGAAGGTCAGCGCGGCGAAGTTGGCCAGCGACCAGCCGAGATGAAATGGGGCCGGCAGGCCGGAGATGGATTCCAGGTGGTGGACTCCCCCGCGCGGATCGACGAAGTACATCGTGTCGTGCCAGCGGATGAGACCGGAGACGCCGATTCTGCGGTAGAAATCGAGCAGATTGGTGCAGCAGCCGAGCAGGACGTGCTGGCAGTTATCGAGGGTTTCGCCGGTTTGCGGGTCTTCGAAGGAGCCCGCTCGGCCGCCGAGGGTTTTGCGCGCTTCCAGGAGGGTCACGCGGCGCCCGCGCGATTCCAGCGCCACCGCGGCGGCCATGCCCGCCAAGCCGCCTCCCACGACCACCACGCGCTCTTCCGCCATGGACCGATTTACCTCGACCGCGCCGCCCGCCAGGCAATGCGCAATTTGGACAGCGGCGACAGGGAAACACGCTCGCGCAAGACGCGCTGCGGAGTATCCGAGATTTTTTCCAATAACCCCCGGTAGATTTGCGTCATCGCCCTCAGCGTCGGTCGGCTCGAAGGCTCGATCCGCGATTCCAGCGGCGAGGAACTTTCATAAAACGCCCGGGCCCGGTCGATTTGCCGGCGCATCAGTTTCAAAAATGACTCGGAGGATTTCCCCGCCAGCAGATCCGCCTCCGCCACGCCGGCTTCGCGCAGTTCGCTTCGGGGCAAGTAGATTCTTCCGCGCTGCCCGTCTTCGCGAAGATCGCGCAGGATGTTGGTCAGCTGAAACGCGATCCCGCGCTGCACCGCGAGTTCAATGGTCTCCTCGCCCCCTTGAAAACCGAAGACGTGAATGCTCCCCACGCCGACAACGCCGGCGACGCGATAGCAATACTGTTTCAGCGGCTCGAAATCCTCGAAGACCGGCCCCTGCAAATCCTGCCGCTGCCCGGCGATCACTTCCTCAAAGACATAAGCCGGTACGTTGTACCGCCGCGTCATGTCGATAAACGCCGGCCAGATCGAGGCCGATTCGTCCCCCGTTCGCCCCGCCAGAGCCTCGCGCGTATTTTGCGTGAGCACTTCCAGCGCCTGATGCCGATCGGCCACGGATTTGCCGGCTTGTCCGTCGGCGATGTCGTCCACGATGCGCATGTAGGCGTACATCGCGAACATCGCCGCGCGCCGCGGCTGCGGGAGAAGTTTCAGCCCGTAATAAAAATTCTTCGCCTGCGTGCGGGTGATCTGCTGGCAATAGTTATACGAATGAGCCAACGTGACGGCGGACCTGGACGGAAATCGGGTCGGCGTCGTCAGATTCATGCCGCGCCTCCCGCAACCCCCGGCTCCTTTTTCCCCGTGAAAACCCGCCCCGCCATCCCCGCCAGGGCGCTGGCGATCAGCCCCCCCTTTTGCCATCGGCTCAGCGCCGGGCGGCGCGAAAGTGTGTCGTAATTTTGCCGGCGAATGGAACTCAGAACCAATCGCCCCCCCTTGCCGAAAAGGGAAATCTGCGCCCGCACCGCTGGACGAAGCAGCGGCAACAGCGCTTCGCCGCGCCCAAACATCTCGGCCGCCCGATCGACTTCGAATCGCATGAGCCGCCGGAAATTCTCGTCGCAGCGCCCGTCCCGGATTTGCGATTCGCTGACGCCGAAACGATCCATGGAATCCCTGGGCAGATAAATGCGGTCGCGCTCAAGAATATCCCGCCGGACGTCCTGCCAGAAATTCGCCAGTTGCAGGGCGCTGCAGGTTTGGTCCGACAGATTTTGGCGGTGCTCGTCGCGATACCCGCAAAGATAAAGCACCAGTCGCCCCACCGGATTGGCGCTGCGGCGGCAATAATCCAGAACCTCCTCAAACGTCGAATAGCGCAACACCCGCTGATCCTGCTCAAAGGCGTCGATCAGATCCAAAAACGGCCGCGGCGGCAGATCGCGGCGGCGAATCGTGCCGGACAGCGCCACGAAGACCGCCGTGGTGGCGCGGCCGTCGAAACATTCCAACGTCTGCCTCCGAAAATCGGCGAGCAACTCCAGCGATAGGTTCCGGTCCCCGGTTTCATCCCCCAAATCGTCCGCGACCCGGCAAAACGCGTAGATGTTGCAAAAATCCTGCCGCAGATGCCGCGGCAAAAGCAGAGACACCACCGAGAAATTCTCGTAATGCGACCGCGCCAGCCGGCGCGTCTGCACCTCCGCCTCCGCGACGGTCGCGGCCCGCTCACTGGCCATTTGTAAGGTGGCTGTCTTCACCGGCGGGCTATTGTGTCGATTGCGGCCATTTCTGCCAAGCGCGAACTTCCCCCGCCGCCACTTAAGCGATAACTGCCTCCCGCGGCGGCGAATCCAGCATCGCCCGCGCCCGCGCCTCATCAAAGGCGTTCTCCCACCGGGCCACCGCGATCGTCGCGACGCCGTTGCCGATCAAATTGGTCACCGCGCGAGCCTGATTTACAAAACTTTCGATCCCCAGAAGCAGCACGATTCCCCCGACCGGAATTTTGTCCATCGACGCAAGCGTGGCCGCCAGGGTCACAAACCCCGAACCCGCGACGCCCGCCGAGCCCTTGCTGGTCAGCAGCAGAACCGCCAGCACGAGCAATTGATCGCCCAGCGAAAGGTGGGTGTCGGTCGCCTGGGCGACGAAGATCGCCGCCATGGTGAGGTAGATCGATGTACCGTCGGCGTTAAAGGTATAACCCGCGGGCAGCACCATCTCGACCAGCGATTTTTCGCACCCGAGCTTTTCCATTTTGAGCATCATCTGCGGCAACACGGCCTCGGTGGAACAGGTGCCAAAGGTGACGGCGATTTCGTCCTTGATGTACGCCAGGAATTTCCAGAGCGAAACGCGGCAACTGGCCGCGATGATTCCCAGAACCCCGAAGATAAAGACGATGCACGTCAGATAGACCCCCGCCATCAGTTTGCCGTACGACGCCAGCGTATGCGTGCCGTACTGGCCGATGATCGCGGCCATCGAGCCGAACGCCGCCAGCGGCGCCAGGTACATCACGATGCGCACGACGCCAAACAGAACGTGCACGAACAAATCGAGAATTTCGATCAGTTGCTGCTTGCGCTGCCCCAGGCGCGACAGGGCCACGCCAAACAGGACCGACAGGAGGATCACCTGAAGCATCGTCCCCTCGACGAACGCGCCAACCGCGCTGGTGGGGATGATGTTGATCAGGAAATCCTGGGCCGTCTGTTTCTTCCCCGCCGCGGTGTAGGCGTCAATCGCATGAGTATTCAGCGTCGCCACGTTCACGTGCATCCCCGCCCCGGGCTTGACGACATTCACAACCACCAGCCCGATCACCAGTGCGAAGGTCGAGACGATTTCAAAATAGATCAGAGCTTTAAGTCCCACGCGGCCCGCGGTTTTGAGATTCCCCATCTTGGCGATCCCGACCGCGACGGTGCCGAAAATAATCGGCGGCAGCACCATTCGAATCAGCCGAATGAAAAGATCGGCCAGAATTTTCAACCCCGCCGCGCGCGGTCCCGCCGCGCAGCCGACGGCGATGCCCAGCAGCAGGCCGATCAGCAGTTGCACCCACAACTGCCCCAGCGGGTTTTTCCTGCGCGTGGCCGGGGGCATTGGGTTATTCCGCAAGGGCTTTCATCTCGCGATAGAGGTCCGCCTTACCCTCGAATCCGATGCCGACCAGCGCCGGCAGGTTGACGTATCCCGATTCCACCGCCGTCCCGTCGGGGAAACCGCCGAAGGGTTGGAACAGGTCGGGATAGGATTCATTGCCGCCCAATCCCAGACCGGCGGCGATATTCAGGGACATCTGATGTCCGCCGTGCGGGATGCACCGCGAGGGAGACCAGCCGTTTTCCTTCAGCATTTTCAGTGTTCGCAGATATTCGACCAGTCCGTAAGAGAGCGCGCAGTCGAATTGCAGCCAGTCGCGATCCGCGTGCATCCCCCCGTGGCGGATCAGATTTCGCGCGTCCTGCATCGAGAAAAGATTTTCGCCCGTCGCCATGGGCAGTGAATAATGCTTGCCCAGTTCCGCCTGCAATTGGTAATCCAGCGGATCGCCGGCTTCTTCGTACCAAAATAAATTGTAAGGGGTCAGCGCCTTGCCGTAAGCGATGGCCGTCGGCAGATCGAACCGGCCGTTGGCGTCGACCGCCAAGCGCTGGCCGCGCTCCAGCACGCTCAGCACCGCTTCGATCCTTCTCTGGTCTTCTTCGAGCGTCGCCCCTCCGATTTTCATTTTCACGACCGTGTAGCCCCGGTCGGTGTAGCTCTTCATCTCCGACTTCAGCGATTCCAGGTCTTTGCCCGGATAGTAATACCCCCCGGCGGCGTAAACGAAGATGCGCGGGTTCACCCTCCCATCCCCATATTGCCGCGCCAGCAATTCAAACAGCGGCCGGCCCGCTATCTTGGCGACCGCATCCCAGACCGCCATGTCGATCGTCCCCACCGCCACCGAGCGTTCCCCATGCCCGCCGGGCTTTTCGTTGGTCATCATGCACGCCCAGATTTTCGCCGGATCGAGATTCGCCCCCCCCTCGGCAAGCAGACTTTCGGGCTTCGCCTCCAGCACGCGCGGGCGAAAACGCTCGCGGATCAGGCTCCCCTGCCCATATCGTCCGTTGGAATTGAAGCCGTACCCCACCACGCGCTTGCCGTCGCGGACCACATCCGTCACCACCGCGACCAGACTCAGGGTCATCTTCGAGAAATCAATATAGGCGTTGCGAATCGGCGAACTGATCGGCCGCGTCACTTCCCGGATATCGACGATCTTCACGGAATTCGCTCCTCGAAACCCATCGTACCCTACGGCTGATCCCGCAGCGACACAGCCGGGAAATACATCCCCACCTCCTCCCGCCGCCACCACGCCCCGCTGCGGCGGCGCTCCTCGCCATCGGTAAAATGATACTCATACAAAACCGCCCGCAAATACCGCGGCGGCCGCGCCGCAAACGGATCGTACGCCAGCAATTTCGTCACCGGCGGCGAACCCTGTAACAAAGCAATCATCAAATTCTCAAACCACGGATTGTCCTGCGCGCTCCCCAACGCCGCGAACCACATCTGCCAATCCAACCTCGGCATATGCGGCGTCGTGAAAACCGGCGCCCGATCCACATCCCCCGGCTTATATTTGAATTCATACTCCTTCCAATTCATCCCGTCGGCGCTCCCCTCGATCACAATTTCCAGCCGCCGCGTCGTCATCACGCGAAAAAGCCCATAACTGTTGATGGTTCGCAGTGGATCGATCGCGCTTTCAATACGGAGCAGAGGCCCCGGCCAGTTGACCGACCAGCCGACCGCTTCCGACCCTTGCATCAGCGTGATGCACAAAATCAGCACCGCCAAAGTCGCGGTGATCCAAACCGGCCACCGCCGCCACCATTTCGGCGACCGCCAGCGCGACGCAGTAAGTCCGCGACTCAGCCATCGCGGCCAAAGCGCATCATCAGCCAGCAAAATGCACAAAACGATCGTCAGCAAATTAAAAAACCCAAAATTCCCGCTGACGGCGATCAGCAATTGAAACACAATCGTTCCGAACATCGCCGCCAGGCGCAATCGCCGAGGCGCGAAATAAAACGGAGGCAAAATCACCTCGGCAAAAAATGTGACCCCCACCGAAAACCGCTCGAACCATCCCGGAGCTTGCTGAAAATACCAGCTCGTCCAGGCCGGGATCGGCTGCGTAAAGTAGTGATATTGCAAAGCCGTCCAGTCGCGCCAGGTGGGATCGCCGCTGGTCAGTTTCAAAACGCCCGACCAGAACATCACTCGAAACAGCAGCCATTTCAGCAAAAACCGCCCGATCCACGGCGGCGCGTTTTCATTTTTCGTCCGCGAAAACAGCCGCCACGGAGCGAAAAAAATCGAGATGAATCCCGCCTCCAGGATCAGGCAATCCCACTGGAACGAAAGAAAATCCTGCCCCGCCACCACCAGCGACAAATACGCCGCCCAAAGAAGCGCCAAAACCGGAACCGGCGCGATTCCCAGGATCAGCAAAGACGCCAGCACCATTCCCCCGCCGCACAGCGCATGCAAAAACGCATCCGAGGAATTCAGCCAGCAAAGCGTCGGCGCCAGCGCATATTTTTGCCCGGGGTATTGCTCCGCGATCGCCTGAAGATACGCCGAGACCGGCAGAATTCCCCTGCTGCCGATCAGCCCATCCATCTGCACCCACAACGACCAGAACGCGATGAGAAACGTCAGCCCCAGCCCGCGCAAAAATAATT
>Ga0181531_10001648_pt1 | contig 14063 bp, 8 predicted proteins | sample PEATcosm2014_Bin_38_FD_119743 | JGI IMG/M metagenome (GOLD analysis project Ga0181531, IMG submission 119743) | Peatland microbial communities from MTU Mesocosm Facility, Houghton, MI, USA - PEATcosm2014_Bin11_10_metaG | ecosystem: Environmental > Terrestrial > Soil > Wetlands > Peat | place... | reverse complement strand
GTTCAGGATGACGCTTTAACACCCGGTCCACAGATGAGAATCTGACGACCCCGCCGTCGGAGAAGTTGAAACGAACAAAGGGTTCAGACAGCCCGGAATCGAGGAAACCCTGGTGCACTCGATCCATCATGGCGACGAGGGGCTCTTTCCTACTGGCCGCAAAGCTGGTGAGAAGGGCAACTCGCATGGCGTAGAAGTTCCAGTCCGGTTGAAATGTGACGATCCGCTAGCCCATATTTGAACACAGTAGTCAAGCTTGGTACATTTGAATCAACGACGACAGGAAGCGAGTAACCGGGCGATCACCGAAATCGGCCAGTCTAGCCATTGATCAGCTAGCAACCGTATTTCCAGCCAGAATCACTCGCCCACTTTTGAAAGCATGGCGACGCGGGATCAAGCGTTATGGGCAGCGTGGCGGCGGGACGTTGGCCGTCGATAAGGTGGCTTTGATTCAACCATGTTCCCGGCCACGCTATTGTGATTTGCGTCTCAACCTCGTTCTTGCCCGGTAGTGGAATACGCGGCGGAGTTGCGATCACAGGTTCGGGACCGAAAACAGCGGCTGAAATGTGTTGACCATCGCTCCAGCCGCTCATCGCGACCCAGGTTTGCCCGAGCTTCGCCGCTGCCATTGGCGCGAATGGCGTTTCGGGCGGATACGGCTGGTTGAAAAGCTTGGGGTCTTCCTGCATGGTGACGCCGGACGGCGCGCCCATCGGAGCTGCGAGCAGATCGGCGCGCAGCGCGCTCAGTGTGCCGAAGACCTCCGGCACCGATAGCTCCTCGCCCAGTGTCAGGCCAATCCTTCCGATCGGCGTTGGGACCACTACCCAATCGCTGCCCTCCTTCGCCCACTCTGTCTGATTCGGTGGCAGGTGCGTCGCACGGTAGCGTGCGAGAATCGTTCCCTCTGGTCCTGCCAGTGCGACGGTGTGATAAACACTTCCGCCATCGCTTTCGGGATAACTCCCGACAACATAACCTGCGCCGGATTTTGCGGCCTCGCATAAGCGCTGCTCAGCCATGCCCCCGCGCGGTTCGGCCGCCGCCTTGTAAGCTGCGTTCCCAGCGTCGACTCCAACCGAAAACAACTCCGGCAGGACGAGCAATCCCTCGCGTGGAGGCCGCGGAAGCTCAGCCGGTGGTTTGCCTGACGTCGGCCACGAAACAGCTTTCACCATGATTTCTTTGGGTGTAGTGGTTGCGTTCGAATCAGTAGGCGCGCGATGCAACGCGAGAAGTCCGTACATTCCCGGTCTGCGTCGCGCCAGCACCGCATTGCGCACAGGCGCGCTCATAGAAGGCGTGATTTCAGCCACAATCATGCCGTGCGCGCCCGGCGATAAGACCTCGGGTTGAACGACGGGCGCCTGAGCGACCTTATTGCCCGATGGGTCCCAGATACTCGATCCGCCGTTGTAGTAGAGAGTCTGGCCGGTTTGAGGGTTCTTCTCGATACCATCGCGGGTTGCGGCGACCAGCCAGACGCCATTGAACGCAGCTATATGCTGCACTGTCGCTACGGTTGAGTGATCTCCTTTTGCCTGCGCCGGCGGCGTTCCGGGAGTGACGCGGTCGGAGCTGCTGAGCCATGCGACGACGTCGACATTGTGGAGAGCTGCAAGTCGCGGATACTGCCAATAGGTATCGTCGTAGCAGATCAGCATACTCAGCCGCCCGAGTTCGGTATCGAAGACCGGAAATCCGCCGTCACCCGGCGTGACCCAGGCTTGGTCCTGAGGGTTCAGGCCGTGCTTACGATACTTGCCGATATATCCGTTGGGACCGACCAGCGCAGCGGTGTTGTAGCCCAAGCCCGTGACCGGATCGAGTTCAGCAATGCCAACCGCAACGTACATGTGGTGACGCATTGTCACTTTTGAAAGAGCATCCGTGGTCTTGCCGGGAATCGTGTCGAGATACGGGCGCACCATCGCAAAGCTGTCGAAGATGTAACCAATGGTCGCCTGCTCGGGAAGCACCGCGAGCTTTACGCCTTGTGCGCCAGCGGCATCTACCGCAGCCGAGATGCGGGCGATGTTGCCATCAAGATCGCCCCAAGCCGGGTCGTACACAATGGCAGCAGCCTTGTACGATTTCAGCGGTTCTTCGGCAGCACAAACTTGCAAAGACGGCACTATCGCCACTACAACAGCCGCAAGCAACGCAGCGCGCCACCCGATACGTCCGACCATATCCACCCCCGTATTGCAATCTTGAATACTGTCGAAAGACATCCATCCGTCCCGCTGGAAGAATGGTTTCCAGAACCACGGCTTCGTTAGCCTTCTTGACCTACCTGGTCAAAAAGACGTCTTTGCGCGGAAACTTCTCGAACAACGATGCATCCTGACCAAAGTTGGTGGCGAGAACGTCGGTGGGGTTTCCGGCAATCCATTGCGACAGATCGATAGTCTGGTAATGACCGTTGTTAAAGACGATCAGGATTCGCGCCTTTTCATCCCCGACATTTTCAATGGAGTGGCCAAAGCCTTGCGGGATGTAGCCAACATCCCCTTGGCTAATTCTCTCCTCGCGCCAGCGTCCTTGCGAGCCGAACAGCGTGACGCTGAATTCACCGCTTAGGATGTATTGCCACTCGGAGGCATTGGGATGCCAATGCAATTCGCGCAGCGCACCCGGTTCCACTTCCAGCACGACCCCGGTCATAGTCGTAGAAATTGGAAACTGAGAACCATCGACGCGCCACTCGAGGCCGCCGCTGAAGGTCTCAAAGGGCTTCTGCGAAAGTAGACTGTACTTGTGAGTGAGCGGTGGCCGCTTCCACCCCTGTAAGGGCGGCGCTGCGATGGGCGGCGGAATCTTGCCCTTGGCGAAGTAGACCTCTTTTTTCGGAAAACTGTCGAAGGTCGACGCCGGAACGCCAAAGTTCTTGGCGAGCAGCTCCTTGGGCGCGTGGCCGATCCAGTCTGAGATGCTGAAGGTTCCGAATTCGGAGAAATATCCATTGTCGAAGACCAGAATAAAGTGGCACGGTTGATCGCCGAGGGTTTCAATGACGTGGCCATGGCCGCGCGGAAAATACCAGATGTCCCCGGGCTCAAAATCATTGGTCTCGGCGCAGCCCTGAGGATCGATGACCGTGGTACGTACACGACCCTCGGTAACGAACGCCCACTCCGCGGCCGTGGCGTGCCAGTGCAACTCGCGCATCACGCCCGGTTCCATGCGCATCGACACACCCGCAATTCCTTTCGATATCGGCAGCTGTTCCACCGTGGCCTCTTTGCCGTAGCTGCCACCCATCACACGCCCTTCAGATTTTTCCAACTCGAACTTGAAGGTTGGGAGCTCCTTGCCCGACGTTACGGGATCGGGAACGTTATTCTGGAAGCTGTTGTGACCGCCTTCGGAACTTATAGGAAGCGACTGTGTGAACATATTTCTCCTGTCTGATGCTATGTTGCGCTAACACTTGCAGTTTGTATTCATTTGGAGAAGCGAGTTGTACTTACCTTAACCGCCAGTGCAGGTACGCGGCAATTGAAAATCCTTCCCCCGATCATGTGTCTCACGCTGGACTGCCACCGACTGATCCCGAGGTCAAAGCGGTCCGAGATAATCCGATTCGCTCACCAGCAAAATGAGCGGTTGCCCGGTGACTTCCCTGGTCGCCGCCCAGTACCGCACCAGGATGGAGTACACAAGCAATCCGGTTTCACCTTCGCCGAAAAGTAAATATTCCAGCGACTGCCTCATCAGCGTACGGCGGGTCAACCCCAGCACGAGGCTGATGGGATCCAGCAGTTCACAGAGGTAAGCGATCGAATTGGCAATCGCCACCGCCCCGAACGCTTCAATCACAACCAGATCGCCTTCCTGGAAGACCCGCAGCCGCAAAGGAGCCAGGAACTCGCTGCGATTGTCTAACAGGTTGACGTGCAGAAAAGCAAGAGGGCCGTCAACGCCGTAGCGCTTCCGAACCTTCTGCGTCAGTGACGCCCGGTGCTCTGGCGTCGCTACGTGGTGCGGGATAAGGTTGACCTTCTTGCCGCTGATGGTCTTCCATAGTTCGGCTGAGTCTTGATCCAGGAAGATTGCCTTCGAGACCCGCATCTCTGTTGACCGCAGGATACGGCTCAACCCGCTGGCGGTCAGCAGCAAGAATATTAAAATGCTGGCAATGATAGCGCCATCGGGCCGCTCAACCACATTGGCGATGACCGTATAAACGAACACCGCCGTTACCAGCAGGAAGTAGAACGGAGGCAATAGCGTCAGGGGTTTTCGCAGACTTGACTCTTGCCACAGGGAAATCGTTACTGCCACTGCCGCCGATAACATCAACACAAGGACGCCGGTGGCATAGGCGCCTCCCTGGGCTGAAACCGAGGCCCGGAACACTACAGTAACAACGATGTCGATCGCCAGAAGCACCAGGACAAGGGGACGTTGGTATGCCACCCAGGCGGGGGCCATTCCGAAGCGCGGCAAATAACGCGGGATCAAGTTCAGGAGTCCGGCCATGGCCGACGCGCCGGCGAACCACAAAATCAGAATGGTAGACAAGTCATAGACAGTACCGAAAGCATCGCCCAGATAGAAATGGGCGAGATAAGCGATTGCCCTTCCGTCCGCTGGCCCTCCGATCTTGTAAGCGCTCTCGGGAATCAGAGCGCCGCTGACAAAACTGGAAAGAAGCAGCATCACGCTCATCAGGAGAGCGGCTGTCACCAGCAGTTTCCGCGTCGCCAGAATGCGGCCTGGGATCGTATCCTCGCTCTTTCCCGGCTCCGCGCCCGAGACCAGAGGCATTACGGAAACGCCGGTTTCGAATCCGCTCAAACCTAACGCCAGCTTGGGAAACACGAGCGCGGAGGCGACGAAGATTGCAGTCCAGTCGCCATGCATGCTGAGCCCAGCGTGCCAGTGGGAAAGCAACTCCGGATGTTGCAGGATTTTCCAGCCGCACCACAGCAGCACGATGGCATTCAGGACCAGGTAGGGAAAGGCCACAAAGCTGGCGAGGCGGATAGCTTCGCGGATGCCGATCATGAACACAATGGCCAGGAGCACCAAAAGAGCAAGTGTTACCCGCATGCGCGAGTCGCCGGTGAAAGGACGCAGGTACGGACTTGCGATTGCGTGCCGCGCTGCGTCCGCTGCCGATAAGGTCATGGTGATGACGAAATCAGTTGCGGCGAATCCCAGGAGAACCAGGACCATGATTTTGCTGGTCCAGCCCGGAAGCAAATTCTCCAGTAACGCGATGGAGCCCTGTCCAGCGTAGGAGCGTTTGGCTACGGCGGCATAAATCGGCACGGCTCCAAACAGGGTCACAGCAACCAGCACCGCGGTGGCAGGCAAGGCCAGCGTTCCGGCGGCGAGCAGTGCGATGCCCGGTTGATAACCCAACGTGGAGAAGTAATCAACACCGGTCAGCCACAGCACCAGGTACCACGGATAAGTACGCCGCGGCCCCTGCGACTTCGACAGATCGTCCTGCGCGAAGAACCTGCCCAGCCTCCCTTTGGGAGCATCATTGGGCGCCGGCAAACGGAGAACCGTGTCTGGAGGAGGCTGCTTGATCATGGATCCCGAGCGAGTTGCACTCACATTCGGAAGATTCCGATTCTAAGGCAGAACGGGCCCAAAGCATCATCGCATCCGGGACGACTGCTTGAGTGCACGGTGCGGCGAGAGTCACGCCTTGCGCAGTCGATACGCAGTTAAGAGATTCGCCCGTCTGTTTCAGCTATTCGGTGCGTCCTTTGGTTCCACTGACGACTAAAACCTCAGCCGGGAAACTTATACCCTGGTCTGTGGAGTACTCGAGAAGCGCATCGAGCACCTCGGACTTCACTTCGGCGACCTGCTCGCTCGAAAGCAGGGCGATCTTTTGCCGAAACTTCTCAGAGATATCAAGTCGTACTGTCCAATAGTCTTCCAGCGAGATGGGGGCTTGTATGTTGAATTGAAACAGCCGCTCCGATGCGGCCCTCACGCCCGCCTCCACCAGAACTTCTGTTAACTTGCCGGGGCGGGCAAAGCGGAATGCATCGGGAGCATCTGGCGCGACAGGCTGCGGATCGACATAGCGATCAATGACGCGCGACACGGTGTAGTGGAAGGGATTTCTTTCGGCGAAATGCCAGACCGCCAAGGCGAGTTTCCGCTCCGGCTTGAGCACCCTCAACATTTCGCGGACCGCGTCCACTGGAGAAGGAAAGAACATCACGCCGAAGCGGCTGATCAGGGCATCAAAGGTGTCGGCCGAAAACGGCAGTCGCTGTGCCGAGGCAACTTGAAACTGCGCGTTCTTTAACCCAAGACGGTCCGCCACTCGACGAGCGGCCCCCACCATCTCGGGAATTGGATCGATCCCGTAGACCTTGCCCTTCGGTCCGATCAAGGCAGCCACGCTCAGGGCGGGCTCTCCAGGCCCCGTCGCAATATCCAGAACCGTCTGGTGACTTCCAATCTGCGCGTCCTGAACCAGAGCGTGCGTAACAGGTTCAAACATCCGCCGAATGATTTCGCTGTGCTTCTCCCAGTATGGCGCGGAAGAGCCCCATCGGTTCATAACTTGTCGGTCAGGTTGCAAGAGCAGAAATAAGAGAGGTGATTGGCTTCGCGTCATTTTGGTCTTAGTGTGGTCGATGGACGGTCAACCATGCCAGAGCACATCTAACACAGACGACCGGCCTATTGCCCTTGCACAAAATTTTGCCGGCCACAATGGGTCTGGCCGCGACCGCACGCGCAGCGGCGGGATGTATCCAGTTGTTTCCAGTCCGGCGCTTATGCTTTGGTTCCAATATCCGAAGTGAGTTTCATCCGCTTGGAAAGCGCGTGATACCGCGGGTCGTTGCGGAGTATCTTCCAACTCGGCATGACGTTGAGGTAAGCCACCAGGATCTCCCGCGCGTCGGCGGCGCGTTCGAGCCATTCAAAGGCAAGATCATATCTTCCCAACGCTGTCGCCGCCACGGCTATTGCTGCCGGCATAGGACTTCCATGATTTGCGTAATCCAGCAGTTGCTTGAGGGCAGCCTCCGCGCCCGCCGTGTCCCCATTCTTGACGTGGGCCTCAGCCAGCCAGGCCAACAGCATGGGCATGCGGCTTCGATCGAGTCCCTCCTGTAGCGCATCGACAGCTTCCTGCGTCCTTCCACAAGCGTGGCAAGCCGTGCCGAGTGCGTAATACAGCTCCCAGTGCGGCACCGTCTTCAATGCCTGACGCGCCAAGAGAATGCTGCTCTCATGTTTTCCCAGCCAGGTGTGGAGTATCGCCTGATTGCTGAGCAGCGATATCGAAAGAGGATCGTACCTTAGCCCCCGCAGGGTCTGGGTCAGGGCCTCTTCCAGCTGCCCTTGCGACATCAGGTAATACACGTAGGTCATGTACGACTCACCCCGTTCCGGTCGCAATGCCAGGGCCTTCTCGATCTCTCTTCTGGCGCCACTCCAGTCCCAATCGTAGAACTGAAGAACGGACGCAAGGGCAAGATGCGCCTCCGGCAAGTCTGGATCGAGCGCTATGGCATGCATCGCACTGGCGCGCGCCTCGGGCCATGCCTCATGCGGCGGCATCATGCCAAGACCACCCAGCAGGGTGTAATAGTCGGCCAGCCCGGCATGAGTATCGGCAAAGGATTCGTCGAGCTGGAGCGCTTCTTCGAAGTAACGCTTCGCAAGCTCCAGCCCTTCGCTGTTCTTTTGATTCCAGTGAAATCGCCCCTTGAGGTAGGCGTCGTACGCATCTGCGTTCGGCGGTCGCTGCGAGGAAGAGCGATGCGGGACCTCCAGTTTGCGCGCCAGCTTTTCCCGGATCGCTGCCACGGTCGCGTCCGCCAGCTCATCCTGCAACTCGAACACGTTTCGCATCTCACGATCAAACTTCCCCGCCCATATCTGGAAGCCGGTCTTTGTGTCGGAGAGCTGGATCGATACTCGCACCTTCGAGCCCGCTCTGCGGACACTCCCTTCCAGGGCCGTCTCAACATGCAGAGCTTCGCCAATCTCCCGCAGGTTTTTGCCCTTCCCCTTGAAAGCAAAGGCGGAAGCACGCGAGGCAACCGATAGGCCAGCTACTTGCCCCAATGTGCTGATCAACTCATCGGTGAGCCCATCGCTAAAGTATTCGTTTTCGGGGTCCGCGCTCATGTTCGCCAGGGGGAGGACAGCAATGGTTGTCGTTTTCACGGAAGTCAGGGACTGCCGCGAGGACGAGCTCACGACCTTTGGCTGACCCGCCAGAGTTGCTGCCTCCGCCGTAAACATCGTCTCAGTCTCGCCGTCAGCGAACGTCACATCGAACCCCGGCTCTGGAAGAGCACGGGGAATGGCATTGGGGGGCGACAGGAGCTGGACAAGTTCAGCGGCTGAAGCATGACGGTCCCGCGGCTCAATGTGCAGTGACCCGTCGATGGCCTTGTGCAGCTGCATCGGAAGGTCCGGACGAAGGCGGTGCAGAGGCAAGAACTCCCCTCGACAAATGTGCGTTATGACCGCGGTGCGCGAGGGATGATGAAACGGCGGATGGCCGGCTGCCATCTCGTACAAAACGACACCCAAAGACCATATGTCGCTTCGATAATCGACCGGGGCACCGGACAGTTGTTCGGGAGACATATAGGCGAGAGTTCCCACCACCTGGTTGGTGCGGGTAAGCTGGGACTGATTCATCAGCCGGGCCAGCCCAAAATCGAGTACCTTCACCTCTCCATTTGCGGTTACGAAGATATTGGCCGGCTTGATGTCGCGATGAATGACCCCGGCCATGTGCGCCTCGTGAAGGCCGGCGGCAATCTGGGCGCCAATGGAGAGGATTTGATCGGGGGGCAGTTGGCCTGCTCGAATCACGTCCCAAAGCGTCTGTCCGCGATAGAGAGCCATGACCAGAACGAGCGTCCCGTCAGGCATCTGCTCGATAGCATGAATCGTCGAAAGGTTGCGGTGGTCAAGAGCCGCGACCGCCCGCGCTTCTCGCAGAAATCGTTCCTTCGCCTTAGGTTCATCCGCCTCTGCGCCATGCAGCAGCTTGAGGGCGACATGTCGCCCCAAGCGGGTGTCCTCTGCCTCATAGACGGTTCCCATGCCACCTTCGCCAAGGAACCTCACAATCCGGTAATGGAGGAGGGTCTGCCCTAAGACTAGTTTGGTGCCAGTATGCATTCCAAAACCACGGCGATATACAGCGTTTAGCCTGACGCTGATCGACCTGCGACCTCAGAAACGGCACTCAGCGACGGCGTCGCCGCTCGATGAAAGATACGGGCCGAGAGATGTCTGTCTGCCGATCGGCTGAAATGTTCAAGAACATCCACAAAGAAAGCTTCCAGGTACGAGACGGTCGTGATGCCACTCGCTGTCATGATGTCGCGCTGCCTGGTGGTGAGTGACAACGCATCGAGCATCCGGTCGAAGTCTGCCACGTGTACCTTATCGAGATGAGAATGCTTCAACAGCGTTGACATCGACTCGATTGGCAAACCAGCCCGCACGGCTAGCTCTTCCAGGTATTCGGGCGTCTTGGGATTCTCCACTACCGCGATGTAACCGAGGACCGCGACAGGATGCACGTGTCTGGCCAGGTAGTATTGTGAACCAATAAGCGCCGAAACACTCGTATAAGGAAGACGGCTGAAGACCTGCTCTCGATCAAACCCGAGAAAAGACAGATCGTTGAGCACCCATTGCTCATGGCCCTGCTCCTCTTTTGCATGAATGTGGAGGTAAGGTGCCAACTGGCTGGCGAGGGTGTCTGATGCTGCCAGTCGATCGGCCTCCAGAGCTGCCTGGTGAAGCATGGGAGTCGACGAAATAATCATCCCATAGATTGCGAACAGGAACTCCGGGTATAGCTCCCCAAACTGCGGATGGGTCCATACTTCGTGGGCGCGCTCAGACAGCTTGCCGCTGGTAATAGCGATCGTTGCCCGCAGCCGTTGGCTGTTCGTGCGGTTTTCTGGCATTCTGATTACTCTGCGGTGGCGCGAACCAAAACGCTTGGCGGAAGCTTGCTTAAAAACAAGTGCCCACAAAATCAATCGGCTTAAACGGGCCCACTAGCTTGATATGAATCGAGATCAAAGCGTCCACTTCGACGCTGGTCAGAGCATTCAGCGCTTCAAGTTGTTCCGGTGTCAGCGGGTTGGGGCTCGGGATTATCCCTGCTTGCAGCAGTTGCTCCACATTCGTCATAGGAACTCCTTCATCGGCGATTGGTGGTGTAAACGCTAGTGCGTAGCCAGCCTAACACACTCTCGCCGTTGGAGTCAGTGCGGTTGAGCCCGCACTGCGAAGCAGAGGCCAAAGCAGCGCCGGCATCAGGCCAGGTTGCAGGCTGTTAAGAGACAACCCCTCAAGCCGCGCTCTGACGCATTCCGTAAACGGGGCCTCGATTACGTTGCGCGCAACAATACTGCCAAGGTTGGCGGAGAGATCCCGGGAGCTGCCAGGGATGAAGAAGCGTGGCACGTGCAACCGCTCTACAGCGCGCCTCTCTTCCTCGTAAACCGACGAGACATATTCCGGGGTTATGCGACAGGTCCGACCTGTACCGCCAGTCAGGTCTTTCCCTGACCGATGCTCCGTGGTTTTGCCATGCAGCAGTATCTCGTTCAGCCATACTGTGTAGTCCAATGTGTCGCGGAGGAGGACTCGGGGTGCGTGTAGACTCCCCAGGCGATCAAGCCACCCGCCAGCCTCGAGAAGATGGTCGCGTGCCTGCACCAGGGCCCGCGCAGCTCTCACGAATCCCTCAACTACGGCTTGCACGCAGGAAATTGAAGAATCTTCTCCGCTGCGATTCCCCTGGTCGACGAGCCGGCAGGGGGTGAAGGTGAGTGAGGCAGATCCGTTTTCATGGAAAATCCAAACCGGCAGCCGAATGCCGGGCACACTTTCGGGGTTGCCAAAGAAACCGGAGAGATCAGGTAATCCTGAATCAGAACCTTTGGAGTGTTTCCTGGCGCCAGCCGGGAGTAAGCCGGTGCGCACCAGTTCGATAGACAACCTGGCAGCGGAGTCATCTTCGGCCGGACCGACCTGCTCGGGCGTTGCAAGGCATTCCGCATCCACGACCGCGGGCCCTGTCGATGTCGCGAGAACGTTGCCCATGTGAAGATCCGTCATATTGGCAATCCAGGCGTGGCACAGCAAGCTACCCGCCTTTTGCCAGTACGCTACGGGCGTGAGCTTGCCGCGCATCTTGTCGCGCCTCAGCTCATCCATCCATCCGTATTCGCAGGTCGATTCGTTGCCTCCCCGCAACACTCGCGCAGCCGTCACTTCGCAATCAGGGTCTACTAATGTTGTCGCACGAGTGAGTTCATACCAAAGAAGCTCGCCCACCACGGGCCTTGGCTTGTAGAAAACGCAACTTCCATCCGAGAACTCGATTCGGACCGTCGCGCCGCCTGCATCATGAAGATCCGAATTGGTAGCAGCCAGTCCCGTGATTCCTGGCATGTCCGATCTACCCATCCATGCCGAAAGCCGCACTGAGTCTGTGTGCAGTCGTCTCAAAAAAAGCCCTGTGGCCCCGACCCATTGCTGGATCAGCGTCTCCGCGTAGTCGACGTACCTCGACGCACTGAGCGCGTCGGCTGGGTGGACATTAAGCCACGAGCTGTGTCGCTCAGACTCACGCCAGCATGCAGCTGCCGCAATCCCCATCAGGCGATGAAGGAGCGGAGTAAGCAGCTGTTCCACAGGCAGGCGCTTCCCGCACCGCACACAGTGCTCTTGCGACACGTCGTCTTGCAGCCGTCTCAAGGCTGTATCGAGCCAGGGACGAAAAGCACTGACCGCCCGTGCTTCCTGGGCCGCAGACGCTTCTTCACCGACTGGCCGCAGAGTGCCTTGCCAACCCAGCAGGAGGATTCGATACTCTCCACTCGCATCTTCTCGGGGCATCCAGGTGCTCGGCGTGCTCTGGGCAGGCTTAAAGGTCAGAAGGCGTAACGCAACGCCAGGGTTGTGTTGTTGGCGTGGAAGTAGCGGGGTGCGGTTGGCCCCACGAAGGAGCCCTCGCCGTATTGGTAATAGTTCCAGGCAGCTTTGAAGGTTACATCCTTATGAACGCCGACCTCTACGGCCGCCAGCGGCGACTGATACGTCGATGAGAGCGGCCCTAACGGTTGCAGCGTATTCAGCGAAGTAGTACTGCCCTGGTTGTCGACCATGGTGTAACCCAGATGCATAGTCAATCGCTGGATGGGAGTAAGCGTCAAGGCGAAGTAACCGAACTGAGTATGGGTATGGTAAAAACCGTAAGTCTGCAGAAGGCTGGTGTCTTCGGCACAGGTCGTGGTGTCTGCCGGCGTCACCGTTCCAGCAAAGCAGATAAACATGTTCTGCTGAATAGCGTCGAAGTTATAGGCCAAGTCCAGGCCCCAGTACTTATTAGGATTAATCATCGCGTTCAGCACAGTCGAGTAGTTGTGCTGGTTGTAGTTGATGTCGCTGACATTGTTCTTGCCTTGCTGAAACTTCAGATTGGCGCCCACGGTGAGCCAGGGGTGCGGAGAATAGGAAATATTTCCCGAAATGTTGAAAGATGCCAGCGGATCGATGCGATAGATCCAGTTATCCGCCCCGCCAAACTTGGCATTCAGGTTGGCATGTAGCGTATTACCCTTGCGGAACCAAACCCCTAGAACTCCGGAGTAGTCGTTGATCTCGGTCGTGGGGTTGCCCCAAGGTGCGATGACCCCGACGAACGTGCAGCTGCCATCAGGATTCAGCGGCAGTCCGACGCAATTGCCGCGATTGGGTAGAGTCGGGTAGTAGATGTCGCCCAGAGCCGTCTGCGAGGAGTTTCCAGGCTGGATGGTGTAGTTGTCCCAGTCGAATCCGGCTCTCACTCCAAACCAGTGCGATACGTCATACTGCACCTGAAAGTCGTTCTGCTTCATGTTCTGGGCGATCAGGTTCTCGTTTAGTTCGTTGATGATATCGGCCGGAGAGCCGGAAGTGTGCGAGAGGCTGGTGGCCGGGAACGTCGCCACAGGTGTAAGCAGAGTCGCCGAACTGCCGGCGGCGGCAAAGTAGTTAGTTTGCAGATCCAAGTAGTTTCCCGCCACGCTGAAGTTGCGGAAGCGGAAGGTTTCCACCAGGCGAAGCTTGTCCGAAATGTGATATGTGGCCGAAACGTCGGCCGACGCAGAGTTCCATTTCGCGCTGGAATTGCTGCCCGCGGTATCAGAACCGAGACTGGCTGTCCGACTGGTTAATCCGCTGAAAACTTCCGTGAAGGGCGTGTTCATTTGCGCATGGCTGTACTGAAACTGGCCATTGAAGTCCAAGTGCTTAATGGAAGACGATCTCAGGTTGAACTGTTCGGTCGGGATAAACGTGTTGATGTGCTGGTCCAGGCTGTAATTGAGGAAGCCATTACAGGTTGGATTGGCGATTCCGTTCATGAGTGGCATTGCGCAGGGACTTCCGCTGTTAAACCAGGAGAGCCCAAGACTGACCGGTGTGCCGTTGGAGAGTGGCCACGAATTGAACGGGCTCAGCCCATACGTCGTTCCACCATCGTAGTACTGAAGCAGTTGCGTGTAACTGATTGTAGTTTTCTTGGCAGCACGAACGTCGACTCCAAAGCGAAATCCATTGAGTGTGTTGTCCGTACTCTCATTGAGTAGGGCTTCCGTACCTTCATGGATGCTGCTGAATGCAGGCCCGTCGAAGCGGTTTCGGTTGTAGTCCAGCCGAAAGGAGACCCGGTGCATCGGCAGCACGACGAGATCGAAGTTGTACAGATTCTGTCGATTGTAGTATCCGTGCGGCGAGTTCAGGATCGGAACCGGCGGCGATCCGGTAGGCGGATTCAGCGGGTTGGCAAACAAGTCATAATCAAAATAATTTTGCATGTGCTGGTAGCTGCCGCTGAAGGTATACCAACGGTATTTGGCGACGCGTACACGCGCTGCCTGTTCCGGATCTCCGCCCCATCCAAAGCTGTTCAGTGTCAAAGTGTCGAAGACGTCCTGATGGGTAAGAGATCGCATCGTGAGCGATTGCTCCAGGATACGAGCACCGCTCTGATCGTTGACCAGCGTGTCGTACATCGCCTGGCTGCCGCTGAC
>Ga0181531_10001647_pt1 | contig 14064 bp, 5 predicted proteins | sample PEATcosm2014_Bin_38_FD_119743 | JGI IMG/M metagenome (GOLD analysis project Ga0181531, IMG submission 119743) | Peatland microbial communities from MTU Mesocosm Facility, Houghton, MI, USA - PEATcosm2014_Bin11_10_metaG | ecosystem: Environmental > Terrestrial > Soil > Wetlands > Peat | place... | reverse complement strand
TTATCGCCGACAGCACAGCTCCGGATTATCTCGCCCCCAGCACCACATCCACCGGCGCTGCCATCACGACCTACAATTATACCTCATTCAACGCGGACGGTTACGATACCAATCAATTGAGTTCAAACGCGGGTGGCAACGCAAGCACCGAGGGGCTTTGGACCACCGGCACCAACGGTTCGGGCGTCCCGATTAAGCCCAATCTGACGTTGACCCCGTCCTACCTCATCCCCTTGGTGCCGAGCAATACACAAATGACGTTCCAGGTCCCGTACGCCCCAATGTTCCGGGAACCTACCGTTCTGGCGTTTGCCGGTTGTCCGCAGAACAGCAATCTCGAGTTGACCGGGACTCCGTCTGTCATGGTGCAGAATCCCACCCTCATGAATTCAAAAGGCAATCCCGTCTATACCCAGGGCCTGGGGTTTCTGAGTGATGGAGTGAATCCAATGAATTTGCCCGCCGGCGCTAACGCCACGACACGGTATATTGGCATCTGCGCGGCTTTGTATCCCGTGGAATTCGCGGTCGGCGGGACCACGGCTACCGGTGTCATCCACCGTGACGATTACGCAAATCTCCTCGTTTATGGCGGCCTGGGGCAGTGGTTCACTTACCGGCTGCAATATCAATCTCCGAACCCTGCGGACAACGGGGCCTGGATCACTTACGACGAAAAATATACGCAGTTTAGCACTCAATTCCTCGATACGCCATTTGGCACTAATCCAGGCAACCTGGTCGACCAGTCTGATGGGGCTCCGGGCGGTGATTGGCAGAGTTATGCCGATCCCCGCACCGGCCGGTTTTCCGCGATCAATGGACGAGACCTTGAGAACCCTGTGAGCACCCCGGCGGGGACTGCTCAGAATGTGAGTAGTCAGGGCCCTGGGGGCTTTGTGGACCCCGCCGAGTGGGCTGACCCGAGTTTAACCGACGGCATAGGGCCCGTGGAAGTGACGGATCGCCCGGACACCAATGGGGGTTACCCCATATCGGTAGATCGGACGACGTCGGGTGGAATTGAGTGGCTGGCGCTTTCTTCCAGTGGGTGGACTCTGACTACGGCGGGAAATGGCCATTTCCGAACCGGGATGCTCGAACAGAACTCCCCTAACATTTATGATAACGGCATCCGATTTACCGGCGACACCAATAACACGGTCGGCGACGGCCCTCAATATACCTACTATTCCGATCCCGATGGGGTGGTGCGCGGCGCCATGGGGGTTTACCAGCCGCCGGGGCCAACCGTCCCTGCCACCGACACCATGGGGCTGCCGCTGGCGACCGCTTATACCGGCACTAACAGCTTCAGAGTAAACAGCTCCCAATACCAGGCCCAGAGCCGGCCTTACTTCCTTCACCGGCCGTACCGGTCCGTAGGAGAGCTGGGATACGTCTTCTCCGGCACGCCCTGGAAGAATATCGACTTCTTCACTCCGCAGAGCGGCGATGTCGCCCTCCTGGATGTCTTCTCCGCGTTCGAGCCCCCAGCCCCGACGCCAAATCCAAACCCGCTCGTGGCCGGGGTGGTTGATCTCAACACCAGGCAGGCCCCGGTGCTCGCGGCGATCCTGGCCGGCGCTTATGCCGATGAGGTAAACTCCTCGGGGACGGGAACGGCGAGCGTCTCGACTCCTTTCTATCCGTTCAACTCCACGACGGCTTATGAGCTTGTTGATCCCCCGCCCAACGCCACCGGAACCAACCCCCCCCTCATCCAACGCACCTCCAGTAGCACAACCGGCCAGGGGCAATTGCAAAATGTCGGTGATCTGGTTGGCCGTTGGTTCAAAGCACTTTCATCACAGAACAAGTTGTATACCGGCTTCTCCGGCCCGAGCGGTGATCTTTCCGGCCTTTATTCGTACGCGCTTGCCAACTCCAGCAGCAGCCTCACCCAGACCGAGCAAGAAGAAATGGAGTATATCGACAGATTCCGCGAGTCCTACATCCGTCCGCTCGCCTCCGCCGGCAATACGCGCGTCTGGAATCTCTTGATCGATCTCGTGGCCCAGACGGGCCGCTACCCAACTGGCACCACCAACCCGGCCAACTTTGTCGTGGATGGTGAGCAGCGGTATTGGATTCACGTCGCTATTGACCGCTTCACGGGTCAGGTATTGGATAAACAGGTCGAGGTCGTCAAAGAATGAGAATAACACTGTTGGTTTGCATCCTGCTGGGAGCTGTCTCCCTGGTACACGCCCGGGCTCAGACGGCCGCGCCGTCCCCCCAGCCGCCGCTCGGCCCGGGACCTCTTATCAAGCGCGCCCCGGCCTACGCGACATGGCTCATGTCGATAAAGCCCGGCCCGGCCCCGACCGACCCGAACCAATTGCTGGGCGCTGCAGCGAAGTTCAGTCAGCGCACCCTCGTCCGCAAAACGGGCGATATTCGTGATGAAATCACCGCCAATGCCGATGGGACCAGATCGGAATCGTGGTACGCCGGTGGCGTCGAGGCCACCTACGCGGCGGGACAGAAGGATCCGACCATCGTCGTGCAGGGGGCCAACGTGCGAGCGGATGGCATTATGAATGATTACTCGAAATCGGATTTTCCCGGTTTTGAGTGGATTAAAAGAAGTAACTATACCGGGGTCCAGACCATCGTGGGCATCCCTTGCATCGTCTTTCACGATGGGCCCGCGCAACTCGGTTCGGCGAATGCGCCTCTCAGCCCCGGCGCGCCCGTTCCCATCCCGCAAACCGGGAGCACCGCCTTCATTGCGGCGGACAGCCGGCTGCCCGTCCTCCTCCAGACGGATGACGGCACCATCCTCTACCAGTGGGAGCAGCCTCCCACATCGCCTCTGACCATTCCCCCGGGTATGCAGGATTTCATTAACACAATGCAGGTCCGCAAGCAGGCTGCCGCCGCGCCGCCTGCCGCGCCGTAGGGCATTGACTTTAAGGCCGGCTCCCCCAAGCCGCACCTCGCCAGCCCTTCACACTCCAGGCGGCAATACCATCATCGTTAGAGCCGCTCCGGCCTCGGCTGCCGGTTTTCAGCCCATTGATGAATCCCCGCACCCTCCTCCTCGCTCTCCTTCTATCCTCCGGCGCCGCTGTACTTAACGCGGCCACCCCAGTCTCGGAACCGCCGCCGCCCCGCATCCCCGCCGGCAAGTTCCCCATCACCGATTATGGCGCGGTCGGCGATGGCAAGACGATGAACACGGCGGCCTTCGCGCAGGCCGTGGCCGCGTGCGAGCATGCCGGGGGCGGCTCCGTGATCGTCCCGCCCGGCACGTATCTGACCGCGCCGTTCACCCTGGGCAGCCACATGGCGCTCGTCGTCGAGAAAGGCGCGACCATCCAGGCCCGGCCGATTTTCAGCGACTTCGGCCTCCCCGATCCGCTCCCGGCCACGCAGGCGGAGATCAGCAGCTTCCGCTCCACCATGCGCCCCCTCATCAGTGCGAGCAATGTCACTGACCTGGCCATCCGCGGCGTGGGCACAATCGATGGCGCCGGCGCTCTCTGGTGGGCCATGTCCGATCACGCCGCCCGCGTCACCGGGACCGGCGGGCTCTTTGTCCCGCGGCCGAATCTTATTGTGATCCATAATTGCACCCGGCTCGAAGTCACCGGCGTTACGCTGCGGAACTCGCCACAGTTTCATCTCGTCCCCAAGGGCTGCACGGATGTGCTCATCGATGGCGTGAAAATCCGCGCCCCGTCCGATTCCCCCAATACGGACGCCATTGACCCGGGCCCCTGCCGCAATGTCCTCATCCGCCACATCCTCACCGATACCGGCGACGATAATATCGCCTTCAAGGCCGGCAACGATGGCTCCGTGGAAGATGTGACGGTCACCGATTGCACGTTTCTCCATGGCCACGGCGTATCCGTGGGCAGCGAGACGAACGGCGGCGTCCGCAACATCCTCGTGCAGCGCTGTACCTTCGAGAACACCGGCACCGCCATCCGCATCAAATCCGACCGCGGCCGCGGCGGCCTGGTCCAGGACGTCACCTACCGCGATATCACGATGAAGAATGTGGATGCGGCGATTTTCATCAATCTCTTCTACTCGGACCCCACGCTTGCAAAATTCCCGCAGCCGGCGCCTGTGACGAATCGGACGCCGATGGTGCGCAATATCCTCATCAGCAACGTGACTTGCGTGAACGCGAAGGCCGCGGGCCAGATCACGGGGCTGCCGGAGTCCGGCGTCGCGGATATCACGTTGCAACATATCCATGTGACCGCTTGGACCGGTTTTACCATCCAGGACGCGAAGGGCCTGGTGATGAACGATGTGTACTTCACTACATCGCCCAAGCCGCCCGAGCCTTCTCCCAGCCCGGCTGCATCGCCGGCCGTTTCCGGTACCACGCACGTCGCCCCCACGCCTGTCCCCTCCCCGTTGACTCCGGCGCAAAAAGCGGCCGCAAAGACCGGCAAAGTCACCGTTTCGGCCGATGGCAGCGGCGATTTCACGACCGTCCAGGCCGCCGTCAATTCGGCCCCGAATGAGCCGCAGGGCGACACTCCGTTCCTCATCCACATCAAGCCCGGCATTTACCGCGAAATCGTCGTCGTCCCCGTGCAGAAGGGCGCGATCCATTTCCAAGGCGATGACCCGGCCACTACGAAGATCACCTTCAATAATGCCGCGCTCGACCTCGATGCCGCCGGATTGCCCATCGGTACATTCAAGACCGCTACCGTCCTCATCCAGGCGGACGGTTTCTCGGCCGATAACATTACCTTTGAGAATAGCTTCGGCAGAGGCAGCCAGGCCCTTGCCATCCACGTCATCGGCGATCGCGCCGCCTTCCGCAACTGCCGCTTCCTCGGCTGGCAGGATACGATTCTCGTGCTCCAGGGCCGGCAATACTTTGAGAACTGCTATATTAATGGCGCGGTCGATTTCATCTTTGGCGCCGCCACTACATGGTTCCAGAATTGCGAGATCCATTGCCTCTCCAATGGTTATATCACCGCTGCCTCGACTCCGCAGGATCATCCCTTCGGCTACGTTTTCGCCAATTGCACCATCTCCGCGGAGCCCGGCGTTCTGGTCTACCTAGGCCGTCCGTGGCGCCCCCACGCCAGCGTCACCTATCTGAATACCACGATGTCCGACGCCGTCCGTCCCGAGGGCTGGCATAATTGGAATAACACCGATAACCAGGGGACCGCCCGCTACTCCGAGTGGGATAGCAAAGGCCCCGGCGCCAATCCTACCGCCCGTGTTCCGTGGTCCAGGCAACTTACCTACACCGAGGCACACGCCATCACCATTTCGCAAGTCCTTGGCGGCTGGAATCCCGCCGGCTCCCAGTAGCTCCAGACTTACGGCGAGACCATTACCCGGTAAAATCCCTGGCTGCCCGTGGCCCCTCCCGAATCGCTGAACACAAGCGCTGAGCCGGTCCCGGCCTGCGCCGCACCTATATTCGTCCAGTTCGGGACCGTGAGCGAGGACGCTCGCTGTAACTGGTAAGTGTGCTCAACGTAGGACTTAACGGTCAGGCTAAAGGTCGTGCCGCTCAGGTTCGCCTGCTGCACCAACTCGTTGCCCGCGGTAAGCACCGTCCCGTTATTCACGAAATTCGGCGGCAGCGAAGATGGCCCGTTGATTAGATCGAGCACGCCATTGTTGATAAAATGTCCTGTCAGAGATAGCATCGGCGTCCCGGATATTTTGAATATCCCATTATTTGTGATGCTCCCCGAGACAGCCAGCGATCCGCCGGCCAGGTAAACCGTCGCGCCGCTTGCAATCGTCATCGATGTAGCCCCCGAAAACGATCCACTAATCTCCAGGATCCCGGCGCCCACCGCCGCCGAACCCGTCAACGAACACGACCCACCAATAAGCAGCGTTCCCTTGCCCGTCTTGAGAAGGGTCGTTCCCGACAATGTCCCGGTCAGAGTAATGTTCTGCGCGTTACCGAAGTTATCTCCCGCCTGGATTGTATCGCCCCCCAATGTCATATTGAGCGAAGAAGACCAATTAGCCAGCGCCCCCAGCGTTCCTGTTCCCGAGAGAACAACACTGTAAGAATACCCTCCCGCTCCGCCCAGCACCATCCCGCCGGAAGCCAGATACAAGGCCCCTCCCGTCATACTCAGAGCATCCACCCCGGACGTCTGGTTCACATCCCCAAACGTGATCGTATCGGCATAGGCTGTGCCGCTGCGCACGAGCATCGCCCCGTTCTCTGCCGCAAACACTCCGCCAAGCTGAATCCCCGCCCCTGTGTAATCATTGCTGGTAAACGTGCCCCCGTTGATATCCAGCACACTCCACCGGCCCCCATTATTTAGAGTAACTGTCGCAGTCGAACCCACGGTCAGCGCCCCCGAATCCATTCGCACGCTATCCGAGGAATTCGACCGGCTATTGTTGCACACATTCAATGCTCCGCTGATCAATACCGCGCCCCCGTTTACGTAAAGGCCCGTCGTTGTACTTCCCGCCGCCGGTTGCGACAAATAAACCAACGTGGTCCGGCCAAGATACAGACTGGCCATGCTTAATGTTCCTCCGGTCGCGCAAACGAATATGTTACTGTCTACGTTCGGGTCGCTTGTCAGGCCGCCACTGAAGGATGCCGTCCCGGAATTCACAACCAATCCGCCCGAGCCCGCCGTAATGTTCGAAGTCAAGCTACATACCAGAGTGCCGCCGGCGATTTGCAGTTGCCCGGCCGTGATATTCCCAGTGCCGGTGTAAACCGACGCGCCCGGCCCTATCGCCAGTATTCCCCCGCTCGTTGTGACCGCCGCGCTGTTGCTCCCGGTCCCGCTTAGTATCAGCGTTCCGGCGCCAATCTTTGTCAAAGAGCCGGCTCCGTCAAAGGTTCCCGCGTAACTCGTACTCTGCCCATTGTTACCTACGACGAGTGCCACCCCGGCTCCGCTGCCGTTGTTGAGCGACAGAGCCTGGCTCCCTTCCAATCCACCCAATGTCGCCGATGTCAACGTGCCGAAGCCGAGCGTTCCGCCGTTATAGTTCACGCTGCTATTCAGCAACGCATCCGTGTTCCCGATCGATAACGTCCCACTGATGATCGTCGTGGGTCCGCTAAATGTATTCGAGCCTCCAAGAAGCACGTTCGCAGACCCTGATTTGATCAGGCCTGTGCCCCCTCCGATCAATCCTGCCCCCGATGCCGTCAAAACGTAACTCAGCACGGAATTATTGAATGTCACCGATGCCGGGTTGAACGATCCGGTAATAATGACAGACGATGTCGCCGCTGTATCGCTGAAAACCACGGTGTCCCCTTCGGCATAATCGAGCGAGCTGCCCCCCTCCTGCCAATTGGCCGTCGCGGTGTCCCATGCGGAGCTGACTCCGCCATACCAAATCAGATTCACGTTGCTGTTTGGGGTGGCGCCAACCTCGGCCGAATTCGAACCGGTCCCGCCGGTCCCAGTCGCCGCCACCACATAGTAGTAAGTTGTCCCATTGCCGAGCCCGCTTGCCGTATAAGTCGCCGTGGTCACATCGCTGTTTAGCACCGTGTAAGGCCCGCCGCTCGTCGTCGCCTCCTTCACCACGTAACTCGTCGCCCCGGTTGATGCTGTCCAGTTAAGTACCACCTGCGCATTTCCCGGCGTAGCCGTCAGATTCGTCGGCGCGACCGGCACAGACGCAATCGGCGTGGCGCTCGCTTCCGCAGAAACGGGACCCGTGCCGTTCCCGCTTGTCGATGCGACTACATAATAATAGGTCGTGCCATTGCTGAGCTGGCTGTCTGTATAACTCGTGCCATCGCTCGTCCCAATCTGGGTATACGGCCCACCCGTGACGCTACTGCGCTCGACGGCGTAGCTCGTCGCTCCCGCCACGGCGCTCCAATTCAGTGTAACCTGCGTATTGCCCGGTGTCGCCGTTAGCGTGGCTGGCGGACCCAATGCCGTCGTCGCGCTCGCCACGTTTGAGTTCCCGCTCGATCCTCCTGAGCTTGTCGCCAATACCTCAAAGTAATACGGCGTGTTATTGTTCAGCCCGGTGTCCACATAAGTCAGTTCCGTAACGCTCGCAAGCAAGGTATAGAGTCCGCCCGGCGACGTCGCCACCTCGACCAGGTATCCCACAGCCCCCGGCACTGCGGTCCAGTTCAGCGTCACTTGCTCGTTCCCCGGCGTCGCTGTCACGGTAGGCGCACTCGTCGGCGCCGGCGCAATCGGGATCGCATTCACCGCCGCAGAGGCGCTCCCCGCCCCGGCCGCATTCACCGGTGTAATGCTGTACGCATAAACACCACCATTGTTTGTGGTCGTATCAACGTAATTGGTCCCCATCGCGGTATTCGTCAACGTAATTGTACCCAGAGTATTGTACATCTCCGAGTTATTCGTCAGCGTTCCTGCGAATGTCCCTCCGTTATTCACCAATGTGGATCGCTGAACCATGTAATAGTCCGCCCCCGCCGATGCCGTCCAATTCAACGTCACCTGGGCATTCCCCGCCGTCACTGTCAGCACTGGCGCCGCCGGCGTACTCGTCGCCATCCCGGAGGAAGGCGCGACCCCGCTGCTCTGCGTCGAATCCGCGCTTGTCCCCGTGCTGTTTGCCGATTGCACCACATAATAGTAAGTCGTTCCATTCGTCGCCGTCGTATCCAGCCAGGTGTCATTATTGAGCCCGCTTCCACAGACCGGTCCCAGGACCCCTGTGGCAATCGTTGCATAGTTACTGCCGGATGTCGTCGATCGCCCAATGTTATAACCAGTCGCCCCCGGAGTCGCCGGCCAGCTTAGCAGCACCGCATCATTCCCCGCATAAGCCGTCACACTCCCAGGCGGCGGCGGGACATATCCACTAAGTTCCAGCCGGATATAATCATACATGATATGATCGGCGAAATAACCGTCCGGGTTATCGGCGCCGCCAGTCTGGCGAAAGCCAATGGTTATGGTATTGGTCCCGGCCGTCAGCAGGCTCACCGGGAAGGTTAATCGCTCATCGGAAAACAGCCCGTTGTTTCCCTCCCGGACGGTCGTGTCGGCTCCGTACGGCGAATAATACCCGGTCGCCGACTCCGCGTTCGGTGACGCCGTGACACCGGCCGTGCTGCCAAGGTTATTCCCGTTGACACTTACAATCGTTGCGTCCCCGTCGTTCGACGACAACCCCAGATACAACGACGCCGTCGCGCCCGCCGCTGGTGCATTCGGCAGGTTAAAGCTAATGGTCCCCGTCGTGGCAATATAGTCGCCTGTGGTGTTTGGAGTCACGGGCTGCACAAAGTCCCAGTCCGTCGTCCACCGGCTGCTGCCCACTGTGTAAGTCATTCCATTGGGAAAATCGAACGGGTACTCCAGGAACTTGGTCCAGACGGGTGACGGAGCCGTCGGGCTCGATCCGTAATCCCCCACCCAGTAATCGTCGCCATGCCGGAATTTCCTCGATGTCCGGTCCGGGTACCCGATCTCGAAGACCGTAGCGCCCAGCCGCGTCGGCGTCCAGGTAACCGTCCCCACGTTCGTTGTCGATCCCCCCGTCACGGCCGCGCCGAATTGCGTCGACGGCAAGTTATACAAGATCGGCGGATTTCCCCCCGTTTGATTCTGCGACATGAGTTCGCCCTCCGCTCCGGTCCCGAACGCGTAGAGTGTATAATCATTCCCCGCGATTACATTCGGGATCGTAAAATTACCGTTCGCGTCCGCCTGAACCCAAAACTCATAAGGCTTCTCCCAGTATTGAAAATCTTAAACACCAACGGACGTATTCGGCTGCTCCACCACTCCCACATATAGATTCGATCCGGAAGCCAGAGGATTCCCGCTGTCGCTCACCACGATCCTTCCCGTGACAGTACCGCGCCCCGACGCCTGCGTATAATTCCCGTAGGCATTATTGTAATAGAACCACCCGTACGGCCAGGCTGTCGCTCCCACCGCACTGCCCGATGCGCTTACGCTCCCGGAAGCTTCCGCCACTCCCTGGGCCAGCGCATCGTTATAGAGTGCCTGCGAAGCCTGGTAAGGATCCGTCATACCGGCGGATACATTGTTGCAATATACAAAGTAAGGACCATACACCTTGTTCCACACTTCTCCCGCCGTAAAATTGGCGTCGAGTCCCTCCGCGTAGTGGTCTCCGTCCAGTACGTTCAGGATCGTTGTCCCAATATGGCACATGTTTTCACGCTTCATCGGCCCGCAGTTATGATACTCGAGGCTCGCGCTCACATCCCACATGCCCACATTCAATTTCCCCGTTCCCACACTACTCCAGCCCCACACCTGGTGCGGCCCCGGCGTTGCGCCGTATTGTTGATCGCTGAAATCCGCGCTGTACTTATACTTATCGTCGTAGAGTCCCTGGTAAATGCCGCTCGTCCAGAGATAGCATTCCACCGGCGCACCTGGCACCGGGATCGATGTGTTATTCGGATTCACCGCCATCACTTTGTTCCGGCCTGGGTCCACGCTCATCCAGTTGAAGATACTCCCCGCGTAGATATTCGTCCGCGATTCCCCCTGTGCCATCGCCGCATCCTGCGCCCTGTGCGCCCAGCTCGCCGTTACATAGAAACCCGGCGACCCGCGAAGCATCGAGAAATGGATATCCACCGTCCCGTTCGTGCTCGATGTGCTCACAAGGTCGATCTCCCCGTAATTCCCCGCCGGATGATTCGCATCCCCCGTCGCCGGATTCACCACTACCGAATAAGTTGTAGCGCTCCCCGCAAAGCCCCCGTAATCCCCGGTCCCAATGTAAAACATCCCGCCATCCGTCCCTCCGTTCAGCATCTGCGTGGTCGTCGTTCCGTTGCCGTTGTTGTAAGTGTAATTGATTTGCGTGAGATACGCGTCGGAGAGTTGGCAGACGATCGTAACGATCCCATTTGAAAGCGTCGCCGTCGTTGCATTCGAATTGAGAGTCACAGGCGCGCTCGATCCGCTCAGGATTGCCCCCGGCACATTCGCCCTCACAAAAGCCGTTCCGCCCGCGAGAAATGAGAGAAATAAAATCACCGGCCAAATCCTCATGGCAAAGTAAAAGGCGGAATGCCGGGGATCGGTCGGTTGCACAAAAGGAAATTGCTTGAGCTCGCGCTTCGAGGGAACGGAAGTGATTATAATTCCAATACGTTCGATTTGCCCGAATTGCACGGCAATTGTCGATGTACGCCGAAACACAATCCGTTGCCTTTTTGCCCACCACTGATATATCAGTAGTAAGAGCCTCAACCCGCCCGCAGCCCACGATACTCCCTCTCCGTCCACTCCCCAGCCGCATCCCCAGCCTTCCCGCCCCCATGCGCAAACACCTCGTCCTCACCACCCTGCTGATCACCGCACTATCCGCCGCCGCCGCCCAGGAGCCCAATCCCCTCACCTCACCCCTCGCCACGGAGCACCCCCTCTACCTCGATACCACAGCCCCCCTCGATGCCCGCGTCGCCGATCTCGTCTCCCGCATGACGCTCGAGGAAAAAGCCACCGCCCTCGATCACGACGGCCCGGATCTCGTCCGCTTCGGCCTCCGCTCGGATAAATGGAACCAGATCCTCCACGGCGTCTGGTGGACTGAGCCCACCACCATGTTCCCCGTCCCCATCGCCATGGCCGCCACATGGGACCCCGATCTCCTCCACTCCGTCGCCGTGGCCAGCTCGGACGAAGCCCGCGCCATCTACAACGGCTGGCACACGGACCCCAATTTCAAAGGCGAACACAAGGGCCTCATCTACCGCTCTCCCGTCATCAATATCAGCCGCAACCCCTATTGGGGCCGCATCAATGAATGCTACGGCGAAGACCCCACCCTCACCGGCCGGCTCGCCGTCGCCTTCGTGAAGGGCATCCAGGGCGACGACCCGCGCTACCTCAAGCTCGCCGCCACGCTCAAGCACTTCGCCGTCAATAACGTCGAAAAGGACCGCAAGAAACTCAACGCCGTCGTCCCCGAGCGGATGCTCTACGAGTATTGGCTCCCTCATTGGCGCGAAGCCGTGGTCGATGGCGGCGCGCAGTCCGTCATGGCTTCCTACAACGCCATCAACGGCACCCCCGATAACATCAACCATTGGCTCCTCACCGATACCCTCAAGGACCAATGGCATTTCCCCGGTTTCGTTGTCTCGGACCTCGGCGGGGTCGCCACCATGGTCAATGGCCACTTCGACCAAAAAGTCTCGTACGTCGATGCCGTGGCAAAATCGGTCATGGCCGGCTGCGATTTCTCCGACAAGGAGTTCATGACCTACATCCCTGAAGGCGTGCGCGAAGGCAAAATCACCGAGGCCCGGCTGGATGACGCCGTTACCCGCGTGATGCGCGTCCGGATGCGGCTGGGCGAGTTCGATCCGCAATCGATGGTCCCCTACAGCACCATCCCCACCAGCGTCATCTGCAGCCCGGAGCATCGCGACCTCGCGTTGAAAACCGCGCGCGAAGCCATCGTCCTCCTCGAAAACAAAAACGACTTCCTCCCGCTCGATAAGACCAAGATCAAAACCATCGCCGTGATCGGCCCCGCCGCGGATATCTTCATCGCCGGCGGCTACAGTGGAAAACCGAACAACCCGGTGAAACCGCTCCAGGGTATCCAGGATCGCGCCCTGCCCGGCACACAAATCCTCCACGTCGTTGGCGGCGAAATCGTTCCTCCAAAAACTCCCGCCGGCGCCACCCCGCCTCCTCCGCTCGATTCCGCCGGCGAAATCGCCAAAGCCGTTGCCGCCGCGAAGCAGGCCGACGTCGCCATCCTCTACCTCGGCACCACCAATGACGTCGAAGCCGAAGGACGCGACCGCACGAGCCTCGCCCTCCCGGGCAATCAAGAGCAGCTCGCCGAGGCTGTCATCTCCGCCAATCCCCGCACCGTCGTCGTTCTGATGAGCGCCGGCCCGCTCACCGTGCCTTGGCTGAAACAGAACGCCCCCGCCATGCTCCAGGCCTGGTGGCTCGGCGACGAAGGCGGCGATGCCATCGCGGATGTCCTCTTCGGCGATACCAACCCCGCCGGGCGCCTCCCGTATACCGTCTACGCCTCCGAAATCCAGGTGCCGCCGCAGGACCAATACGACATCACCAAAGGCTTCACCTACATGTATGTGAATGGCAATCCGCTGTATCCCTTCGGCTACGGGCTCACTTACACCCATTTCACTTACTCAAACCTGGAGGTCGCTCCCACCACCCTCTCCACCGCGGGCACCGCCACCGTCACAGTCGATGTCGAAAACACTGGCGCGCGCGCGGGCGATGAAGTCGTGCAGCTTTACACCCACGCGTCAAAGTTCCCCGTCATCCAGCCCAAGGAAGTCCTGCGCGATTTCCAGCGCATCTCCCTAGATCCCGGCCAGAAGAAAACCGTCACCCTCTCCATCCCCGCCGCGAATCTCGCCTACTGGGATGTCAAGACCCACGGCTTCGTAGTCAACCCCGGCCACTATGAGGTCCGCGTCGGCGCCTCCTCCTCGGACATCCGCACCAGCTCGATGATTGACGTCACGCCCTAGAGGCTGTCCGAAAAGTGTGGAGGGGTCGCGTTGGGATGGATTTTGGCGCTGGCCAAGGCGCGAGCACGGTGGCAATACCCGCTTGGGTCTTGCCCCGTGCGAGCAACGCAGGCCAGCGCCAAAAGCCACCCAACCCTTCGGGCGCGAGCCTCTTGGGCGCCTGGCCGCGTTAGCCGCTCAGTCAAAGCCCGCTGCGGGGATTCTCCTTCGCGTCCGCCTTGCCATTCGGCCCGAGAGACTCGCGCGCGACCCCTCCACACTTTTCGGACAGCCTCTAACCTTCGGAATTAGTTTTCGGTTTTCGCAGTTTCGCCGTACAACCGGGCACTCGCCCGTCCCGCGAGTCCCCGATGTTCAAAGGCCTGCACCTCTGGCTTCCATCCTACCTGCGCCGCCGCCGCCATCCGTGGAATCCTGCGAGCGACACGCATCTCATCTTCTGCGTCTGCGATCATTTCGAGCCCATGCACGGCGCCTGCCTCCCTGAGGCCGTCGCCCGCGTATGGCGCTGGGAAGCCGAATTCCCGACCCTCTCCACCTCCATCCGCGATTCCACCGGCCATGGCCTCGCCCACACCTTCTTCTACCCGATCGAGCAATACGATCCCGAG
>Ga0181531_10001646_pt1 | contig 14066 bp, 7 predicted proteins | sample PEATcosm2014_Bin_38_FD_119743 | JGI IMG/M metagenome (GOLD analysis project Ga0181531, IMG submission 119743) | Peatland microbial communities from MTU Mesocosm Facility, Houghton, MI, USA - PEATcosm2014_Bin11_10_metaG | ecosystem: Environmental > Terrestrial > Soil > Wetlands > Peat | place... | reverse complement strand
CGGCGCCCGCCCAATCCGGCAACGTTGCCGTGGCGCTGTCCCTCGCGTCGGCGCCAGGCTCGGGGCTGGCGGTCTGCGGGCACGAGAGAACGAGCGCTTCGCCCCAGCGATGCGGCATTGTTTCGGCGCCGGCGCGGCGCAGGCCACGCTCCACCGCCGCGTACCAGCTTTCCGCCGGCACCGCGCCGCGCGGCTGCCAGCCGCACACCAGCAGATGGTCACGCGCCCGGGTCATGGCGACATAGAGCAGGCGGTTATATTCCTCGATGCGCGCGGCTTCCGCCACGGCACGCAGGTCGCGCACCGCATCGGCGACAAAATCCTTGTGCGGTGCCCAAAGAAACAATTTTGTGCCGGTTTGCGGATCGGCGGTCCAATGCAGCCGATCATCGTCCGGCGGCAGCGCCACGGTATCCGGCAGAATCACCCAGGGTGCCTCCAGCCCCTTCGCACCATGGACGGTCATGATCCGCACGGTGTCGCCGGCGGAAGCGGCCTCGCGCTTCACTTCGGCGCCCGACAGGCTGAGCCAGTGCAAAAAACCTTGCAGGCTGGCGGGGTGCAGCGCCGCGTAATGCAGGGCGGCGGCCAGCAACTCGTCGACCGGCTCGGCGGCCTCCGGGCCCAGGCGCGCGAACAGCCGGGCGCGGCCGCCCAAGGGACCCAGCGCCTCGGCCAGCAGCGCATAGGGCGAGGCGTAGTCCACCCGCGCCAGCAATTTCGCGAACATTTCGCTGGCGGACTGCCAGTCCGGCTGCTCCGCGGCACGCGCCCGCAGCGTGTCCCACAGCGCGCCTTTGCGCCCGGCGGCCAGCGCCATGAGGCTCGCGTCGGACAGCCCGCCCAGCGGACTGGTGAGGAATTCCGCCAACGACAAATCATCCTGCGGCAGCAACAAAGCCGCGCATAGCGAGGTCAGGTCCTGCACCGCCGGCTGATCGGTGAGCACCATGCGGTCCAGCCCGGCGACCGGGACAGCGCGTTTCTTCAGCTCACGCACCAGGGCGCGATCGAACGCACCGCGCCGCCGCACGAGCACCAGGATATCGCCGGCGCGCAGGCGGCGTCCGGCACTTTCCAGCCTGGTGCCGCGTTCGAGGTTTTCGCCGATCCAGTCGGCCAGATGCCGCACCAGCAGGTCCGCGGCGCTGCTGCCGGCGAAATTGCGCTCCGGCACCACCCAGGGTTCGGCCGCCACCGGCTCGGGTGCCGGTGCCAGCGGCCACAGCGTCACCGAGCCGGCCTGGCCGACCCGCCGGGCGACGTGTAATAATTCGCGTGGCGCACAGACGCCGTGGGCCGCCGTTTCGTCGGCGAACACCGCATCCACGCAAGCCAGCACCGGCACCGTCGAGCGGAACGACACATCCAGCACCGGGGCCCGCCATTCCTGGCCCGCTTCGCGCACCAAGCGTTCATACCGCGCGCTGCGCACCGCGAATTCCGCCGGCTCGGCGCCCTGGAAACGATAGATCGACTGTTTGACATCGCCGACCGCGAACACAGTGCGCGGCAGGTCGTCCCGCGCGCCCGCACCGGTGAAGAAATCATCGGTCAGCGCATCGGTGATGTCCCACTGCACGACCGCGGTATCCTGCACCTCGTCGAGCAGCACGTGGTCGATGCCGCCGTCGAGTTTGTATTTCACCCAGGCGGCACCAGCGTCTTTCAGCAAGCCAAGGCTGCGGCGGATGAGATCGTCGTACTCCACCAGGCCGCCACGCGCCTTGGCGTCCTCGTAGGCGGCGAGCACCGGCGCCGCGAGCCGCAGCAAAGCGGCGGATGCCTCCGCCGCGAGCAACGCCCGCAATTGCGCGCGCACCGCCAGCACGCGCGCCTGCTCGGCCGCGACGATGTCGGGAATGTCGTCGTGCAGCTGCGCCAACTTCGGATTGCAAAAACGGCTGAGCGCAAACGGCTCGCCATCCTTGCGGCACAAATATTCGACCCATTGCGGCCAGAACTCCGCACGCAGCCGCGGCGGCAGATTAAGCCAGCCGAGCAGCGCGCCGGCGTTCTCGACAACCGAGGGCGACCCAAGATTCTGCGCCCGCATCAGCGCGTGCCGCAGGGATTTCTCGCCGTCCCAGGTCACCGACGCCTCGATCAGGGCCGCCTCATGGGGATAAAGCGCGCCGGCCGCCCGCCGGAACGCGCCGGCGAGCGCCGCCGGCGGCAATGCCAGCGCCCCGGCCAAAATGTCACGCTTGCGTTCCAACTGTGCCATCAGCGCGGCAAACCCGTCGGCACTGGTCAGCCCCGCCAGGCCCGCCACCAGGTCGGGTGCCACACGGGGCAGCACGGCCTCGCGCGCGCGGTCCCGCGCATCGCGCGCATCGGCCTCCTCGACCAGCCGGAAATGCGGGGAAAGCTGCGCCTCCAGCGGAAAACGCCGCAGCAACGACTGGCAGAACGCGTGGATCGTGCTGATGCGCATGCCGCCCGGCAGGTCGAGCACGCGCGCAAAAAGGTTGCGCGCCCGCGCGCGCGCATCGGGTGACGGCGTAACCAGCAGCTGTTTCAGCGCCTCATCAAGGCGCGCATCGTCCATGGTCACGAAACCGCCGAGCCGCTGCTGCAGCCGGATCGCCATTTCGGCCGCGGCGGCGCGGGTGAAGGTCAGGCACAGGATGCGGGCCGGGTCGGCGGACGAAAACATCAGCCGCAGCAGGCGGTCGATCAGCAGCTTGGTCTTGCCGGTGCCCGCGTGCGCGGAGACGAACGCCGAGACGGCGGGGTTGCTGGCTTCCCGCTGCTCCGCTTCGGCGCGGGTGATGGCGCTCTCGATGGTCACGCCATGGGTATGCCATGCGGGCTTGGCGCGTGCGATGTGGGGGGAAGAAAGGCCGGGGCTCTGCCCCTGGACCCCGCTGGGGCCGTAGGCCCCAGACCCCGTTCATTAAGATTTCGTCTAGGGGAACGGCGAAGCCAAATAGTACAGTGTGACCTACAGGCTTCGCCACGAAAGCAGGGAAAAGCCGCGCAGCGCTAACGGGGGTTTGGGGCCTCCGGCCCCAGCGGGGTCCAGGGGCAGAGCCCCGGCCTTGTTCCGGTTGGCTGAACTCGGCCGCGCAAGCTACGAGGGTCCGCCCCTGACCGAGCCGCATGCATTGTCCAGCACCACCGACGCGCGCTACGGCGCCGGGCCGATTGCCGCTTATCTGGCGGTTTGCTTCGTATGGGGCAGCACCTACGTCGCCATTCGCATGGCGGTGGAAAGTCTGCCGCCGCTGATCATGGTGGGCAGCCGTTCCGTGCTGGCCGGGCTGGTGCTGGTCGCGGTTGCCTTGGGGCGTGGCGAACGCGTGCCGCGGCTGCGGATGTTCGGCCCATTGGCGGCGTCCTCCATACTGCTGTTCGTCGGCGGACAGAGCATGTTGGCGCTCGGCGAAACCCGCATCGCGAGCGGCCAGGCGGCCGTGCTGGGCGCGCTGCAGGCGCTCGTCATGCCGCTCGCGGCCTGGGCGCTGGGCGCCGCGAAGGCACCCGGCGCCACGACCTGGCTCGGCTTGCTCACCGGCTTGGCGGGTGTCGCGGTGCTGGTGAACCCGGGAGGCCACGTATTGAACCTTCTTGGCGCCGCCGCGGTGCTGACAAGCGTGCTGAGCTGGAGTTTTGGCGGCGCGGTGGCGCGGCGGTGGCCGCTCGGGCCGGTGGCGATGGCCAGCGGCATGCAGATGCTGGTCGGCGGCGTGGCGTGCCTCACGCTGAGTCTTCCGTTCGGGGCGTGGCACGGGTTTTCGCTGGCCGCGGTGACGGCGCGCTCGTGGGCGGGCTTCTTTTATCTCGCCAGCTTCGGTTCGCTGGTCGGGTTCTCGGCGTTTGCCTGGCTGGTGCAGATCTGGCCGCCGGCGCGGCTGGCGACCTACACCTACGTCAATCCGGTGGTGGCGCTTGTGCTGGGCAGCGCAGTCGCGGGCGAGGTGCTGACATTGCGTGAAGTTTTCGCGACGCTGGTGATCCTCGGCGCGGTCGGGGTGGTGATGGCCGGGGGACGCGCACGGCAATAGGGCTCGCCATTCCGCGTCGCCCCGGAGCTCAGGCGGTCCATTCACAACGCCGTGCCTTGGCAGCGCACTGCCCGGTAGCCCTTTCCGCCGATGCCATGGGTGCGTTACGCTCAGCTCAATCATAGTGGAGGATTGAACGATGCAACGGCGCGCAATTTTGGCGGCATTTCTGGCCGTGACCGGGCTTTCAGCCGCATCGGCGGAGGAGCTCCGTACCGGCCTGTTCCGCGGCCAGCCGGTCAATTACAAAATGATCCACGGCAGGGCCGTGTTCCAGGGCGACATGCTGCTCGATCACGTTACGCCGCTGCCGCATGTCGGCCGGCATATGCCGCCCTCCGTCGGCGTCGCCTACGCGCAGTATCTTTGGCCGAAGAACGCGCAGGGCGTGGCGCAAATCCCGTACATCATCACAACGCCCGCCACTAATCTCAACGCGGCGCTGATGGCGTTCAACAACACGTTCCCGAATGTGATCCAATTCGTGCCGCTGGGCAGCCAGACCGACTACGTGAATTTCAATTTCGAGGCCGGGAATACCAGCGGCCAATGCGAATCCTATGTCGGCCGCGTCGGCGGTGAGCAAACGGTGACCGGCTCGGTGTCCTGTTCCCTCGGCACGCTGCTGCACGAAATGGGCCACGTGCTGGGACTCTACCATGAAATGACGCGGCCGGATTACAGCACTTTCATCACGGTCAATTATAACAACGTCATCAAGGGTTCGGAGGGCAACTTCACGCCGCTGTCGGACAATTATCAGGACCTGACACTGTTCGATTACGCATCCGTGATGATGTACATTCCGTTCGCGTTCAGCCGAAATGGCGGCCCGGTGCTCGACACCATTCCGCCCGGCATGCAGCTTTCCAGCCTCACCGGCTACAGCGCCGGCGATATCGACGGCATCAAACGCCTTTATGGTGGGGTGCCCGCGCAAGTGACCGTCACCAGCAACCCGCCGGGCCTGTCCGTCGTCGTGGACGGCGCTACCGTGACCACACCGCAATCTTATACGTGGAAACTGAAATCCACCCACACGCTCGAAGTGCCGATGGGCGCGCAGACGCTCTCCGGTGGCGGGGCCTATATCTATGGACGCTGGAACGACAGCACCGAGGCCAGCCATAGTATCAAGGTCCTGCCGGGCGACAATACGCTGACGCAACCGGCGACGTCTCCCGCCGTCACCGTCTACACCGCGAATTTCGTGCAGCTTTCCGCCTATACCGCGGGCATCGTGCCAGGCGGCTCCGGCAGCGTCGCGGTGAGCCCGGCGGCGCAATCCTATACCGGCGCCACCGGCCAGTTTTTGGTCGCGCGGCAACCGGTGACGCTGACGCCCACACCCACCGGCAGCTACAAGTTCGTCACCTGGGGCGGCACCTCCGCGCCGTACAGTGCCAACCCGAAACCGGACTACGTGCCGGACGGCGCGGTGCCCTATGCGGTGACCGGCTATTTCAGCACGCAGCCGATCACCACGATTACCACCACGCCAGGCGGCTTCTGGTTCACCGTCGACGGCGATTATTACAAGGCGCCGCAAAATTTTACCGAGGATCTGTTCGGCAGCGGCTGGGCGCCCGGAACCACCCATACGCTGACGGGATTCTCGCCGAACCAGCCCTATAGCGTGAACACGCAGTATATATTCAATAGCTGGAGCGATGGCGGCGCGCTCTCGCACATGTTCACCGTGCCGACCGGCGCCAGCACCATCACCGGCAATTACACCGCGCAATACGTGCCGGGCGCCTATTCGTTGCCATATTGCGGCGCCACCGTCACCCTGACGCCGAGCTCATCCAGCGGCTTCTACAACGCGGGCACCGTGGTCACGGTCAAGGCAACCAACCCGGCGACCGGATTGAAACTCAACGGCTGGACCGGCGATCTTTCCGGCAAGAAAACCACCCAGAAACTGACGGTGAACGACGAGGAACTCGCCATCGCCAACTACAACGACGTGCCGCAGCCGTTCGCCGTGACCTCGCTGTCGCCCGACATTTTCGCGAGCGGCTCGGCCGGCGGCACGGTCAAAATCAAGGGCACCGGATTCGGCAGCAACGCGGCGATATTCGTCAACAACACCTATCGCGGCTCCACCTTCGTCAGCTCCAAGGAAATCGACATAGCGCTGACCGCCTCCGACCTGACCACGCCCGGCGCCTTCCCGATCGGCGTTTCCAACTACCCCGCTGGGGGTAGTTGCGGGAACTATGAGGAACTGGGGTTCTTTGTGGCGCTACCGTAACGCGCAGGCTCCGGACGGATTTGGGTTTGCGTGAGCAAGCAAGGAAGATTCTTAACCGCAGATTACGCAGATTTACGCAGATTTAAGGAAGTCGCCCACAGCACGCCCTCCGATCCCGACGGAGCGGCGAAGCATTTTGTTTCTCTAGCAAACAAAATAGCTTCGCCGTCTAATCGATCCGGCTCTTTAAATCATCTGCTTTTCTAAATCTGCGTAAATCTGCGTAATCTGCGGTTAAAATACTTACTTTACCAAAGTGCCCAAACCACGCACTGCCCGGTTTGAACCGCGCGAGCGATCAAAAGAAAAAGGTTTAACCGCGAAGAACACGAAGAACACGAAGACGAAATGACTTTTACATTTTCTTCTTGGTGCCTTTCTTGGTGTCCTTTGTGTCCTTGGTGGTTGATCTTTCTTCCTGCCCCTTCTCCCATTCAACAACCAACTTCTTCGGCGCCTGCATCCGCCAAGCCCGCTCCAGCCGACCGGCGATCGTTGCATCATCCGCCGCGCTGAGCCTTACCAGGAACGCCGGATACCCCTTGTAGTGGTCGGTTTCAAAAAACACCGCCGGGTCCGCGTCCATCAGGAATTGCTTTTCATCGACCGGGCACCGCACCACCAGCGTATCCGCATCCTTAATCCGCGCCATGAACTTGCCGCGCACATTCACCGACGGCGTGCCGTACGAACGCCCAGCTTCGATCCCCGGCAAACCGGTGGATGCGGCGATCGCCAGCACGCGTGCGAAAGCCGCATCCGCCACGGCACTAGATCGCCTTAATCATCAGCTTGCCGAAATTCTCCCCGGTAAAGAGCTTTACCAACGTCTCAGGAAAAGTCTCGATGCCGTCGACGATATCCTCGCGCGACTTGAGCTTGCCCGCCTGCAGCCAGGCCGCCATATCCTTCATGCCCTCGCCGTAGCGCGCGGCGTAGTTGAATACGACAAACCCCTCCATGCGCGCGTTGTTGACCAGCAGCGACAGATAGTTCTTCGGCCCATCCATGCCGCCAGTGTTGTTGTATTGCGAAATCGCGCCGCAAATGATCACGCGCGCTTTCCGTGCCAGGCGGGCCAGGCAGAGATCCAGGATTTCACCGCCGACATTGTCGAAATAGACATCGATCCCGTTCGGACAGGCTTTTGAAAGGCCCTTGCCGATATCGTCATGCTTGTAGTCGATGCACCCATCGAACCCGAGCTCTTCGGTCACGTAACGGCATTTTGCGGGCCCACCGGCGAGCCCCACGGCGCGCGCCCCCTTGATGCGCGCGATCTGCCCGACCAGCGCGCCGACCGCACCACTGGCGGCCGAAACCACCACGGTCTGCCCCGGCTGCGGATTGCCGATATCGAGCAGGCCGAAATAGGCGGTCATGCCCGGCATGCCCAATGCCGAAAGATAAAGCGGCAGCGGCGCGAGTTTCGGATCCACCTTTTGCGCGCCGGCGACATCCGCGACACAAAAGTCCTGCACGCCGAACACACCGACGGCATGGTCGCCTTCGTGCCAGGCCGGATGCCGGCTCGCCACCACCTCGCCGACCGCGCCAGCGCGCATCACCTCGCCGAGTTTGATCGGCGGAACATAACTGCGCACATCGTTCATCCAGCCGCGCATGGCAGGATCGAGCGAGATATAATGGTTGCGCACCAATATCTGGCCCTCGGCGGGCTCCGCGGCCGGTGCGGATTCGAAGGTAAAATCGCTGCGCTTGACCATGCCCACGGGGCGCGCGGTGAGCTTCCACTGGCGGTTGATCGGGGTATTCATGGTGCGGGCCTCCCTGGCGCGTTAACGCTGTTCTGTGCATCTAGGGATGCCGCCGTATGCCCGCGTTGGCAAGGCCGGCCGGCGCGGTCTGAGAAGCGGGCGGGATGACGGGCGATGAGGCTGGCGGAAATCCGCATCTACCCGGTCAAAAGCCTGCGCGGCGAGGCCCATGCCTCCGCCGCGGTGGAACCACGCGGCCTGGCCGGCGACCGGCGCTGGATGGTGGTCGATGAAGCCGGCCGCTTCCTGACCCAGCGCGAACTGCACCACATGGCGCTGGTGACGGCCCGCAATGAGACGGTCGGTCTGACCCTATCTGCCCCCAATCTACCGCCGATCCTTGTCCCGATTCCGCGTCATGACGCCGCGCCGCGGCGCGTGACGATTTGGCGCGACACGGTGGACGCTGTGCCGGCGGGCCCCGAGGCCGATGCCTGGCTCGCCAGCGCGCTCGGCGTGCCGTGCTCACTTGTCTATCAGGCGGATCCGGCATCGCGTCCGGTTGCGCCGGACTATGCCGCGCCCGGCGACGTCGTCAGTTTCGCCGACGGCTACCCGCTGCTGGTGATCACAACCGCCTCGCTCGCCGATCTGAACGCGCGGCTGCCTGCGCCAGTGCCGATGCAGCGCTTCCGCCCCAATCTCGTTGTGGACGGCGCGCTCCCCTGGGCGGAGGACCACTGGCGCGGCATCCGCATCGGCACCGCATTATTCCGCGTCCCCAAACCGTGCGACCGCTGCATCATCCCCTCGATCGACCAGGAATCCGGCCTGCGCCCCAACCCGGAGGAGCCGCTGCACACGCTAAAATCGTTCCGGCGAGACGCGACGGGCCGCGTGCTGTTCGGCGTGAACCTGGTGCCGCAGACTTGTGGCATCGTCCGGGTGGGCCACGAGGTGGAAGTAGAATAGAGCTTAGCGCAATGGACGCATACGGCGTCGTCGGGCCACACTTCCCCCATGTGCGGACGCTATGCCAGCCACCTGCCGCCCGAGGAAATCGCCCGCCTGTTCAGCACGGTCGGCGAGCTACCGAACATCGGCCCGAACTGGAACGTCGCGCCGACCGATCCCGCCATGGTCGTGCGCCGCCACCCCACCACGGGCGAGCGGCGCCTGGACCTGCTGCGCTGGGGCCTGGTGCCGCATTTCACCAAGGACCTGAAGGCGGCAAAGCGTCCCATCAATGCCCGGGCGGAAACGGTCGCCACCTCCGGCATGTTCCGCGGCGCCCTCGCCGCCCGCCGATGCATCGTGCCCGCCGATGCGTTCTACGAATGGAAAACCACCCCGGACGGCAAGCAACCTTACGCGATCGCCCGCACGGACGGCACGCCGCTGGCGTTCGCCGGCCTGTGGGAAGGCTGGCGCGGCCCGGAGGGCGAAACGCTGCGCACGTTCGCCATTCTCACCATTTCCGCCAACGCCGCCATGGCGCACATCCACACCCGCATGCCCGTCATCGTGGAACAGCCGGATTGGCCCGCGTGGCTCGGCGAGACCGAAGCCGCCCCCGCCGATTTGTTACGCCCAGCGGCGGATTGCGTGCTGCGCATTTGGCCGGTGAGCCGCGCGGTCAACAATGTGCGGAATAATGGAGCGGCGTTGCTGGAGAAAGAAAGGCCAGGGGCTCTGCCCCTGGACCCCGCTGGGGACAAGTCCCCAGACCCCATTTCATAAGATTCGGTATCAGTGTAGAACTCAAAACAAATGAATCGGGGTCTGGGGCCTACGGCCCCAGCGGGTCCAGGGCAGAGCCCTGGCCTTCCTTCCTTAATGCGTAACCGCCGGCCCCCGCACCACCTGCGCCAGATCGTCCGGCCGCAGATATTTACCGAAAGCACTCCGGATATCCCCAGCACTCGCCGCGAATATGCGATGGGCACCGATTTGCGGTGTGTCCAGCGGCAATCCCAGATCCACCAGCCGCAAATACAATCCCGCGATCGCATCGATGCTGGCGCGTTGCATCGGCAGCCGCCGCAGCATTTGCGCCTTGGCGCGCGTCAGTTCCGTGTCACTGACCGATCCCGCCTGCATGTCTTTCACATCGCGCACCAGCAACGCGCGCGCGCGATCGACGTTTTGCGGGTCACTGCCAAACGAGACCGTGTATTGGCTGCGCGTGCGCTGCCAGTCCAGTGCGCTATCCACGCTGTAGACGTAGCCGGATTTGATCCGCAGATCGCGATACAGCCGCGAGAAAAAGCCGCCGCCCAGGATGGTGTTGCCGAGCATCAGCGTGAAACGATCCGGGTTGCTGACGCTGATCGGCACGGTTTCGGTCAATGTCACGCTATCCTGCACCGCGGTCGGGTCCGGCACCCGCGCGGCGGAGGCGTGGCTCGGGCCGATCGGCGGCAGATCGATCGCCGGTGTTGCGCCAGTGGCCTGCCAGTTGCCGAACGTTACGCCAACCACGCGCCGCGCGCGCTCCGGTGTCACATCGCCGGCGACCACGATCGTGGTCAGATCGGGCCGGTACGCCGCCTTGTAGAAATCCTGCAAATCGGAAGCTTGCAGTGCCATGACGGTTTGCGGCGTTGCCTCGCGCAGGCTGGGGTCGCCTTCCGGCGCCAGCGCGTGGGCGAGCGCGCGCCGTACACGGTAGCCGGGCGACTGCAGCAGCCCGGCCAGCCCCTGCGCCACCTGTTGCCGCACGATGGGAAACGCCTGCGCTGGAAACGCCGGATGCAGTTCGTTGTCAGCCAGCAACTGCATGCCCGCCTCGAATTGTGGTGCCAGAACGCGCAACGAAAAACTCGCGCCGGCCTCCTCGCTGGCGGCGATATCGTCGAGTGCTTTCTGGAATTGCAGGCGATCCAGGCTTTGCGACCCGTAGCTGAACAGCTCGCCGGCTATCTGGGCAACCCCTTCGTGCCCGGGCGCTTCCTGCATGTCGGTCACCTGGCGCACCTGGCCAAACACCGAAATGGTGTGACCGACATGTTCCGGCAACACGATGAGTCGCAGGCCGTTCGGCAGCACACTCACGTCGGGCGGCACCGGCGGCGGCGGCACCTGCAACGTATCGAGCGAGGCGGCGGCCCAATCGGGCAGTGTAACGGGTTTTTCCGGCGGGGCGCCGAACGATTCCGCGCCGCCAAAGCCGCTGCCGCCGATCGGGCGGCCGGCATTCGCCGGCGTAAGGATGGCGGTCACCGCGTGATCCGGCGTCAGCAGCTTGCGCGCAATCCGGTTCACATCCTCCACCGTCACCGATGCGTAGGCGCGCGCCAGATCGGCCGGCGATTGCATGCCCTGGAACGCCAACGCGTTGGACCAGCTTTCTGCCAGGCCCGAGATGCTGTCATAGGTGAACGCGAGTTGCGCGAGCTCCTGCCGGCGCGCCGCTTCGACCAGTTCGGTCGACACGCCGTCGCGCAAGGTCGTTGCAATGATGCCGCGCATGTCGGCCAACAGCGGCGCCGCGTCGCCGCCTTTCGGAAACGCGCCAGCAGCGACCGCAAAGCCGACATCCGGTTTGGGCAAATAAACAAACTGCGTCCCCAACGCGCGGCCGGCCGGCACCAGCCCGTACAGCGCGGCGCGCTGGCTGCCCAGCACGTCGCACAGAATATCCGCGGCGGCGAAATCACGGTCGCGCCGTCCCGGCATGCGATACGCGATCGTCGCCAGGCCGACCGGAAGATCGGTGGGCAGGGCCAGGGTTTTCGGCTGCACCGGCTGCAGGTCGAACGCCGCATGCGCCGGCAAATCGCGGCGCGGTATGGCGCCCATGATCGACCGCACCTGCGCCATGGCGCGCGCCGCATCGACGTCGCCGACCACCACCAAAATCGCGTTGTTTGGTGCATACCAACGGTCGTAAAATTCTCGCAACAGCTTGGCATCGGTCTTGTCGAAAGACGGCCGCGTGCCGAGCGCATCGTATTGATAGGGCGTGCCGGCGAACATGATCGCCTGCAACTGCGACATATAGGTATAGATCGGGCTCGAAAGATCGCGCGAAACCTCCTGCTCGATCGCGCCGCGCTCCTTGTCCCAATCTTCCTGATGCAGGCTGAGCCCGCGCATGCGCAGCGCCTCGGTGCGCAAGGCAACCGCGAGATCCTCGGCCGGCACCGTATAGAAATACTGCGTCACCGTTTCGGTGGTGTCGGCGTTATAGGCGCCCCCAAGGGCTGCCCCAAGCTCGGCCAGCTGGTCGCGGTCCAATCCCTCGCTGCCGCGGAACATCATGTGCTCCAGCGCGTGCGCGGTGCCGGGAAACCCCGCCGGCGCATCGTTCGATCCGGCCAGGTAGTTGATTTCGGTGGTCACCACCGGCGCCAGGCGGTCGGGCACGATCACCACGCGCAACCCGTTCGGCAGGGTGGCACGCTGCACGCCGTCGGCGGCGCCCGCGGCCGCGGCCGGGGGCGCATCCGGCGCGTCGGCCGCCACCGCGGCGTCGCAAAGGCTGACCGCGGCAGCCAGCAATATCGCGCCCGTTCTCGTCATCCCGATCCTGTGACGCACCCTCAACCTCCAAAACGATCGCCCACCCGGCTTCATCGCGGCGGCCGGTCGCCCCCACCACGTGGCAGGCACGCCGCCGCTCTTTACCCACAGCAGGGGCAGGGCTATAGGGGCGCCCGCCAATCCCGGATAGCTCAGTTGGTAGAGCAAGCGACTGTTAATCGCTCGGTCGTAGGTTCGAGTCCTACTCCGGGAGCCATTTTTGGCGCGCAACCCATTGATTTAGCTAACTGTTCTGCCGCAAGAGGATTGCTGAAGTCCGCATTGCGCCGGCCCGCGCCGGCCAGGCAAGGGACAGAAAAAAGGGGCGCACCCAACCGAGTGCGCCCAGTTTATTTACAGGAGGATACCATACGAGGGAGCGAACCTCGTAAAAAAGATACTAAACCAATTTTATACAAATACAAGTATTTAAATTTGCCTAACATCCCAATTTTAATTCACGCTCAGAGCCCACGCCGATGACCCTCGTGCTGACCAACGCCGCCATCGTCCTGCCCGACGCGGTGCTGCGCGGCACCGTGCGCATCGAAAACGGCGTGATTGCCGAAATTCAGCCGGGCCCCACCGCCGTGCCGGGCGCCCAGAACCTCGAAGGCGACTACCTGCTGCCCGGCGCCATCGATCTGCACACCGATAATCTCGAACGCCAGGTGCAGCCGCGCGCCGGCACCCGCTGGCCAAGCCGCAGCGCGCTACTGGCGCACGACGCGCAATGCGCCGCCGCCGGCGTCACCACGGTGCTCGACGCGCTCTGCGTCGGCGACCTGGGTTTCGACGAGGACCGGCCCCGCACCTGCGCCGAAGGCATCGCCGACCTGACAGCCATGGCGCCGACCAACCTGTTGAAAGCCGAGCACTACCTGCACCTGCGCTGCGAGCTCCCCGCGGAAGGCATGATCGAGCTACTGGCAAATCTCGCGAACCATCCCCTCCTGCGAATGGTCAGCCTCATGGACCACACCCCCGGCATCGGCCAATACGGCGACCTGGCGCAATATCGCGCCATGCGCCTGCGCGACGGCGAAGCACCAGCCGCGACCGAAGCACGCATCGACTTCCTGACAGCCCAACGCGCGCGTCTGCGCGACCCAAACCGCGCCGCGCTCATGGCAATGATGCGCGGCCGCGCCGAACTCGCCAGCCACGACGACCGAACGCAAGCCGACGTTGCCGAAAACCTCGCCGACGGCATCAAGATCGCGGAATTCCCCGTCACGATGCAAGCCGCCAAGGCCGCCCGCGTCGGCGCCCAAACCATAATTGCCGGCGCCCCGAACCTGGTGCGCGGCGGCAGCCATACCGGCAACGTCGCGGTACTTGATTTGCTGCGCGCCGGGCTGGTCGATGCGCTGGCCTCGGACTACGTGCCCTGCAGCATGATCGAAGCCGCCTTCCTGGCCGTGCAACACGCCGGCATCGCCCTGCCGCAAGCAATAGCCCTCATCAGCGACGCACCGGCCCGCATCGCGGGCTTCACCGATCGCGGTCGTATCGAACCTGCAGCGCGCGCGGATTTGGTGCGGGTGCGGATGCATG
>Ga0181531_10001644_pt1 | contig 14070 bp, 10 predicted proteins | sample PEATcosm2014_Bin_38_FD_119743 | JGI IMG/M metagenome (GOLD analysis project Ga0181531, IMG submission 119743) | Peatland microbial communities from MTU Mesocosm Facility, Houghton, MI, USA - PEATcosm2014_Bin11_10_metaG | ecosystem: Environmental > Terrestrial > Soil > Wetlands > Peat | place... | reverse complement strand
TTACGGGCGTCAAAAGGGCCACACGGAAATTTATCGCGGCGCCGAATATGCCGTGAGCTTCCTGCCGAAAATCAAGCTCGAAATCGCCTGCCCGTCGAATCAGGTGGACAAGGTCATCGAGACCATCACGTCGGCTGCAAAAACCGGGCAGATTGGCGACGGCAAGATATTCGTTTTCGGGCTCGACCATGCGGTACGCATCCGCACCGGCGAGACCGACGCAGCAGCTCTTTAAAAACGCGCACCTCGAATCCCACGGACAGGAGTCAAACCATGTCGTTGAGAATATTCTCCCGCGCCGGGCTTATCGCTTTCGTCGGCGCGATGGTGCTCGGGATTGTACTGAGCGCGCCGACTTACCATTCGTCTTATGCGCAGACTCCCGCCGCGACGGATCAAGCGGCTGCCGCGCCGCAAGCCTGCGATGGGGTCAAAGTCACTGAAAACTGCACGCCCAATTCGGGAGACACGGCCTGGATGCTGACCTCGATGGCCATCGTGTTGATGATGACCCTCCCGGGCCTTGCACTGTTTTACGGCGGCATGGTGCGGCAAAAAAACGTCGGCGACACCGTCATGACGGCCTTTGCCATCACCTGTCTGATCAGCATTTTATGGCTGTTCTTCACCTATAGTCTGGCGTTCCGCTCCGGCACCCCGTTCATCGGCGGCCTGGACCGGGCCTTCATGCAAAACATCGTCAGCAACACCTTTAACAAAGACGGCATCGCCCAGAACATCGGCACGCCCAACCCGCTGGCGCCGACCATTCCGGAAACCGTCTATTCGATGTTCCAACTGACATTCGCGATCATCACCGCGGCGCTGATCGCGGGCTCGTTCGCGGAGCGTATGAAGTTCTCTGCCATGCTCTGGTTCATCGGCTTGTGGGCGATTTTTGTCTATTCGCCGGTCGCGCATTGGGTTTGGGGACCCGACGGCATCTTCAATTCGGCTAACCCAAAAGCCTGGGTGACGGTTCTCGACTTCGCCGGCGGCACCGTGGTGCACGTGAATTCGGGTACCGCCGGCCTGATGGCCGCCCTGATGCTTGGCAAACGCAAGGAAACCGGTCCACCCCACAACATGGTCTACACCATGATCGGCGCCTCGCTCCTGTGGGTCGGCTGGTTCGGCTTTAACGCGGGTTCCGCGGTCAGCGCCGGCATGCAGGCCGGTATGGCGATGGCGGTCACGCATATCGCCACGGCGACCGCGGGCTTCACCTGGATGCTGGTCGAGTGGATGATGCGCGGCAAGCCGACCGTCATCGGCATCTGTTCCGGCGCGGTGGCCGGTCTTGTCGCGATTACCCCGGCGTCGGGTTTCGTCGGCCCGATGGGAGCCTTCTTCATCGGTGTCGCCGGAGGCATCATCTGCTACTGGGGCTGCACCGGCCTCAAGCATTTCTTCGGCTACGATGACGCGCTCGATGCCTTCGGAGTCCACGCCGTCGGCGGCATGACCGGCGCCATCCTCACCGGCGTGTTCGCCGTCGCCGCCTACGGCGGCACTGCCGGCTTGATCGAGGGCAATCCCGGCCAGGTCATCAACCAATGCATCGGCGTCGCCACGGTCTTTATCTACGACGTGCTGGTGACGCTGATCATCTTAAAGATCGTCGATCTGGTCATCGGGTTGCGCGTCAGCGACGTGGTTGAGCGCGACGGCCTCGACCTGGCGCTGCACGGCGAGACGGTCCAGTAGTCGAGCCGACAGGCGGTCGGCGGCGCGAGCCGCCAACCGCGATCAAACACGCTATTGCGAGGCCCCGGCGCCAAGCCGGGGCCTCGCTGAATTTCTGGGAACTGTCTTGCGTCTTGGGAGGGATGAACAGGGCGGCGAAACCTGCTAATCCCCTTCCCCGAGGATAACGCAAGCCCAGCGAGGACGTCATGTACGCCAATCTCGAACTTTTCATCGACGGCAAATGGCTCGGCGGCAACGGCCGCGGTGGCGAGGATGTGATCAACCCGGCGACGGAAAAACCGCTCGCACATCTGCCGCATGCGAGCCTTGCCGACCTCGACCAGGCGCTCGAAGCCGCCAAAAAGGGCTTTGCCGTTTGGCGCGCGACCTCGGCCTATGACCGTGCCAAAATCATGCGCAAGGCCGCCGATCTGATGCGCGAGCGTTATGATTCCATCGCGAAAATCTTGGTTCAAGAACAGGGCAAGGTTTATCCCGAAGCGCGGGTCGAGGTGATCACGTCCGCCGACATCATCGATTGGTACGCCGAGGAAGGCCGCCGCGCTTACGGCCGCATCGTGCCTGGCCGCGGCAAGGGCGTGCGGCAGATCGTGTTGCAGGAGCCGGTTGGCGTCGTCGCCGCCTTCACCCCGTGGAATTTCCCCACCCTGACGCCGGCCCGCAAGATCGGCGGCGCGCTTGCGTCCGGCTGCTCGCTCATCCTCAAGGCTTCCGAAGAGACACCGGGGGCTTGCGTCGAGATGGTGCGCTGCTTTGCCGATGCCGGCCTTCCCGCCGGCGTGCTCAATCTTGTGTTCGGCGTGCCGTCGACGATTTCGGAGCATCTCATCGCCAAAGACGAGGTGCGGAAGATTTCTTTCACCGGCTCGATCCCGGTCGGCAAGCATCTCGCCAGCCTTGCCGCCAAGGGTATGAAGCGCGTGACCATGGAACTCGGCGGCCATTCCCCCGTCGTGGTGTTCGCCGACGCCGATCCGGAAAAGTCCGCGGAAACGATCGCGGCGTTCAAATATCGTAACGCCGGCCAGGTCTGCATTTCGCCGACGCGGTTCTATGTCCAGGAGCCGGTCTATAGCCGTTTCGTTGCGCGCTTCACCGAATACGCCAAGTCGATCAAGCTCGGTGACGGGCTCGAAAAAGGCATCACCATGGGGCCGATGGCCAATGCGCGCCGAATCGATACGATGGATTCCTTTGTCGGCGATGCCAAAAACCGCGGTGGCAAGATTGCCACCGGCGGTAACCGCCGCGGCAACCAGGGCTACTTCTTCGAACCCACGGTGATTACCGACGTGCCCGACGACGCCAAAGTGATGACCGAGGAGCCGTTCGGCCCGCTCGCGCCGGTGGTCGCGTTCAAAACATTCGACGAGGTCGTCGAACGCGCCAACGCGCTGCCGTTCGGTCTTGCGGCCTACGCCTTCACCGGCTCGGCGCAAACGGCAAATCTGATTGGCGACGCCCTGCAGTCCGGCATGGTGGGAGTGAATTCGATCAACATTTCGACACCCGAGACGCCATTCGGCGGCGTCAAGGAATCCGGTTACGGCAGCGAAGGCGGTATCGAAGGGCTGCAAGCCTATCTCAACACCAAGTTCATTTCGCAGGCATAAGCCGCGCCGCGCATGAATTGTTCGGAATTGCTGAAATCGGAACACATTCGCGACGGCGCAGCGCCGCGTTTCGGACGCGAATGTGTTGCCGTGGCGGTAATTTAGCGTTTCGGTAACTTAGCACCCAGCAATGCGGGCGTTGCAGGAACGAAAATCCATTGCCGTACATTGTCGGCCGTGACGGGGGCTGAGCGATGCCGGTTGTTTATGGATATTCTGGCTTCCATGGTTGCCTATCTGGCGTGTGTCACCGGTATTGTAGCCGCGCTGGTGCTGTCGTTCTTCGTTGTTCTTTCGACCCCCGAACAGCCAACCGCGGAAAAATACGCCGTAACGCATGCCGTGCAGCAACCGGCGTTACAAAGGTCAGCGGCGGTTGGCGCAAAACCGATCATAAAGAGCGCGCCACGGCTCACGCCGCCTCAAGGTGACATGGTTGCCCCATCGACAAGCGCCGCATCCGATCGGCAACAGGCGCAGAAGGTCAGAGCGCAGAATGCGCGCCGTCTGATAGAAGAAGAGCGCGCCAAGCGTTGGGCCTACCTGAAAGATCCGGATTTCGAGTCTCGTTTCCTGAGCTATGCCAATTAATTGGCTCTCGCTAAGCCGGCTCCAAAAAACATCGACGGCCGGGAAAGCGGTATTCACTTTTCACCATCGTGCCCACATGGGCTAAGCGCAGAAGCGACTAAGTACGAGCGGCTAAGCGTAGGAGCGTTGCAAAAATTCAACCGCATCTTCGGCAAGCGTGCCCGGCTCGCGTTCGCCGCGCTGGGCCATCTCGATGATACGTTTGGCGATAATCTCCTGCGCGGCCCGCCGGTAGCCGGGCGAGGCGAATTTGCTGCCCGATTGTTCGACTTTCAGCCACGCGTCTTCATAGACGGCGACCAAAATATCGATCGTCTCGGGCTCGAAGGCCGCTTGTGCGAGAAGTTCATTGATCGCCATGGCGGTTATCCTATATTTCCAATTCCATTGAATGGGCCAGCCACAAAAAGATTTGACGTCGCCGGACGGTCGAACGCGGCCGCGGCGGCGTTGCCGAAGAATAGCAGGTTGTCAGGTCGCCGGCTGACGCCAATATGGGCGAGGACGCAGCCACGCTTTGGCGCATGCAAAATCGCATCGTCGCGGGCGCCATATTGGCGCGCGCCGTGCGGCGCGGATGTCGTGTAACCACGGGAAAAGCCCAATGACCTGCGTTCACTAACGCGCGACCGGGCGTCGCGATCCCTTCGCCTGTGTTCACGGATTAGAGTGGCCGGGGCGGGTGCGCGGCTGTCGCGGCCGCCGCCTAACCGAGCCGGGACCGCGAAGTTTGGCCGGGAGCGCCAAGCAGTTCGGCGTCAGGCGGCCGAGCGGCGGCATTGGCTTTCCCGCCGACGAGTCGTCCATTCTGGAAGTTCAGCACGCGGTCGCAATCGGCGAGACTCGAATCGCGATGGGCAATGATCAGGATGGTCGGCCGCGGATCGAGGGCGAGTAAGCGCTTGAGGATTTCGCGTTCCGTCGCCGCGTCGATGGCGCTGGTGGCTTCGTCGAGGATGAAAAGGCTTGGTCGCCGCAACACGGCGCGGGCGAGGCAGAGGCGTTGCCGCTCGCCGCCCGAGATCAGGCTACCGCGTTCGCCGAGCACCGTATCGAGACCCGCATCCATACGGTGGACGAGATTGTCCGCGCCGGCGACGGCGAGCGCTTCCCACACCTGGGACTCGCTCGAGCCTGGACTGGCCCACAGCAGATTGCGCCTGACCGTGTCGTGGAACAGATACGGGTCCTGGGCCACGTAGCTGATTTGCTCCCGCCACGCCGCGGCCGTCGCTCCACGCAAAGCGATCCCGCCGACCTCGATCTCGCCCGACGACGGCTCCAAAAGGCCGACCAGAAGATCCGCGAAGGTGGTCTTGCCGGCGCCGGTCGGTCCGGTCAACCCGACAAATGAGCCGGGCTCGATGGTGAGGCTGACGCCAACGAGCGCACCATCGGGTTCTTCGCCGGAGCCCTTATAGCGAAAGCTTACATCGCGATAGACGATCGGCCCCCGCGGAATGGCGATCGTCCCCGCGGTTGACGGAGGCTCCGCCGCGGCGGCGAGCTCGCGCTCGAGCGCGCGCACCTCGGCATAGGCCGGCAGCGAATGGACGATCTGCTGGACCGCCTGGTTGATTTGGATAGCCGGGCCGGACAGCCGCGCAAACACCAAAAGCAGCACGATCAAAACCGCCGGCTGGATGTCGAACACGATCAAGCCGACAAAGGCGATAACCGCGCCGACCACACTGGACAGCGTCGTGGTGGCGAGCCGGTTGGCGGTCTGCTGGCGCATGAAAGCCAATTGCCGGCTTTTCAGGGCGGCGATGCTGGCGTCAAATTCGTTGATGAAAGCGGCCTGCCGGTTCTGGCCGGCGGCGAGTTTCAGTCCGCCCAGGAATTGCGTCGTTTCATGCATAAGGGCAAGGCTCGAACGCGTGAGTTGCGACCCGAGATCGCCGATGTGGCGCAGCAGCAAAAAGGTTCCCGACAGCCCGACGACGATCAACACCAGCGCGATCGCGGTCAGAAGCGGGGCCAGCAGCAGCGCGACGCCGGCCTGAAATGCCATCAAAACCGCGGCCGCCACGATTTGCACGATACATTGGGACGCATTGCCGATCCGGTTAATGTCGCCGCCCATCAGATGCGTCACGCGGGCGTGCTGCAGCCGCGACACCGCCTGCCAGGGCGCGGCGGCCAGACTGCGGGCGGCCCGGCCCCGCACCTGTTCGACAAATCCCATTTGCAGCTGCGCCAGCGTCGCATCGCGGCGCGCGACAAGAACGGCCCGCACGACAAGGAGCGCGGCGAACAGGCCGAGCAGAACAGCCATACGCGCGCCGCGCGTTTCGGCGCCGACTGCATCGAGCGCGCCCGTCGCCAGGCCGACCAGCCGTCCGCCGTGGTTGTCGGCGGCGGTGACGATCGATAACAGCGGCACCAAGACAACGAGGCCCACGCTCTCGAACAGGGCGGCAACGCCGACCAGGGCCGCGCACCAAATGCCGTCGCCGTTGGCGAACGCCGCAAAGTCGCGCACGAAGGAAATTCCCTGATCCAGGATGCTCCTGGTGGAAATTTGAGCGTCGGCTTCGGTCATCGTGGGGCCTGTCCCAGGCGCCCGCTCTTGCACGCTTCCGATTGGCGGGTCAACGCGACGGCAGAGATTGGCTCGGTCTAAGGACGGGTGGACTAGCGCGAAGCAGAATGGCGGAGAGGGAGGGATTCGAACCCACGATACGGTTGCCCGTATGCCGCATTTCGAGTGCGGTGCTTTCAACCACTCAGCCACCTCTCCACAAGCGCCCACCCTAACCTTCCCTGCAAGCGCGGGAGGTTGGGGTTGGGGGCGAGTGTCGCGGCGCAGTACTTAGCGGCGACTCGCCCGATAAACAAGGGCGCGAGACGAGTGCGCCGGCATCGATTCCTATTTCGTCGGCACTACCAGCGAATAGCGTTCGTCGGCCGCCAGGCATTCGGCCTCCGGGAAGCCGAGTTCCTTGCGCACCAAATTGGTGCCGAGCACCAGCGACACGATCTTGTAAAAAGCGTGGCGGCGGCTCATCCCTTCGCGGCCCATGCCGCAATCGGTCGAAATCACCAGCCGCTCGGGCGGAATGAACTTGAGCGCGGCGCGGATTTTTGCCGCGACCTCGTCCGGGTTTTCCACTTGCAGCGTGTGATGGTCGATGACGCCGATGGCGATTTTCTTCTCGGTAATGGTCTTGCCGATCGCTTCGAGGTCGATGCCGCCGGAACTCGACGATTCGAACGTGATCACATCGGCGTCGACCGTGTTATAGGTCTCGAGCGCCGGCTTGTAGCTCTGCACCTGCGCGAACATGCGCTGCTGGGACGGATTGCCCCAGCACGAATGCGCCCACACTTCGGTCTTGGCGCGCAGCCCCTTCACCGTGCGATTGAAGACTTCGACCATCAATTGCGGATTGATCACCTTGTCCTGGATCTTGCGCACCGCGATCAGGTGGATCTGCGGCTCCTCGATCTGGATCACCGGGCAGCCGGCGTCGGCCAGCTCGTGATATTCCTCGTTGAAGGCTTCGGCGATCGCGAACATCCGCTCGGGAATGCTCTTGTAGTACCGGTCCTGCAAGGCGAAGGCGACGATTTCCGCCGACACCGCGCCGAACTTCACCGGTTTCGTGGTGAAGCGCTGGGCCGCCTTCCACATCGCGGTGTATTGCAAATTGCCGCGGCCGACCGGGCCTGTAATGACAGGCATGACACGCGACTCGAGATAATCGTGGAGAATATGGCCGCGCGGAAACCAGATGCCGCCGCGGCCAGCGGGCGTGGCCACCGGATGCGCGATGTCGAGACCGCTCATATGGTTCGGCGGGTAGGCCGTCCAGCTTTGACCGCCGACGTCGTCGTCGAAATGCGCATCCCCGTCGGTGACGATATCGAGGCCGGCAAGCTCCTGGTCGCGCAGATAGCAGGTCACCGCATCTTCGTATTGCTCGCGGAAGCGGCGGCTCACCATCGCTTCGAGAAAATGACGGGTGCCGAGATTTTCCGTGTACCAACTCGGCCGCGGCAGCGAGCCGGTGATTGTCGTCGGCAACGTGATGTCTTTGGTGGCCCGATACATTCTTGAACGCCTCCCAGGATGTGCCGCGAGTCATTGGATCGCTCGCCGGCCGGGCACCCAGCTTAGCAAGTCGTGCCAGGTCTTGATAAGGGCTTGGTCGCCGGCCGCCGCCCTGAATCGTTCTTGGATCGATCAGCGATGGGCAAGAGTGGACAACGGCGCCGCTCGGACGCGGGGCGGTCTGGACTCACGTGCCGGTGAAAACCGGCTTGCGCTTTTCCATGAACGCGGTACGGCCTTCGGTGTAGTCGCGGCTGGCAAAACAAGCGTCCACCAGTTCGGCCGAGCGGGCCAGATCGCGCTTGGAATCTTCCTTGATCACTTCACCGACCGTGTATTTTACCGCTTTGATGGTCAGCGGGGCGTTGGCGGAGATCATGTCGGTGATGTTTTTGACGTAACTTTCCAATTCCGCCACCGGCACCATGCGGTTGACCAATCCCATGGCCAGCGCTTCCTTGGCGTCGAACTGGCGCGCGGTGTAGAAAATCTCCTTGGCGAAGGCCGGCCCGACGATGTCGACCAGCCGCTTGAGCCCGGTATAGCCGTAACCCAGCCCGAGCTTCGCCGCCGGTACGGCAAAGCGCGAATTGTCGGCGCAAATTCGCAGGTCGCAACAGGTGGCGAGGCCAAGACCGCCGCCGATGCAATAGCCTTGGATCATGGCGATGGTCGGCTTCGGAAAATCGGCGATGCTGGCATAGGCGGCATCGGATTTGACGTTGTAGGCGCGCACCGCCTCGATGGTGGCGCGCTCGCTGCCGAATTTCGATATGTCGGCGCCGGACACAAACGCCTTGCCGCCGGCGCCGGTCAGCACCACGACGCGAATGTCGCTATCGGCAGCGAAGCCGTCGAGAATGCACTTGGTCGCTTCCCACATTTCCAGCGACACCGCATTATGCCGTTCCGGATTATTGAAGGTTACGATGCCGACGCCGCCGTCCTTGCGCGCGAGTATCTTGTCGGTCTCAGTCATAAGGCAGTTTTCCTTCTCATAGCTCGTTATGCGCGGGCTAGACCCGCGCATCCATGCGGCCTCACCGTCCGATGGATGGCCGGGTCAAGCCCGGCAATGACCAGGGAAAAATCGCACGTTCGGCGGAAGCCTGCAAACTACACCGCCTTCGCCTTGTGCAGCGCCGCGATGTCGCGCGCGCTGAAGCCGAATTCCTCGAGCACCGCGTCGGTATGCTCGCCGAGCTCCGGCGGCCGTGCCGCCAGCCGCGACGGTGTACGCGACAGCGAAACCGGCTGACCGATCAAGCGCATTTTGCTCCTATCCTTTTTGGTCACGCTTTGCGCAATACCGAGATGCTCGACTTGCGGGTCGGCAAACATCTGGTCGATGGCGTAGATCGGCCCGCAGGGCACACCGGCCGCGTTGAAGCGTTCGACCCAATCGGCGCTGGTGCGGCCGGCAAGAAAGCCATCGATCTCGGCGTTGAGCGCATCGCGGTTCTTCGAACGGGCCGACGCCGTCTGATATTCCGGCTTCTGCAACAGCGCCGCCGCCCCGGCGGTCTCGCAGAATCTCTGCCAGATGCGCTGCCCGGTGGTGGCGATATTGATATAACCGTCCTTGGTCTTGAATACGCCGGTGGGAATGCTGGTCGGATGATTATTGCCGGCCTGTCGCGCCACCTCGCCGCCGACCAGATAGCGGGCCGCCTGAAAGTCGAGCATGAAAATCTGCGCTTGCAGCAGCGAGGTTTCGATGTGCTGGCCTTTGCGCGATTTGTCGCGTTCCAACAAGGCGACCAGGATGCCGAGCGCGGCGAACAATCCGGCGCTGAGGTCGGCGACCGGAATGCCAACGCGGACCGGACCCTGACCTGGCAGCCCGGTAATCGACATCAACCCGCCCATGCCTTGCGCGATCTGGTCGAAGCCAGGCCGATTGGCGTAAGGCCCGTCCTGGCCGAAGCCGGAAATGCTGGCATAAACGATGCGCGGATTGATTTTGGCGACCGCTTTGTAGTCGATGCCAAGCCGCTTCTTTACGTCGGGCCGGAAGTTCTCCACCACAACGTCGGCTTTCTTGACCATGCGCCTGAAGGCGGCGAGCCCCTCAGGCGTCTTTAGATTGAGCGTCATACTGCGCTTATTGCGATGCAGATTCTGAAAATCCGCCCCCCCACGCGGCCCGCCCATCGGTTCTTCCAGGCCGGGCGGCGGCTCGATCTTGATGACATTGGCGCCCCAATCGGCGAGCTGCCGCACGCAGGTCGGGCCTGAGCGCACGCGGGTCAGATCGAGCACTGTAAAGCGCGCTAGAGCTTTCGAAGCGCGGGGAAAGGGCATGACGGGCGTCTCCGGCGCCGGTCTGTGCCGGCCCATTTTCACCGGCCGAGAGGCCAGGTGGGCCAGAACTTCCCCGATCTTATCGCTGTTGTCCATCGGCACCGGACCCCGGTGCCATCGGCTATTCGCCCCGCGCCAATCCAACGGAATATAGTCGCGGCCGGCCATCTTTCCGGCACTTTCAGGAGGCGAACATGAACGAAGAATTCCGGAAATAATCATGATTAATCTTCGTCGTCTGCTTGTTGCCTTACTCCTCGCCGCCGTCGCGAGTGCCGCCCTGGCGCAAGATCGGCCCGGCCGCGGTGGCGAGCGGCCCAATCGCGCCGACGAGGGACAGCCGAGCGGGCCGGGACGCCAGCCGCAGACCGGCCCTGGTGTGCTCGCGCTGCTGCCGGGCGATGCGGTCACCGAGCACAGCATCGATCTGGTTTCCGGCAAGCTTGCCTATACGGTCACGGCCGGGACGTTGCCGCTGTTCGATCAATCCGGCGATCGCTCGGCCGCCATTTATTACACGGCCTATGTGGCGAAATCGGCCGACCCGGCACCGCGGCCGGTGACCTTTGTCTTTAATGGCGGCCCCGGCGCGGCTTCGGCCTTCCTCAATCTCGGACTGGTCGGACCGCGCATTGCCGAATTCGGCTTGTCCGGACACGACGGATCGAACGTCCGCTTGGTCGACAATCCGGATACTTGGCTCGGCTTCACCGATCTGGTCCTGATCGATCCGGTCGGGACCGGCTGGAGCCGCGCCGCCAAGCCCGATGGCGCGAGCGCGTTCTGGACCGTGCATAACGACGCGGAATCCATCGCCAAGGTCATTGCCCTCTACGTCGCGAAAAACGGCCGCGTCGGCTCGCCGAAGTTTCTGCTGGGCGAAAGCTACGGCGGCTTTCGCGCCGCCAAGGTCGCGCGCGTGTTGCAGAGCGATCAAGGTATCGTGGTTTCCGGAATGCTGATGGTTTCGCCTTTGCTCGAAGCCGCCTTCGAGTTCGGCGGCACCCGCTTCGCGCTCGGCGCCGCGCTGCAATTGCCGTCGCTTGCCGCGGCCGAACTCGAGCGCAAGGGCGCTTTCAGCAAGGAGGCGCTGGCGCAGGCCGAGCATTTCGCGCTGACGGATTATTTGTCGACGCTCGCCGGACCGCCGCTCCAGGGTGACGCGGCCACGCACTTTTATGCGCGCGTGGCGGAAATGACCGGCTTGTCGGTGGATGCCGTTACCGAAACGCGGGGTTTCATCCGCGACGAATATGTCAAGAATCTGCGCCAGCGCGACCACAAAATCGTCAGCGAGTACGATGCGACCTTTGCATCCGACGATCCCTATCCCGAAACACCGGTGCCGCGCGGTCCCGATCCCATCCTGGACGGCGTCATCCGCGCCTATGGCAGCGCGTTCGTCGCCTATGCGCGAGACGAACTCGGCTTCAAGACCGACATGACCTTTAATCTGCTGGCCTCGGGCATTTCCGGTAAATGGGATTGGGAGCAAGGCCACGGCCAGCCGAGCGTCGCCGACGATCTGCGCGTACTGCTGGCGCTGTCGCCGTCATTCCGGCTCATGGTCGCTCATGGCTACAGCGACATGATTACGCCCTACGCCGATTCCCGCTACGTCCTCGAACACCTGCCCGCATTCGCTGGCGAGGAGCGGGCTGAGCTAAAACTCTACCGCGGCGGGCATATGTTCTATCTCGACCCGGACTCCCGTAAAGCCTTCTCCGCCGACGCGCGGACGATGTACGCCGCGCCGTAAGTGGAGCAAGGGGGTACCGTCCCCTGGCCAACTCGGTGCCTTTTGGCACGGCATTAACCCTTCCATGGCCAGCCCGGCGAATGATGAAAAATGAGGCTTTCGGGAAGCCGTGCCACTTTTGGTCACAGGCGCTTTTTGGCTCTGTGCCGTTCAATAAAGATCAGCTATCAAGTCGCAAGTTTGGCTACAAAGCTCGCGCAGCGAGAAACAACCCCTTTGGGAGGAGCACGTGAACAAACCTCGTCATATCGGTACCCTCGATCGCCGCACTTTCGTGAAGGCCGGCGCGGCCCTTGGCCTCGCGCCCTTCGCGGCGCCCTACATCATCTCCGCGCGCGGCGAGGAGCCGGTCAAAATCGGGCTCGATAACCCGCTGACCGGGACCTACGCTGCGCTGGGCAAGAACGAATTGATCGGCGCCCAACTTGCGGTCGATCAGATTAACGCCAAGGGCGGCATTCTCGGCCGTCAGGTGCAGCTTCTGGTCGAAGACTCGACCAGCGGCGATGCCGGTACCGCGGTCGAGAAAGCGCGTAAACTGATCGATCGCGACCAGGTCAATTTCTTGATCGGCAATATCAACTCGGCACTGGCGCAGGCGATGGCGAACGTCGCCTTCGAAAAGGGCATCTTCCATGTCGTGCCGGGCGGTCACACCGATTCGGTGACCGGCTCCAACTGCCACTGGAACGTCTTTCGCGTCTGCAACACGACACGGATGGAAACGAACTCGATCTCCAAAGTCTTGTTCGATAAGTACGGCAAGAAATGGTATTTCCTCACCCCCGACTATGCCTTCGGTCACACGCTGCAACAGGGCTTCGAGGCAAGTCTCAAGACCTTCGGCGGTACCGAGGTCGGCGCCGATTTGACGCCGCTCGGCACCACGGACTTTTCGTCCTACCTGATCAAGGCCCAGGCTGCGGCCCCCGACGTCATCATCTTTCTCCAAGCCGGCGACGATGCGGTCAACGCTCTCAAGCAAGCCGTGCAGTTTGGCCTCGACAAGAAATTCCATCTCGCCGGAGCCCAACAGGAGCTGGAAGTTCTGCTCGGTCTGCCGCCGGAGGCGCGCATCGGCAGTTGGGTGTTCGAATGGTACTGGAACCAGCCGAAGGTCGCCCATGTCGCGGATTTCGTCGCCGAGGTGCGCAAGCGCAGCGGCGGCCATGTGCCGACCGCCCGCACTTGGTTCGGCTATGCCGCCATCTCAACTTGCGCGCTCGCGGCGGCCCAGGCGAAATCGCTCAATGCCGTGCAGATGGCCAAAGTGATGCAGGGATTTACCCTGCCACCGGAGATCGCATTGATGCCAAATCCCGCGTTCTACCGGGAGGGCGACAACCAGTTGATGCCGACGCTCTTCGTCGGCCACGCCCAGGAAAAGGGCGCGTCGGATCCCGAAGACCTCTTTGTCATCGATTCGGAGGTCAAGGGCAGCGACGCCGCTCTGCCGGTCACGGAGACCGGCTGCAAACTGTCGTGGCCGGCCTGACGATAGGCGTTACCGGGCGCCGTCCGATTGCGGCGCCCGGTAGTCCGGTTTGGGACGGGGGGTTACCAAGAAATGCTTTCTGCGAAATGTGACCGCATTGGCGCCGGCCGCGCCGCGCGGGCCGTTACAAAATCGTCTCCGGTATGACGCAGCTTGTCCTCTTCAACATCTTTAACGGTCTCATCGTCGGCGCGTTTTACGCGCTGATGGCGCTCGGACTGTCGCTGATCCTCAATTTGTCCGGTGTGATCAATTTCGCCCATGGCGGGTTTTTGGCGATCGGCGGTTACATCGCATTCTCGCTGATGCCCTATATCGGTTTTTGGGGCGGTCTGATCCTGGCGCCGGTGCTGACCGCGCTGCTCGGCATCATTGTCGAACGCTTCCTGATCCGAAGGCTTTATGGACGCGATCCGCTCTACAGTCTGCTGCTGACGTTTGGTCTCGCCTTCATGTTCGAGGACGGCACGCGGTTCATCTGGGGTGCGCAAAGCCTGCCGTTCCAGGTGCCGCGCTGGCTGATGGCGCCGTTGAGCAGCGA
>Ga0181531_10001643_pt1 | contig 14070 bp, 14 predicted proteins | sample PEATcosm2014_Bin_38_FD_119743 | JGI IMG/M metagenome (GOLD analysis project Ga0181531, IMG submission 119743) | Peatland microbial communities from MTU Mesocosm Facility, Houghton, MI, USA - PEATcosm2014_Bin11_10_metaG | ecosystem: Environmental > Terrestrial > Soil > Wetlands > Peat | place... | reverse complement strand
TGGCGCTCGGCATAGCCAAATGGCTGCGCAATCGCCGGCTCGGCCGAATGCGATAACTCTCTCTTCGCCCCAAACCAAGCGTACTCAGTTCTGCTGCCCGGGATTCTGGTCAACGACCGTATAGCCCTCCGGCACCTGGAACAGCGCCGAATCCGGCTCCCCGCGTTCGATGTCCGTCAACTCAACCGTCCGCTTGCCCGTGCGCGGGTCGTCGCGGTTCTGCAGTACCTCAATCCCCAACTCAGTCGACATCCAACTCTCGGCAATCACAACCAGTGGTTGATCGTTCCCTATGCTGCCCACCGGGCTGGTCGTCGTCCAGCGCGTCCCAGTGGACTCCAGACCATTGATCGTCTTCGTACCCAGGTCCTCCCTGTCCGTGTGCATCTGCACCGGCTTCAATGCGGGTATCTTCGCCAACTCGGAGTGGGACGCAGCCATGGTCGGCTGTACCTTTCCCGGCTGCGGAATATGGAACACGGTTGCTTCCTTCGAGTTCGAATTCCAGTTGGTAGAGGTTTGATTCACCGGATCGTAGACATTGAAGAAGTAGAACTCCGGCATCTGCATGTCGCCGCCGGAGTTAGTCTCAAGCTGGTACTTTTGATACCGCCGCCCGCTCGAATCCACAGCTTCCAAACTGGTCGACTCGCGGGTAATCGTCGCCCCATTAGCCAGCGTTTGCACCTGCGTTATTTTCCGGGTCGCGGTATACGGCTCAATCGTCCGGCTCGCTGGAGCAGCTTCTGAGCAGTTCTTCGCGCCTCCTCCCCCCATTATCCCGCTGACCGAACTACCTCTCGTGCTGTGGGCCACTGCGGAAAGATCTTGCCCAGCCACCATTTGGCCCGCCGCAAGAATCAAGACGAACCCTGGAATCCAAGTCGAAACTCGATCGATGCGCATCCAATCGTCCCTCCCCGCAATAAGTCCTGGGTCAGTTCTGGGCCTGCGGAGTGCGGTCCTTGACGGTATAGCCCTCCGGCACCTGGAACAGCGCCGCATCAGGCTCCCCGCGCTCAAGGTCCGTCAATTCCATGGTGATAGTGCCGGTCCGTGGATCGTCGTTAACGCTCATCACCATGATTCCTAATTCCTCTGACCTCCACCATTCAGACGTGATCGTCAGCGGCTGGTCGTTCCCGTCCCTGCCCGCCGGGATCACTCTCGTCATGCGCGTCCCCTTCGCTTCCACGCCATTGATTGTCCTGATGCCCAGATCCTCGCTCTGCTGTTTGATTGGCTCTGCCCTGGTCGTAGGCACGGGCCTCGGCTCCGTCGCTACCTGCGTTGGCGCCACATCGGGGAGCTTGATCTCGCTTCGTTCCGCAAAGTGAGTCACGTCCGCCACTTTGGTACTTGAATTCCAGTGGATGTTGGTGCGGCTCACCGGATCGTGCACATTGGCGAAGACAAAGTCAGGCGCACCCCCTTCCTGTCCCGCAGGCAATTCGCGCCGGTCTTCGCGATAGGTTCTTCCGCTCGAATCGCGAGCCTCCTTCACGGTAGTTATATGGGTAATGGTCGTGCCATTGGCCAGTTTCTGCACCCGCGTCGTCTTGCGGACCGCAGAGTAAGGTTCCCCAGGCGCGCCCAAGGCCACGCTGCCCGCAACACCGATTCCAATGCCCCCACCGCTGCCTATCACGCCTCCGCCGATGGCCGCGGTGCCGGTTTGTCCGGCCAATGCCTGACCCATCCCAAGCAACAAAGCGAAACCCGCAAGACTGGAAACAAATTCCCGAATGCGCATGACCCCTCCCCAAAAACCGATGGATGACAGTTTGACTCCGATCCCCCTCCATAGCAATCGAATTTGCCCTCCGAGGATATGAATTAAAGGAAAATCGTGGGTTTGGCCGGTAAACTTTAGTTAAGTAGGGTAGATCCATGACTTCAGAAACAGCGGTAATGAACCGTCAGGCCGATCGCACCATCCGAGCAATTTTTGAACATGCGGCCCGCATCGGCCGTGAGCAGGAAATTGATGAGTTGGTTCGCCTGAATGCCGACTTTGCCCGGGATCTGATTGAAGCCGACCGCTGCAGCCTCTGGCTGATTGACACCGCGAAGAACGAACTCTGGACAAAGATTGCGCATGGCGTGCCTCAGCTTCGAATTCCCTTGGGCGAGGGGTTGATTGGCGCATGCGTTCGCGACAACCAGGTTTTGTTGGTGAACAATGCGGCCCAGGACCCGCGGCTGCTGCGGAGGGTGGATCATGCCAGCGGCTACCGGACCGAGCAGGTTCTGTGCGTGCCTTTGCATGCTGAAGGCAGGGTCATAGGCGCTCTCCAACTGCTCAACAAACCTGCCGGCTTTACTGAGACCGACGTCGACCTTCTCGGATTGCTGGCTCATTTTGCCGGGAGCGCCATCGACAACGAACGGCTCCGCAAAGAAGCGGAGGGCGCGCGTCTTATGAGGCGTGAGCTCGATCTGGCGCGCGACGTCCAGATGCGCATGCTTCCGGATCCGCCAACCGGCCTGGACCGGCTGGAGTGTGTGGGCTTCTGCCGGCCCGCCCGCTCCATCGGGGGAGACTATTACGACCTCATTCCATTACCCGATGGGCAGTTTGCGCTGACCCTGGGCGATGTTGCGGGCAAGGGCATTCCAGCGGCGGTCATGATGGCCAGCATTCAGTCTCTGCTGCGTACCCTGCTCAAACAGGATGCAAACAACCTCGCCGCGATGCTGGCTGCGCTGAATAACACCGTTTACGAAACCTCGACGCCGGAGCGATACTCGACCCTGCTGTGCGGGGTCATCTCCAGCGATCGCAAACGCTTTTCCTATGTCAACGCGGGACACATTCCTCCGTTTCTCATCCATGCGGACGGACGTCTCGAGCGGCTGCCCGCCGCGGATTGCCCGGTCGCCCTGCTGCCGTCGATGAGCTATAGCCAAGCGACCGCGCCCCTCGAGCCGGGGGATACGCTCGTCATCGTTTCCGACGGCGTTGTCGAAGCGCGCAACCGTGCCGGGGACTTCTGGGAAGAGGAGGAAATTGAACGCGTCCTGCTCGCGAACTGTGGCGTTCCGGTCGATGAGTTGCCCGGTTTGCTCTGTGCCGCTGCCGACAATTTCGCCGCCGGCGCGGAACAGTACGACGATATGACCGTGGTTGCCGTCCGCATCGGTTGACAGGCAAAGAAAGCCGCGCACCGATACAGCGCCGGCCCGCATCAACAAAGCGTTGATGATCACAATTTTCGGGGCAGGCATGTCCTGCCATTTATACTTCCAACATTTATACTTCCAACATTGCGGAGAACCGGAAACAGAGTTTCCGGCGACAGGTATCCTGAATCGGCCGGCGAATGGGGCGCTCGGAAAACCCCAAAACTAGATCCACGCTGAACAGCGAGCGAAAACTGGAGTGCGGAAACATGGCAAGAAGCGTTAACAAAGTCATTCTCGTAGGCAACGTCGGCAAGGATCCCGAGATTCGTGCCACACCAAGTGGTGTCAAGGTCGCCAACTTTACCCTGGCTACAAGCGATAACCAGAAGGACGCGCAGGGGAACTGGCAGGAGCATACCGAGTGGCACAACCTGAAGAGCTTCAATCGTACCGCCGAAACCGTCGAGAAATACGTGAAGAAGGGCTCCAAGCTCTACATCGAAGGCAAGATCACCACCAACAGTTGGGAGGACAAGGAGACCAAGCAGAAGCGTTATCGCACCGAAATCATCGTTTTTGACCTGATGCTCCTCTCCGGCCGCGAAGAGGGCGGGGGCCAGGGCGGATACAGCCGCTCAGCGAGCTCGTCCAGTTCGTCAGCGGGTATCGATCAGCGTCCGCCCGCCGGACACGACGACTATTCCCAGCAAGCTGAAATCTCCGACGACGACATTCCGTTTTGATGCGTATGATCGAGGCATTTTCCTGAGTTCTTCTCGAAACACCAGGGTTCAAAGAGAAATTCAGGATCACCACTACACCGGGGTGACACAAGGATGCCTCTTTTTCGCGCGATCAACTCCATTCCAATTGCCCTTCGAGGCAGTTCCCTCGCTCGAAATGCCCTTTGGATCTCCGCCGGCCAAATCGTATCCCTTGTTGTACAGGCCTTAAGTTTCATCCTGCTTGCGCGGTTACTGGGCAGCAGAGAGTATGGAATTCTGATTGGAGCGGTTGCCTTTGTTTCCCTGTTCAGCCAATACTCAGGCGCTGGCTCAGGGTCCGTCTTTCTAAGGTATGTCTCGGTTCACCCAGAGCAAGCCGCCGTGTACTCCGGTAACATGCTGCTCTCGCTTGCAATCTTTGGAACTGCTTTGGTCGCCGCGGTAACGGTTGCGGCTCATTATGTTTTGAGTTCCACAAGTCTCACCTTGGTTTTAGTCGTAGCCGTTTCCGACTGCTTCCTCCGCCAGATTGCTACCATGACTGCTCAAGTCTTCCAGGCCTTTGAGCACATGAAGATTACTGCATTCCTTACATCCCTGACTAATTTTGCCCGGCTGGTCACCGTCGGCGCGATGCTGCTCGTTTATCACCAGGGAACGTCAACTCAATGGGCATGGGCATCGGCGGGTGTGTCCGCCCTGGCTGCATTGGTCAGTGTGGTTCTTGTTCAACGTCAGGTTCGAGGGGTCAGTTTCTCTTTTCCCTTGCTGAAAAAGCGTGCCGTGGAGGGATTTGGCTTCTCCTTTGCTGCTTCCACCAACTCCATATACAACGATGTCGATAAGACCATGCTGAGTCACTACGGCATGAATGTTGCCAACGGTATCTATTCAACTGCCTACCGCGTCATCGACATCGCGACCATGCCGATCTGGTCGATATACACTTCCGCTTTGCCGCGCATGTTCCGCGAAGGCAAGGTTAGTATTGAAAAAAACTCCAGGACCGCCAGAAAACTTCTGAGTTCCGGCATCATGGCCGGCCTTGCTGCCTCAATCCTTTGCTACTTCTGCGCTCCCCTCGTGCCTCTATTGGCTGGGAAAAGCTTTGCTGCAAGTATCTCGGCTATCCGATGGCTGTGCTTGCTTCCGGTCTTTCGCGCATTCGCGCTCAGTGCGGGCGCTGGCCTCACAACATCTGGGAATCAGACGATGCGGACCTGCGTCCAGGTGATTGCCGCGGCTTTTAACTTCGGGATCAACCTCTATCTCATTCCCCGCTATTCGTGGATAGGTGCCGCATGGTCAAGTCTTTTGACTGACGCTTTCATGGGCATTGGAAACTGGATGATCTATCTCTTGATCCGCAAACGCTCGGCTCTTGCCATTCCCATCGATGGTGCATAAGAATTTGAACTGACGATTCATCATCGGCGTTCTTCCCGTTCGATCCTCCCATGGCATGTCTCGGTTAAAGTGGATTACAGGAGCCTCTTCAAGAAGTTGAACATTCAAACCTCAAGTCAACAATCGCTTAAACCTCGCGCCAACGTGCTCGGAGTCGGCATCAGTGCGATTACGATGGAAGAGGCGATTAGCGAGACAGATGAACTTCTTCGACGTAATAGTAAGGGGTACATTTGCGTCACAGGTGTTCACGGCGTCATGGAAGCACAGGACGATGCGGAATTCCGCCGAATCCTGAATGAGTCGTTTCTCACTGTTCCCGACGGTATGCCGGCCGTTTGGGTTGGGCGCCACCAGGGATTCGCTGTTGAACGCGTTTATGGCCCAGACTTCATGCGCGACTTTTGCAGGTTCTCAGTAGCGCGTGGCTATCGCCACTTTCTTTATGGAGGTAATGATGGTGTCGCTGAATCGCTAAAGGCTGCGCTGGAGCGGATGATACCAGGGTTGCTTGTTGCCGGCACTTACACTCCTCCTTTTCGGCCCCTCAATGCCTCAGAGCTCAAAGAACTTCAATCAATCGTGGAGCGGACTCATCCCGATGTAATGTGGATCGGACTCAGCACGCCCAAGCAAGAGCGGTTCATGGCTGAGTATCTCCATTCACTCAATGTCAACGTCATGGTCGGCGTAGGCGCTGCGTTTGATATACACACTGGCCGCATCAAGGATGCCCCTCAGTGGATCAAGAACATGGGAATGCAGTGGTTGCATCGCCTGGCACAAGAACGAAAACGACTATGGCGGAGATATCTGGTAAACAACCCAAGGTTCATTTGGAAGATTTGCCTTCAGATGAGCCGGTCCTGTTTTACGTCACATTCGACGGCACGCTGACTCAGCGTGTTCCCCTTACGCGGGAGCGGTTGCCGTCCGTCGTTATCCGTCAACGGAAGCATTTGCTGCAAGACGTCCTTTGGAGATTTCCCTTGCGCAATTTGCCATGCAGGGGATAAAAGGTTGAGATGAGCGCGAAATGTCGATGCGGCGACGGCGATTGGCAGCGAGTGAGCAGGAAGGGCTTTCTTCAGAAGACCATCCTGAGCTGGATCGGCTGTTACCCCTGGGTTTGTAAAAGATGCAGTTATCGGACGTTACGCTGGCGGAGAAACAACGGGGCGCTTAGATAACCTGAAAACAGTCGCGTCAACATGAGACCCGCCCTTTTTCCGTCGCAACCCTCAGCCTTTCGAAGCAACCTCACGATCTCCTCTGGCGGGCGCTTTCTCCTTCCCGCGCCGTCCATAACTCCCTTCATACAAGTCTCTCTCAATGCAACTGGGACAACAGGAGCCGTGCATTCCAACGCGGCTGATCGGAAACCACTTAGAACTCCCACAAAAGCTGGTAGTCCTGTTTGATTTCTTTTCCTATCGCGTTCTTAACAAGAAAGTTTTTAATGAGTGCCCCCTTTCCAGGTGTAAACCCATAGACTTGAGTGAACTTATCAAAATCCTCTGCGTACTTGGGCTGAACCTGCAGCATTACATCGCTACTTACTGGTGAGTCGTCTACTAATAGAAGAGCTCCATCTCGAAGCAATGGACGCAATGCCAGAAACTCATGCAAGCCGTGCAAAGCGGAAGGAAGCGGGTCTGTCCAGTCAAGGTCCCAAGAATCTAAGTAAACTAGATCAGGGGTCTTGTTGTGATAGGCAAACTTCTTCAGGAATGAAACTGAATCGTCGCAGAAGAATTCACTTCTGTTGGTGCACAAAGATCGCAGTGTGAACATTGGCTCCGCTCGAAGATCGACGCTAGTAAAGGAGCCACCAAAGCTATTCACATAGGAATCGAACAGCATTGAACTGTTGGTCCCCCAGGCCGAAGAACCAGTCTCTATAATCACCGCGGGTTTGTTACCGAGTTTCTCAAGAGCGGTTGCGAGAGTTCCCCGGCAAGTATGAGTTGGCTCAGAGTAGTTAAGGAAGTGATGTTCAATCAATTGCTCTAGCGATTCGAATCTATCTCTCGTTGCTATGCCTCGAAAGCTCTCCTTACCTTTGAAAATTGGTGAAAGACCATCAAGCGCGCGTCTTCTTAGCAAGATAAGCCTTGATTTGAAAGTCAGATCCATTCGATATTAACCAGATATTCCATTTCCTGTCCTTGATTGCCAGATAGTATACATCCCGTTGTCCCAGCGTAGTTCGTTCCTCACGCCCGTTTTCATCGCAAAGACCCGGGCGTACCCGCCAGTACCTTCGCATGGACCAAAAAACCATGATCTGCCACTTTTCGAAGTGCTGCTTGTCTCCGGCGCAACATGATTGCAGCCTCAGATACCCATCGACCGTCTCGCAACCGGCTCTCATCTGCCTTGCTCGGTGGTAGCCTATGCTGAGTATGAATCAAAAAAGAATGCTCCAATCCGTATTGGCCATGCTCTCAATCGCCGCTCTAGGCGCTATCTTGACGGCTCAGACAGTCAAAGAAGTTTCGCCGGCTCAGCCGAAGTTCAAAGAAATAACTCCGGTTGAAACGCCGCTGCCGTTTTCGTTGCAGGCTCGCTGTAATGCGCAATTGATCCAATTCCGCACCATTGACCAGATGACAGAGAAAGACCGAGATCTGGTGGCGGATGCGGAGTCCTCGATTGGTGAACGCGTAGGATTGCAAGGCATGGAATTTAACGGAGGCAAATGGAACTACGAGCAGGTCGTTTGCCCCGCGATTCCCAACCATATTCTGTTGCGATTCACGCGCAACAGCGGGACAGGCGATGTCAGCATTTTCTCGGCTTCGATTCCAAGGAATGGCGATGGCCGGGTGCGGATCATTCCGATCCAAATGCGGGGATATTCTCTGTTCTCCCCTGCCCCAATCAACGCCATGGCGATCTCGGCATTCAATCGCATCCGTTCCGAAGAACATTTTGATGCGCCTCCGGATTGGCTTGCGACAGGGCTTTGCTATGCAGCTCTGACAGGAGGGCGCCCCCAGGCAGCGCTATCGGCTGATCCGCTCGTTAGTCCCGTCCCCTTGGCGGCTCCGCCCAGAATTCAGATCCAGAAACGTGGCAACGTGATCCTTTCGTTCGTGGATCTGTCGGCAGCTCATCACCCAATGGAATGGACTATGGATTTTGACTCGAGTGGAAAATTAGCAAGAACCGTGCATAAGCCCGCTGGCTTGATGCAGCCAAATGTGCTTCACCCGGAGTCGATCGATGTGAAGGAGGATGCGGGTCAGGCCCACAATTAAAACTCATTCATCTCAAGGCTACCGGGTCTGGAGCCGCCGATTCGAATCCACAAGACTTCGCTGCCTTGCGCGCTTCGTTCCCTGGCTGCCAGTCCAGGCTGATTGGTCATCCGAAATGCTTCGTAGCAGATCGATAGAAGTGATCTGAAGGTATGCCAATCCCGTAGGACGACACACCCGCAGTTCCAATTGGCTTCAGCTGAAATTCCCGATCGATTATAGAGGGCGCCGGCGCTTTCCAAATTGATACATAGCCCCAAGCGTGTAACCCCCAGGGTTGTAAGTCCAATTAGGATTGAAAACATCCGGCCATATCTGGTATTCGTAATCGGCACGAATCCATACATGTCCAATTGGGCGATATTCAACTCCGAGGCCCGGCGAATAAAGTACCCAGTCGAAGTGATAGGCATTTTTCTTAAGGTCGATGTTTCCGAAACTAATTAGACCCTTGACATATGGTCTAAACCTGTTGAAATGCTGCCAGGTGTACCTGACGCCCCCTCCGATCGTATCCGTCCGCATATCATTGGGAAGAGTCGATGGCCGGTGATAACTGATGTCACGTGCTTCAAATTCAAGTCCGAGTCCATGCAAATACGCAGGGCCCGAGTTGAAGGTCGCGTCACCCCACAATGTACCGCCCCATTCATAACCGGTGTTGTAATCCATTTTGAAGTCGGAAACGCCACCGCCAACGGCGTATCTCACGCCGCCTCCACCCACGGCAGCCGGCGAAACTTGTGAGGAGGCTGGAACTGCTAACGCTGCAAAGACGAGTGATAGTGCTATCTTTGCGCACGAATTGCTAGACATTGAGTTTCTCCTTCCAAAATCGCACACCACCCCCCCGTGAGGCGCGAACCTTGCAACTGAGTATAACGCAGCGAGGAATCGATGCAATTCAAAACTCTGTCTATAGCGGACCGGCCAACATCTCCTTCTCGAACGTTGGCAACTGAACATCTAAACCAACCGAGAATCTTGCCAGAATTGGCAGGAGCCGTCGTCCGGAACCATTGAGACCTTAAGCTGGCCTGCAACAACACTGCCTGTCAAATGCGACTATTGGTGCCGGGAACAGGTCCGGCTCCGCATTGACTTTGCCTGAGGTTCTGCTTCAGAGTGCCGGCCAGCCGATAACCGCCATTCTGGGGCGAAATGGCGGCTCTAAAACGGTCGTGCTAGCCTCTGAATGTTTCCCTCAATTCTAACCAGATGCAAAGCTTTCCGCAAAGATCGGTTTTAATTGACAGCCAAATTGTCGATAGACTGCCCAGTATTGTGCCGTTTACTGAACAAATCGCCGCACGCAAGACCCGGAATTTGGTTTCCTAGAATATCTGTATGAACCTCCCGGTTTGGCAAATCAACTATGGACCCGCGGACTGCCGCGCGCCAGAGTTTTCGCGATATGGAGACGCAAGGGAGTCTCAAAATAACGAAAGCTGCAAACACTGACGCCGATGCACAAAAGAAGGTAGATCGCCCACACGGCCCATGTCTGTGGAAGATGCAGCCGCTCGGCGACGTGGAGAATTGGAAAGTGGAAGAGATAAAGGGCGTAACTTGCATCTCCCAGCTCTCGCAAAATCCGGTTCCCAAACAGAACCGCCGGCCATCTGCCATTGATTGAAACGGCCAGGACGGCTTGGGCGAACACTGGCGCAAGCAGTCCATCGTTCAGCAACTGCTTAGGGACTAACTCTGGCCACAGCATGAAGACTGCCGTCTCCACCCCCGCGCTCACCAGCAATAGCGAAACGGCCCAGTTTGTCCAGGATTGAATACGGTGTTCGTTCAGATTCTGCCATCTGGCCAAGGCGATGCCCAGCAGGAATGTCGATAAGTGTGAAATCGGCAAGAACATGAGCGTGTCGATTGAAAAGTAACTGCTCGCAATCAGCAGGATTAGCTGCCCGCCAATCCACAGCGCGATTGCAAGGAAGCCAACCGCCCTTGAGCCAAGTTTCCAGATGAGAACAGCCGCAAAAGGGAAAACCAGATAGAGGAATGCCTCTACGGAAAGTGACCAATTTGGTCGGTCGATCCCGCGTTGCCCCGGTATCCACGCCTGCAACATCAGCACATGCTCTCCGAAGACCATGGAAGTAGGGAGCATTGCGGAGAGATAGCCGCCATAACTGCGCGCGTGTGCAATGAACCAATCCGGCGTGTCCAGAATTAGCGTGACGATATATAGCGGGTAAATTCGTGCAAATCGAGCGGCGTAAAAGCGCGCCTTTCCCGGAAATTTGCGGCCACCGTTCAGATAGGCCACCGAAAGAATGTAACCGGAAAGGAAAAAGAAGAAACTCACAGACACGTATCCCAGTGAGATCGCCTTCTCGAGAGAGGGATGATGTGCAGAGGCGGCTACCATAGGTGCCAGCGAGTGAAAAAGCACAACGTACATTGCCGCGAAAAAGCGCAGTGACGTCAGACCGCGAGCGGAGTCTGGCTGTGTCGCGCGTAACTGCGTAGGAAGCGTCTGGTTCATCCGAAAGTCCAGCTTATGGCATCCATCGGTTTCCTGCCATTGCGCTCAAACAGGGAGCTATTGAATGGTCTCGTTTCCGCTGAGGAGATAGTATCCTATCGCCAGGCTCACGAAGTCAGGCTATGTTTGTCTGCGCGCAAAGCGGGTGAGCATGCCGGACTCCGATCGAGAGAGTAGGATCGACTAACATCCTTATATGATTGCGGATGAAAAGCACCGAGGCGCCTCGGTCCGAAATGGCGCCTGGGACTAACGCACTGGAAAGAGCCTCAGAAGACCGATCCTGGCCGATGTAGACACTTATGCTGGCGTGCATTTCAAAGAACGATCGGGCGCACCTGCTCTTCGCCGAGCTTCGCAAGCTCGATTCGAACATCCTCGATCTGGGGATCGTCCGCGCCTCGCGTTTTGCCAAGATTCGCGGAGCGCTGGCGTCTCGCACATTGGACCGCGCTCAATTGCGCACCGACATGGACTTTTCGCCGGTTGTAGCCAATAGCATGCAGCAGCAAACAGAATGCCGAATCGCTGAGCATTCCGCAATTACGCACGTGTTGCAGTGGGGTGCGATGTACGCGCCGCTCCAGCCATCGAGCCGATTGCCATACTCCATCATTACGGATGGGCCCTTCGATCCGGATGACTCGGCTTACCCGGTTGAGTGGACTCCAAAGCGCTGGAAGGCGGAGTATTTTGCCCGGCAAAGGGAGATCTACACCGGCGCAAGGTCTGTGTTCACGCTTTCTCATTGGGCGCGAAACAGGTTGCTCGCGCTCCATCCAGTCGATCCAGCAAAAGTCGTCCGTATTGGGTGGGGGCCAATGTTCTCGGGGAGCGGTCCGAATCTTGAGCCCGTCGACCAGCTTTACTTTGTAAGCATTGGCAACCAATGGCGCCGTAAGGGGATGGATATCGTTGCGGAGGCTGGCAGACTCGTGCATCGGCGCCATCCTGAAGTGCAAACCATCATCGCAGGCGATCCCGCCGGAATGAGAATCCCTGTGATGCCGGGCGTGAAACTCATTCCACGCCGGCAATCGCAGACGGAGGTTGCCGTTCTGCTTCGAAACGCGCGTGCCTTGGTTGTAGCTTCTCGCTTCGACGCCAGCCCGCACATCGTCATGGAAGCGCTCCAATTCGGAACGCCGGTAATCGCCACCAACGCGTTTGGTATAGGTGAGAATATCTCAGCTTCAACCCTCTCTCCCGATGGCAGCCCCTCTTCCCTCGCTGAACGGATGGAGTTACTCGTCTCTGAGCCAGTGAAGCTTCACCGTGTTCAGGCATTTGCGCAGTACTCCTCCACTGGTAGCTGGGCAAGGAGTGCTCAGATTTTGTTTCGCAGCTTGCAACATGAGTAGCGGTTCCTTCCGCGCCAACCATGGATTATCTCGCCCCGCCGCACAGGCTCTTCCTTGGAGACCCTGACGCTTGGTCCGCCATCGCGCGGGACAAACGGCGGGTAATCGCATGGCCTCGTATCCATTGAAACGTTAGTACCCCAGGTTGCTCGTAACTGGAAAGGTTCTCAGTATAATAGGGGTGTCGAGTCGCAATTCAGGGATTGCCGCGCTCTAGGTAAGGGGGCAGCGGCGCACAGTGAGTCTGGGCCGGAATGATCTCGAAATAGTTGATCCCGGCATGTATAAATTTAACGCTGTAGTTGACTTGAAGAGACTGGAGCCGCTTCCTGTTGTGAAGCTGTTAAGGCAATTCAACGAGGTCACAATAGTGCGGAAAGTAGCTCTAATTACAGGGGTCACGGGACAGGATGGCGCGTATCTGGCGGATCTGTTATTAGCCAAGGGATATCTTGTGCATGGCATTAAGCGCCGTTCAAGTTCCTTCAATTCTGCCCGGATCGACCATATTTATCAGGATCCGCATGACTCAGACACTCGGCTCCGTCTTCACTATGGCGATATGACCGACTCGACCAACCTGATTCGAGTGATCCAGGAAGTGCAGCCGGACGAAATATACAACCTCGCCGCTCAAAGCCATGTGCAGGTCAGTTTTGAAACACCGGAATACACAGCCAACGCCGATGCTACGGGCACATTACGCATGCTGGAAGCCATGCGAATTCTAGGCTTGACTGGGAAGACCCGCTTCTATCAGGCGTCAACTTCCGAGTTATTTGGCAAAGCCCGGGAAACGCCCCAGAATGAGACTACGCCCTTTTATCCGCGTAGCCCTTACGGCGTAGCTAAGCTCTACGCCTACTGGATAACCGTGAATTATCGCGAGTCCTACGGGATTCATGCCTCGAACGGAATACTCTTCAACCATGAAAGCCCGATTCGCGGAGAGACATTTGTCACACGGAAGATAACTCGAGCTGTAGCCGGCATTCATTTGGGCGTTCAAAAGGAATTCTATATCGGCAACCTCGATTCCAGGCGCGACTGGGGCCATGCACGTGACTATGTCGAGGGTATGTGGCGGATAGTGCAACAGGACACGCCCGACGATTTTGTGCTTGCAACCGGCGAAGCGCACAGTGTGCGGGAATTTATAGAATTGGCATTCTTGAAAATCGGGCGAAGGGTGGAATGGCGAGGCAAAGGCATCGACGAGACAGGCATAGATGCTGACTGCAAAGATACATTGGTGAGAGTGGATAAGCGCTACTTCCGCCCCGCGGAAGTGGATGTTCTAATTGGGGACGCTTCGAAGGCGCATCGAGTGCTCGGGTGGAAACATACGATCGGCTTTTCCGATCTGGTAGCCGAGATGATGAATTCAGACCTGGCATCGATCGCCCGGGAAACAAGACTGAAGAAGGCGGGGCATGACGAAGTTTGACCTTGCCGGCCGCAGAGTGTGGGTTGCCGGACATCGCGGATTAGCGGGGTCCGCAATTCTGCGGCGACTCTCGCGCGAAGGTTGCCATATCCTCACAGCAACGCGCGCCGAACTCGATCTTAAGCGTCAATCCGATGTGAACGCCTGGATGGGCGACCAGAAGTTCGATGCCGTGTTTCTGGCGGCTGCCACCGTCGGCGGGATCCTGGCAAACTCGACACGTCCGGCGGAATTCCTGTAT
>Ga0181531_10001641_pt1 | contig 14076 bp, 10 predicted proteins | sample PEATcosm2014_Bin_38_FD_119743 | JGI IMG/M metagenome (GOLD analysis project Ga0181531, IMG submission 119743) | Peatland microbial communities from MTU Mesocosm Facility, Houghton, MI, USA - PEATcosm2014_Bin11_10_metaG | ecosystem: Environmental > Terrestrial > Soil > Wetlands > Peat | place... | reverse complement strand
TTCCGTCCAGATGACCGAATTCAGTGGCGACGGCGGCGTCACCGGCCAGGGCATCGTCGTCAATTTCGGAAATTACGATGGCGCCTACGGTGTGACAAATCCGACCTGGACCGGGACGCTGCGCGGTACTTCACTCTCGGTGCCGGTGGACTCCACCGCCACTTACAGTTGGAGTCCCGGCACGTTGCAACTTGGCGCGGCAAGTTATTCGGTAACCGAAAGCGGAAGCTTCGCAACAATAACGGTGACCCGCACCGGCGGCAGCTCCGGCGCTATCACCGCAACCTATGCGACAAGTAACGGCTCGGCGACGGCGGGCGTTGATTACATCGCCACCAGCGGCACGCTCTCATGGGCCGACGGCGACGCTACTAACAAGACCTTCACCGTGCCCATGGCCGGTGACACGCTTGACGAAGTCAGCCTGACTTTCAACGTCGCATTGAGCAATCCCACCAACAGCGCGTCGCTCGGAACGCCCTCCAGCGCGGTGGTCGCCATCTTCGATAATCCCATGGACGCCTGGCGCTCCGCGAACTTTGGCGCTAATGCCGGCAAGGCCGCAATCTCCGGCGACACCGCGAATCCCGCGGGCGACGGCATCTCGAATTTGATGAAATACACGCTCGGCCTGAACCCAAACGCCACCGCAAACTCAGGCCTGCCAACGCTATCGACTGTCTCCGTAACCGGCTCAAACTATCTCACCCTCACCTTCCAGCGTTCCACGAGCGCGACGGACGTAAGTTGCACAGTCCAGGTCAGCGGCAATCTCGCAACGTGGCTCAATGGATCGTCCTACGGAGCAAATGGAAGCACGCCATCCAACGCGAACACCACGGAAGTCTCCGATACGGCCAGCAACGGACTGGAAACGATCGTCGTCCGCGATAACACCCCGATGTCCGCCGCCTCCCGCCGGTTCATCCGGCTGCTGGTGACGCAATAGTTTTAGCTTGCATACTTTCGAATATTCGAATATACATAAGAACATTGCAAGGCGCTCCCCCTGATCCAACCCAGCTCGATCCCAAACATTTCGACGACCTCCGCCGCTTCAAGGCCGAGATCTTCAAGGTCCTCGCCCATCCCACCCGCATCCATGTCATCGAGACCTTGCGCCAGGGCGAACTCTCCGTCGGCGCCATCCTCGATCACGTAAACGTCGAGCCCGCGAACCTCTCCCAGCATCTTTCCATCCTCCGGCACAATCACCTCGTCGTCACCCGCAAGGAGGGCAACCAGGTCCTCTATTCGCTGCGCGATCCGCTCCTCATCAAAGTCCTCGACGCCATGCGTAAATATTTCCAACACCATTTCGGGGATTCCATCGAGATGCTCAGGCGGATGGAGCAGGGCCGCTAGTCATGGAGTTCCGATTCCGTCCCAAGCTGCTGGACACGCTCAAAACCTACTCCCGCGCGGATTTTCACGCCGATCTGGTCGCCGGCATCACCGTCGGCATCGTCGCCCTGCCGCTCGCGATGGCCTTCGCCATTGCCAGCGGCGTGCCCCCGCAGGCTGGCATCTTTACTGCGGTCATTGCCGGGTTTCTCGTATCCGGTCTCGGTGGCACCAAGGTTTCCATCGGCGGCCCCACCGGCGCGTTCATCGTCATCCTCTATGGCATCTACGCGAAGTATGGCGCCGAAAATCTCGCCATCTGCACCATCATGGCCGGCGGCATCCTCATCGCCATGGGTCTCGCTCGCATGGGCAACATGATCAAATTCATCCCCTACCCCGTGACGGCCGGTTTCACCAGCGGCATCGCCGTCCTCATTTTCAGCACGCAGATCAAGGATTTCTGCGGGCTCGCGATGGACAAGGTTCCTTCCGATTTCATTGAAAAAATGACGGCGATGGTCGAACACGCCGGCACGTTCCAATGGCCGACTCTACTGCTGGCGGCTGGCTCCCTCGCCATCATCAGGCTTTGGCCGGGCAAATGGCAGCGGCGCGTACCCGGGTCCATTGTGGCCCTGGTGCTCGGCACAGCGGCAGTTTCCATCTTTCACCTGTCGGTGGAAACCATCGGTTCAAAATTCGGCGGCATTCCGCAAGGCTTGCCGGCGCCCCATTTGCCCGCGTTCACCTGGTTCAAGATTCACGAGCTATTCCAGCCCGCGCTGACCATCGCGCTGCTGGCGGCAATCGAATCGCTCCTCTGCGCCGTGGTGGCCGACGGCATGATCGACGACCAGCACGATTCCAACCAGGAGCTGGTGGCCCAGGGGATTGCCAACATCGTCAGCCCGCTCTTCGGTGGCATTGCCGTCACCGGCGCCATCGCCCGCACGGCAACCAGCGTAAAATGCGGCGGCCGCACCCCTGTGGCCGGCATCGTACACGGCATCACGTTACTCATCATCATCCTGGTCGCCGCGCCGCTCGCCAGGTTCATCCCGCTCGCCGCCCTGAGCGCCGTTCTCATCAGCGTCGCGCTGAACATGGGCGAATGGCACAACTTCGGCCGCCTGCTCAAGTGGCCGCGTAGCGACGCCGGTATATTCCTCACCACCTTCGGCCTCACCGTCGCCATCGATCTCACCGTCGCCATCGAGACCGGCATGGTCCTCGCCACCATGCTTTTCATCAAGCGCATCTCCGATACGACCCAAATCACCGCGGTCGATGGACGGACCGAGACCGAAGGCTCGCACCATTCGCTCATCGGCAAGGAAATCCCCGAGGGCGTCATGATTTATCGCATCTTCGGCTCATTCTCTTTCGGCGCCGCCGATAAACTCGAGAGCGCCCTCAAACGTCTCCACCAGGAGCCGGAGGTATTGATCCTGCGCATGCGCAAGGTCCTCGCCATGGACGCCACCGGCCTCAACACCCTCGAGACCCTCTACGAGCGATTGCGAAGCCGCAACCAGCACATCGTCCTCAGCGGCCCGCACTCCCAGCCCATGTTCATGATGGCAAAGGCCGGCTTCGTCGATCGCCTTGGCGAAGAAAACATCTGCGCCGATATCGACCTCGCCCTCGCCCGCGCCCGGGACATCCTCAGTGCCCCCACCCCGCCTTGATCCGCGCCAGCACGCCAATCGCCTGCAAAAAAATCAGCAGCCCGTCGAGCACCGCGATCACCGCGAACACCTTCTTCGCCGTATGCATCGAAAACCATTGCCCCACAAAAGGCCCAAGTCTCCCGCCCCACAACACTCCCAGCATCGTGAAGATCGCCCACTGCCACGGCACTCCGCCGAAGACAAACGAATGCAGCAGTGCCAGGAAAATCGAGTTGATGGAAAGCAGCACCACCCCCAGCCCGAGCGCCCGGTTCGCATTGAGACCGTACGCCAGCATGCAGAACGCCGCCACGATCTCCCCTTCCCCGATCGCCACCCAGCCCGTGATGATCCCGCCGATCAGCGCCACCAGCGCCACCCAGACATTCGCCTTCTCAGGCAAATCCGGCACCCCCCCCTTGTGGTCCAGCGTATACAGCGTCAGCAACCCCGCCACAATCGTCACCGGCCCGAAGAGCTCCTTCACCAGCATCGGGTTCGGCCGGTAGACGAAGGACGAAATCAGCGCCCCCACGATGAGCGGCGGCACCGTCCATTTCAGCAACCGCAACGGCACTTCGCCGCGGCTCAGCCATCCGGACGCGCCGCTGGTCATCCCCACCGCCTGCGTCACGAAAGCCAGCTTCAGCGCCGCCACAGGGTTCGCGCTGTACACGAAAATCATCGTCGGCACGAACACCAACCCCCCGCCAATGGCCGTCAGATTGCCAATCGTCGCCCCGGCCACCCCGATCAAAATCAGCGGCCAGTTCTTCGCCGCAAGCGCTCCCGGCGATGGGAAGAACCGCACATAAACCACCAGCCACACCAGCGTAAACACCACCAGCCACGGCGAAAAATACCGGATCCGGGGCGCGGCCGGCACAGCCTGCGGCGGCGTATCATCTAGACAGTCTTCCATGCGTCAGTGCGCTGGAGACTGCCAAGCCCACCCCGCCCTGTCCACCGCGATTACGTCAGCTTCGCGCTCTCGAATTCTTCCCGCATCTCGATCATCACCCCAATCAGGTTGATCGCCTGTCTCGACCCCGCATCGAGGTCCAGCGCCTTGATCAGGCTTTTGCTCGCCGCCGGGAAATCCCGCAGGTTTATCGCCCGCTTCGCGCAGCGCACGTAATACTCGGAGTCCTTCTCCGTCACGTTCAAAAACTCGGGCGCGTGGCGCAGCAGGATGTCCTTCACCACGTCGCGCAATTGCTCGGGCGTCGGCGGTTTCGAGAGAAAATCAATCGCCCCCAGCTCCATGGCGCGCACGGCGTTCGGCTCATCGCCGTAGGCGGTAATAAAAGCCACCGGCGTCTGGATACCCACCTCGTGCATTTTTTCGAGCAATTCCAGGCCGTTCATCCCGGGCATCCGAAGGTCCAGGATGGCCGCATCGTATTTTTGCACCCTGAACTGCTCCAGGGCCGCTTCCGCGGAAATGGCCTCGTGGACGTCATACCCCAGTCCGGCCAGCGCCGCGCGATACATCAGGCGCACATTCGGTTCGTCATCCACGATCAGGACTGCTTTGCTCATAGGTACTTTGGGGGAATTAATATGGCCGGCCACCGAGGGGATCCATCGGCGCCAGCCGGTACTGCTACTGGGATTATACATCGGCTGCTATTTAGCTTCCCGCGTGCCACAGGCGCGATTGCGTGCCTAAGAGTCCCGTCCGCAGTCACTTAAACCCATTATGCATCGCGGCGCCGCCGCTCCCGCCCGCCGCATTATGCAAGATTCCACCTTATCCCGCCCGCATTTTGCAAACACCCAGCCACCCAACGGAGAATCCGGCTCTGGCGTGGCAGCGTATCCACCCAGGGCCGGATCCGACCATGCTGACATTCGTTCCGGGTCAGGCGCCGCGGCCTGCACTCCTCTTATTGCGGAGCTCCGTATTGCTTGCGAAGCGCGAGATTGATTTGCAGGACATTGATCAATTTCTCCCCGGCCAGCCCGCCAAACGGCGCCGTGGCCTGATCCTGCAGCATTTTCTCGATCTCGCCCTGTACGGTTGCCGGGTCGCGCTTGGTATCCGCCGCCCATTTGGCCGCCACGCCGCTCAATTGAAACTCCGCGTTCTCCAGCGTGATGTCCGGGTCCAATCCCGACGCGGAAGCAGTGACCAGGTCTCCCGGCACATCGTTCAGGTCCACGTTCGGATTATCCGTCACCCACATATCGAAGAAGTTCGAATCTATGTCGCCGCCGGTGGTCACCGGGGCAATCGAGGTTTTGGTGATCGTCCCGCCGGTTCCCGTTACCGCGGTTATAGCCGGGAACTTACCCGGGTATTGCTTCGAGAAATTCTCGAAGAAGACCACCGCAAGGTCCTTCGGTTGCGGAGTCGGGATGGTCGGGTTGTTCTTGATGAAATCCTTCACCACGTCCGGATGTGCCGTCCCCCAATCGGCCACGCCCTGCGTGTTGCCGGGAGAGCCCGTCACCCAGCCCTGCGCCATCTCGTTATGAGCGTCTGCCCATTGGGCCACGACTCCGGGGGCGCCCTGGTATTGATCCTTCTGAAACCAGGTCTCGATGTCCGGCGCGACGGGCTGGCCGGCCTTCGGACCGCTCTTGTAAGTCACGATCGGCCCCAAGGCCTGGGCCACGCGGCCGCGCAGCGCATAATTGGATACCGCGATGGCCGATGACGAGCCGGCGGAGGCGTCATACGAGTTGCTTGATGGGCGTGGTTGGAAATATTCGGCCTTGGTGAACGGCTGCGCGATCAGCAGCGAGCCGACCGGCGTGCCGTCCGGACCGTTGACCATGCTTCCATCAGCCTGGAACGGGAAGAACACCTTTCCAATGATCCAGACCGCCGCGGGATAGAGGATGCAGCAGATCACGATTGTGAACACCAGCAACCAGATACTTTTAGTTATGTAACGCATAAGTGAGTAACTCCTTGGATAAGTTATGAATTAGTTTAGGCGACCATGTGAAACGCGGTCATGAACACGTCGATTACTTTAATTCCGATAAATGGCAGGATGACGCCGCCCACGCCCCAGATCAGCAGATTCCGCCGCAGCAGCGCGTCCGCGCCCAGCGGCTTGTAACTGACGCCACGGAACGCAACCGGGATCAGCGCGGGAATAATCAGCGCGTTAAAGATGACCGCCGATAGGATGGCTGAGGTCGGCGAATGCAAATGCATGATATCGATAACCTTCAGCCACGGCAAAGTACCCGCAAACAGCGCCGGGATGATGGCGAAATACTTCGCCACGTCATTGGCTACTGAAAACGTGGTCAGCGCGCCGCGAGTCATCAGCAATTGCTTCCCGATCTCGACAACCTCGATCAGTTTCGTGGGATCGCTGTCCAGGTCCACCATGTTCGCCGCCTCTTTCGCAGCCTGCGTCCCGGCGTTCATCGCCAGGCCCACGTCCGCTTGCGCCAGCGCCGGAGCGTCGTTGGTTCCATCGCCCATCATCGCCACCAGTCTGCCCTCCGCATGCTGCTTGCGAAGATATGCCAGCTTGGTTTCCGGCGTCGCCTGAGCGACGAAGTCGTCCACGCCCGCCTGCTTCGCAATCGCTGCGGCGGTAAGCGGATTGTCCCCGGTAATCATCACCGTCCGCAGGCCCATCGCCCGCAGCCGCGCGAACCGGTCTTTCATCGCCGGCTTCAGCACATCTTCCAGCACGATCACTCCCACCGCCTCATGCCCATCTGCAACCACCAGCGGCGTTGCCCCCTTCGAGGCGACTCCGTCCACAATCGTCCGCAGTTCGCTCGGCGTACGGCCTCCCTCGGACTCCACGTACTTGACAATGGAATCGGAGGCTCCCTTGCGGATTTTGCGGCCATCGGCAAGGTTGATCCCGCTCATCCGTGTCTGCGCGGTGAATGGGATGAATTCCGTGCCCGCGGGAGGGTTGGCTTCGCCGCGCCCCAGGGCGATGTAGGCGCGGACGATGCTTTTCCCCTCGGGTGTTTCGTCCGCCGCCGAGGCCAGCGCCGCAAGGCGCCCGACATCCGCCGCTGTATATTTGCCAAAAGGCAGAAACTGCGTCGCCTGGCGATTGCCCATCGTAATCGTGCCGGTCTTGTCGAGCAGCACCACGTCGATGTCGCCGGCCACCTCCACCGCCTTGCCGCTCTTGGCCATGATATTATTCTGCAACGCCCGGTCCATGCCGGCGATGCCGATGGCCGCCAGCAGCGCACCGATCGTCGTGGGAATCAGGCAAACCAGCAACGCCACCAGCGTCGGCACATCGGTCCCCAGGCTCTTGAGCGGATCGGTGATGCCAAGGTACCCCATCATGTATTGCTCCGCGTACCAGGCCATCGGAAAGAGCGGAACCACCACGATCAGGAAGATGAGCGTGAATGCCGTCAGCACCAGCGTCAGCGCGATTTCATTCGGCGTCCGCTGCCGGATCGCCCCTTCGACCAATGCGATCATCCGGTCCAGAAACGTTTCGCCCGCCCCCGCGGTAATCCGGATGACGATGCGATCAGACACAACCGTCGTGCCGCCGGTCACTCCCGAGCGGTCTCCGCCCGACTCGCGAATCACCGGCGCCGATTCTCCCGTAATCGCCGATTCGTCAATCGAGGCCACGCCGTCAATAATCTCGCCGTCTCCCGGTATGATATCGCCCGTTTCCGCCACCACGCAGTCGCCCGGCTTCAGCTCGGTCGAGGAAACGTCCTCGGTAGTGCCGCCGCTGCGGAGTCGATGCGCCACGGTGTCGCGGCGGGTACGCTTCAGCGATTCGGCCTGGGCTTGGCCGTGAGCTTCAGCCAGCGCCGTCGCAAAGTTCGCGAACAGGACCGTCAGCCACAGCCAGATGTCCAGCGCGATGAAGTAATTGGTTGATATCTGGCTTTGCGTTTTCCCCATCGCCGCCTGGATGACGAACAAAAGGGTGAGAAAGGCCCCGATCTCCACCACGAACATCACCGGGTTTTTCCACTGGATGTCGGGCCGGAGCATTACGAACGCTTCCTTGGTCGCCGCGCCGACGGTCTCACTGGTAAAGATGGCCTTCTTGCGCCGCTTTGCTCCACGTTCGGGCGCCGGAATCAGGCCGCTGCCCGCTGTCATACTGGTATTAGTCAATGGCATATTAGTTCTATTTATTGGTGCCCGGGATGTTACTTGGGGTTAGCCGCCGAATGGGATGGGCCCGAAGTGCTCGGCAATTGGACCCAATACAGCGACGGGCAGGAAGAGCAGCGCCTGGATGATGACAATGGTCGCCAGCAGGAGGCCGCCGAAGGTCATGGTATCGTCGCGCAACGTACCCAGGCCGAACGGCGCGGCCTTCTTCGCTCCGATGCTCGCCGCCATCGCAATGGGTGCTATGATCGGCAGGAACCGGCTGATGATGATGACCATCGCTGTCGCCAGGTCCCACGGCACCGCTTCCGGCGCCGGATTCGGATTACTATTCAGGCCGTAGCTTACGCCCAGGCCGTCAAGCGCCGATCCGTTGTTCGCGGACGCCGAGGAGAATTGATACATGATCTGCGAGAATCCATGCGGTCCCGGATTGCTGGTCGCATTCATTCCCCAGCTCGTCATCGAGAACAGGCCCGTCGGGCCCAGGATCATGATCGGATGCACCAGCAGCGCGATCATCGCCAGTTTCATCTCGCGGCCACCGATCTTCTTCCCAAGGTATTCCGGCGTTCTCCCCACCATCTGGCCGGCGATGAAGATACCCACCACCAGGAATAAGAGCAGGTTAATCATACCCACGCCCTTGCCGCCGAAGATGCAGTTAATCCACATACCCACCATTGGCGAGAGCGCCGCCATTGGATTCAAGCTGTCATGCTCGCAATTGATGCCGCCGTCCGTAACATCCACGGTAAGTGCCGCAAAGGTCGCGCCGGCCGAGGTGCCGAAGCGCAGATCCTTGCCTTCAAGGTTACCAAGGTGTTGATCCACCGGCAATCCCACCACCGCCGGCAACGTGACGGTCCGCTTGCCGCCGGGCGCAGTCGCGCTCGGGATATCATAACTGCGCGCGTCAGGATGCGCGGTAAATGCCGGGTTCGGCTTCAACGTGTCAAAGTAGACCGACCACACCACCGTCCCGATCATCATCAACATCATCACCGAAAAGATCACCCAGCCATGTTTCAACCGCCCCAGCATCCGGCCATACATCAACACCAGCGAGTATGGGAATATCATCATCGCGAAGCACGACAGGAAATTGGTCAGGTCCGTCGGGTTCTCGAACGGATGGCACGAATTCATGCCGAAGAATCCGCCGCCATTGGTGCCCAATTGCTTCATCGGAACAAAGCAAGCCAAAGGTCCCATCACGATAGTCTGTTGATTGACAACCCCGTTGGTCGTCCCCATCGCGCCCGGCTCGAGCGTCGAGACCATGTGCGCGCACTTCAACGTCATCGGGCTCCCCTGTTGCAGGAAGACGATCGCCAGGATGAAGGTACACGGCAGGAACATGTAGATAACCACCCGCCACATATCCAGAAAGAAGTTCCCGCACGAATCGTCTCCGCGGAACGCGCGTACAATGCACGTAAGTCCGCAGAACCCAATCGACGCGGACAGGAAGAAGTTGGTTAGACAAAAGAATATCTGCGTGAAATTCGAGAACGTCTGATCCCCCGAGTAATGCTGGAGGTCCGTGTTCGTCATGAAGGAAATCACCGTGTGAAAGATCGTCGTCGGTGCGATCATCCCCAAGCCGCGGTCATTTAACGGCATCCACGGCTGCAGGCAGAGCACGGCGAAGCCGAACACGAACAGCGCCGTGTTGAAAATGAGCATGGAAGCCGTGTATTGCTTCCAGGTCTGCGGCCCCGAATCCACGCACTTTTCGAACCAGCGGAAAATCGCCGGCGTCTTATACTTGCCGTTCATGATCCACGCCAGGTACTTGCTCAGCGGGATCGCCAGGATGGTGGTGAACACCAGGATCGCTATTGGAAGAAGCCAGATTTGCATAAAATTGCTTTTCTATGTTCCGAATTGGAATCGATAAGATCGTCTCAGAACCACTCCGGCCGGATCATCGCAACCCAGAGGTAAATGAAAAGAAATAGGGACACTGCTGCTGTGAGGTAAATCATGGGTATTAGTGGGCTTGGATTCCGCTTAGATCTTCTCGCACGCGAGCAAGAAGAGGTAACACCCGGCCATGGAGACAAGGCCGAGCACAAACAATGATGGTAACCAAATGGCTTCGTTCATTATTCGCCCTTTTAGCACAGCCAATGCCAACGTTTTCGCATCCGCGACTTGCAATGCACTAAATACACGTTCGTCGCAGATTGCATTGTTTTAAGCCTGTCCAAATAGCCAACGTGGCAGGTTGCACGATTTATTATTCGGAAGCCTGAATCTTTTTTTGGGGGATGATCAAAGAGCCGCACTGCATTGTGCAAATCACGCCACTAATAAAACCCGCGTTATGCAACCTTCGCGCGCCCCCCGGGCTCGCCAATCTCCAGATTGGCTCCCTCGAAAACACTCCGCTCCCGGCGGAGTCCATTAATCCAGATAACTCCTCGAATTTGTATCAGAGAGACTCCTGCGCAATCACCCAAACTTATCGAATGGATACCGCCAACCAGCCGTACTTTGCGGCAACCCCAACTCCCCGAACCCTACACCCCGAGCTTCTTCCGCTTCCTATATAGAGTCGCAGGATCTATCCCCAACACCGACGAAGCCTCCTGCAACGACGCCGTATTCGCCAGCACATGCCGGATGTGTTCGTTCTGCACTTCCTCCAGCGTCGACTTCCTCACCCCGTTCCCTTCCCCATTGGACCGCGCGCCATTCGGCAGATCCACGATATCGATCTCGTCCCCATTGCTCAGGATCACTGCCCGCTCGATCACATTGCGCAGTTCCCGTAGATTTCCCGGCCAGTCATATTGCCGCAGCTTTCGCACCGCCGCCGGTGTCAGATGCTTCGCCGTCCGGCTGTAACGGTGCCCGTAAAATTTGAGGTAAGCATCCACTAATGCGTCGATATCCCCCACCCGCGCCCGCAGCGGCGGCAGCGTGATCGGGATCACGCTAAGCCGGTAATAAAGATCCGGCCGCAGCTTCCCACGGGTCACGCTGTCTTTCACATTCTGGCCCGTTCCACATATCACCCGCACATTTGCCGGATGCGTTCCCGCTTCTCCCGCCCGCTCATATTCGCGCTCGCTCAGCAGATGCAGCAATTTCACCTGCACCTCAGCCGGCAAATTCCCCACCTCCTCCAGGTACAGCGTCCCCCCTTCTGCCGCCGCGATCTTCCCCAGATCCCCCTCCCCGTGCCCGAAGAATTCCGCCTCCAGGACATCCTCCGCATGGCTTTCACAGTTCACCGCGATAAACGGCCCCGCCGCCCGCGGCCCGTGCCGGTGGATCGCCCGCGCCAGCGCGCTCTTGCCCGTGCCCCCCTCCCCCAGCAGCAGCACCGTCGCGTCGCTGCTCGCCGCCTTGAACGCAATATTCAGCGCCTCCTGCATCGCCGAGGACGTGCTCCCCGTCGTCAAATCCAGCTCCGGCAGCTCCGCCGCCTGGCTCCAGTTCACCGCCTTGCCCTCCCGGTGCCTCGCCGCCTCCGCCCTTCGCAGCGATTGCCTCAACTGCGCCGGCGTACATGGCTTCGGCACATAATCGAACGCCCCGCGCCTCATCGCCTCCACCGCCGTATCGATCGACGCATACGCCGTGATCACAATCACCGGCAGCCCCGGCCGCAGTTCCAGGATCTCCCCCAGCAGGTCCAGCCCGCTCTCCTCGCTGCTCAGCCGCACATCCAGCAACACCACGTCGATCCCCGCCCCCTCCTCGTTCAGCGCCGTCAACGCCGACGCGCTATCCGCCGTCGAGGAAACCGTGTAATCGAAACTCTCAAGCGCGGCGGCGAGAGATAAACGGACCGTTTTCTCATCGTCAACGATTAGGGCGCGCATAGATAAAGCAAAAGCGGTGGCCGAAGGCGAAGTTCACTTCACACCCCGGCCTCTAGCTTGGGACATGCCAACTGCTGAAAGCCTATATTCAACCTTCTCAACGTCAGGAAATTATACATAATCCCCCACGTCAAACCCGCTGCCGGTTCTAGGCATTTTGCACGTTTTCGCCCGGAACCTGATTGCAACCTGCAATCCGTCCCTCGTCAGAAAACGCATCTTCCCTCACCCGACTGCGAAAAAGATGATTTGACGAAATAGGGAAAATACGTATCTAGTAATCGCTATAAATATGGAACCTATGGTCACTGCGGCTGAAATCCTGGTCGCCGACGATGAGCCCGCCGTCGCTCTCGCCATCAAATCGGCTCTCAAATTCTGCGGCTATTCGGTCCAGACCGTCCCCAACGGGAAATCTGCCCTGGAGGCCGTCGAAGCTGAGCCGGATCGCTACGACGTCGTCCTGAGCGATCACAACATGCCCGGCCTCAGCGGTCTCGCCCTCGTGCAGGCCCTCCGCGTCATCGGCTATCCCGGCCGCATCGTCATCCTCTCCGCGTACCTCACCCAGGAAAACGAGGCCCAATACCGCGAGCTTGGCGTCGATCAGATCCTGGCCAAACCCTTCAATCTCGAGCGCCTCCGCCTCGCGCTCAGCCGGGCCCTGAATCCCGCCGCTTGCGCTGGCTGACCTCCCGGGCTCGCCAGCCGAGCGGAGCGAGACGACTGCCGCTAGGCAGCCCGAAGGGCGAGGCGGCGAAGCCGAGTCAATCTCCAGATCGGCATCATTAAAAACACTCCGCTCCCAGCGGAGTCCATTCATCCCGCTATATTACCCCCTACACCGTCACGATCCGCAAGCTGATCGTGATGTTGTCGTGGACCAGGTGTTTCCCCAGCCGCTCGTAAAATTTCCCCGACCCGTACAGCACGTTCCACCGCGTCCGGTCGATGTCGAAATGCGCCTCCGCGCTCAACACACCCCCGGTCAGCACCTCCAGGATCGCGGGAAACCCAATCTCCTCGGTCACTCCCTTCAACGTCAGCGCGCCGTCGATATCCGCGTTGATCGACCCGCGCTTGGCTTGCGGGTTCACCGTGATGTGCCGCAGTTCAAATTTCCCGCTCGGAAACCGCGCCGTATCAAAAAAATCGTCGCTCTTTAGATGCCCGATCAGGATGCGGTTCAACGCCGGGTCCGTAAGATCCGTGTCCGCAATCGACTCCATATCCAGCGTCACTCCCCCGGTCGCCGCAAATCCCTCACTCACCTCCACCCATCCCTCCTTTAGCCGGATCACCCCGGTGTGGCTGGAAAAAGCATTCCGCCCCGTCCAGCCCACCACGCTCTTCGCCGTATCGATCTCCTGCCGTCCCAGCCGCGGCTGCTCCTTCGCCGGCGCAGCCGGTCCCCGCTCGATTGGGAACCTCGCCGCCGTCCACTCCTCGATGCCCCCGCGGTAGTCGAGCACATCGCCATACCCCGCGCGCTCCAGCTTTTCCGCGGCCGTTGTTGAGGCCAGCGAGCGAATACTCGAGCCATACACAACCACCGTGCCACCCTTGTCCGGCGCCGCGACCGTCGCATGGTCGAGAAAAACAACCTCGTACACACACGCATTCTTCGCTCCCGGTATATGAGCCGCGTGGTAATACTCCAGCGGCGTCACATCGATGACAACAGGCGCGGCGGCCCCGTCAAGCAGTTCCTTCAATTCAGCGCGGGTGATCGTTTTCATTCGTTGGGGAATTTGGTTCTTAAATAATACAGCGTCACCGCCCCGACCGCGCGCAAGCTTTCGGGTCCCAGTTTATCCAGCGTATCCGCCGCCGTATGCCACGGGGGATAATTGAAATCGATCAAATCGATGGAAGGCACCTCCGCGATGCTGGTGAGCGGGACGTGGTCATCATAGATTTGGCGGTCGAACAATGTGAAATCCTGGCGCAGATTCAGCGCATCGGATGCGGCAAGGATTCCCTGCATCAGATCGGGCGGAGAATCGGGCGAGAGCGTGATATCCAGGTTCTTCGGCCCCATCATGTCCCAGAGAATCCCGAACTTGAATTGCTGGTGGCGCCCGCTGTCGCGCAGTCCCTTCGCGTAATAACGGCTGCCGTACAGCCCGTC
>Ga0181531_10001639_pt1 | contig 14080 bp, 11 predicted proteins | sample PEATcosm2014_Bin_38_FD_119743 | JGI IMG/M metagenome (GOLD analysis project Ga0181531, IMG submission 119743) | Peatland microbial communities from MTU Mesocosm Facility, Houghton, MI, USA - PEATcosm2014_Bin11_10_metaG | ecosystem: Environmental > Terrestrial > Soil > Wetlands > Peat | place... | reverse complement strand
TCACTTTCACATCCAGAAGCGCCGGGCCGGGCTGCGCGAGCCAGGTCTTGATCGACTCCTCAAGGTCGCCTGCCTTCGCCACGCTGTGCCCCCAAAGTCCCACCGCCTTCGCGACCTCGCCGAAGTCGGGGTTCTTCAGATCCGTGTACATCGGTATCAAGCCGGCCGATTTCTGCTCGATATCGATAAATCCGAGCTTGCCGTTGTTAAAAACGACGATCTTGATCGGCACTTTCTCCTGGACGACGGTCAACAGATCGCCGAGCAACATGGCGAACCCGCCATCGCCTGCCATGCAGACCACCTGCCGGCCGGGTTGGCACTTTTGCAGGCCGATTGCCGATGGCATCGCGCTCGCCATCGTGCCGTGCAGCAGGCTGGCGAAGGTCCGGCGTTTGCCGAAGCTGTCGATGTGGCGCAGCGTCCAAACCAACGCCGTGCCGTCGTCCGCGGTAAACAGCGCATCCTTGGCCGCGTACTTGTTGATGATCTTGGTCAGGTAGCTGCCGGAAATGGTGGAGTCGAGCCCAGCGGTTTCCGCCTTCGTCGATTCCTGCATCTTCTGATACTGACTCACATGAGACGCCAGGAAGCTATTATCCTCGTGCTGCCGCAGCCGCGGCAGCAATGCTTCCAAGGTCGCCTTGATGTTGCCGACGGCGCCGAACGTGACTGGATGACGGTGACCGATGTGCGTGGGATCGAGGTCGATCTGTATGATCTTCGCCCGGTCGGGATAGAATTGGGGCCAGGCAAAATCTGCTCCCAGCTGAAGCAGCACATCGCAGTCAAGGACGGCATGATAGCCGGCGGCTCCGCCGATCATGCCGGTCATCCCGACATTGTAGGGGTTGTCGTGCGCCACAAAATCCTTGCCCCGCGAGGTGTGGGCCATTGGCGCCTTGAGCCGCTCGGCAGTGGCGACCACCTCGTCGTGCGCGCCGGCACAGCCGGCGCCGGCATAGATCGTGATTTCGTCACTGTCGTTGAGAATGTCCGCGATCTCGTCGAGGTCGGCGTCACTCGGGCGAATGACCGGCTGCCGGACGTGCACCGCATAAGGCCGTTCCTCTTTTGCCGCCGCGTTTGAGATATCCGCCGGCACCACCAGCACCGCAACGCCACGCTTCGTCAGCGCCGCCTGACAGGCCGCTACCGTTTTGCGCCGGGCCTGGTCCGGCGTCAGGATCATCTCGCAAAATACGCTGCACTCTTTGTACACCTGAGCGAAATCGACCTCCTGGATTGAATTGAAGCCTATGTCCTGGCGCACGACCTGGCTTGCGATCAGGACAACCGGCGCACGATTGCGATTGGCTTCATAGAGGCCATTGATGAAGTGGAGGCTGCCGGGGCCGCAGGAACCGGCACAGGCCACGAGCTCCCCAGTGAATTGCCCTTCCGCGCTCGCCGCGAAGGCACCCGCCTCCTCATGGCGCATATGCACCCACTCGATCTTGCTCTCATGGATGGCGTGGGCGATGCGGTTGAGCGTGTCGCCGACGATCCCGTAGCACCTCTTTACGCCGGCTGCCTGTAAGGTTTCGACAATAACCTCGGCTACTCGTTTACTCATATGAATGTCTCCGTTTTTCTCTAAAATAGCCTGCTGCACTGCAAGCTTCAAAGTGTTGTCCGGACTCCATCAGCAAATGCAGCAACACCTATCGTGCAAAGAAATTTCCTGGTCGTGGCGAACACACCTCGATATTTTCCGAGCCGGCGCGCGGTGCGACGTCCCTTAGGCATCAGTCGTTGGTCCAAATTCGCGTTTAGCCGGGAAAGCCGGCCGGTTCTCTTTTGAGGAAACCGGCTCGCCGAGGACGCATCCAAGTCTAAAGCGCGCCTTGTCGCAGGGGTCGGAGATGGGATCCGTCTGTGGGACTCTTATGAGGCAGGCCGGCTCCGCGAACCATTAAACCTACGTTCGGTCTGGTCATATCTTGATATGGGTGCCCGTTTGTTGCCGCCTGCGCGGGGTTGCCCCGTCTAGCCCGGGGGAATTTCCCCATTCAGTCATTCACGTCGTTGATTTTATGGACGACTTTAGTCTCTTCATACGCGGTGAAGGCCCTTAGCTAGGGCCTTCATCAACGGCGATCAATGATCGTAGAATGCCAAACGACTGGCTTCGGAAAGCAAGTATGGCGATGAATTATCGGACGACGTCGTCGGCATGGATTCGCGGGATTGCAAATGCGCTTACATCCCAAAATCTGGACGTGGCGGCGCTCTTTTCGGAGGCAGGACTGTCGCTCGATTTACCGGAGAACGCCGATCAGCGTTGGCCGACCGAGCAAGTAAGCCGGCTTTGGACTCTGGCCGCCGAACAGTCCGGAAACGCTGCCATCGCCCTGACGAATATGCATCTCGCCCGGCCAGAACATTACGGCGTCGTCGGCTATGCCATGATGTCCAGTCCAGACTTGCTGACGGGAATGGGTCGGCTCGAGCGCTATCTCCACATTGTCAGCGACGCCGCGTCGATGTCGCTCGACGCGGATCACGGCGGGCGCTGGGTCAGGCTGGAATTGTTCGGTGGCCGCCTTCCTGTTCCTCGCCAGCGTTACGAATACGATCTCCTCACCTTCTTAACGTTTTGCCGCTGGATGGTTGGAAGCGCGCTCAAGCCTGTGGCCGCAAAATTTAATTATCCCCCGCCCGGCTCGACGAAACCGCACGACGACGCATTCGGCTGCCCCGTTCAGTTCAACGCGAAGTTCAATGGATTTCTCGTCGCCGACAAGGATATTTCCGCCAAGCTGCCGACGGCAATTCCGCAATTGGCGGATATGCACGATCGGATGGCGCGGCTCGCACTTCTGCGGCTGGGAAAGCCGGCGACGACACAGCGGGCGCGGGAGGCTATTGTGAACCGCTTGCAGGATGGCGCCCCGCGTCGCTCGCAAATCGCTTCCGACCTCGGACTGAGCGAGCACACGTTTCAACGTCGGCTTGGAGGCGAAGGCACATCGTTCACGGAACTTGTCGATGAAACGCGGCGCGAACTGGCGCAGCACCATCTGGGTTATCTCCAGACCTCATTGTCCGAAATCGTCTATCTGTTGGGCTATTCGGATCAAAGCACCTTTTTCCGAGCCTGCCTGCGCTGGTTCGGAGTATCGCCCGGCGAATACCGCTCTCGTCTGTCCGCCGCATAGCCGAAGTTTTCCATCGGCGATGATCCGGGCGCGAGCTTGTTAGGCGCCGGGTGTACGCCCACAGCCGGCTTCGGACTACCCAAAACCTAAAAGTTGATAGATCCTCCGGCTATAGTCGCCGAAAGCTTCGCTGGTTTTGACATCGAGCGTGCGCGGCTCGGGCAGCCGGATCTCGATATTGTCGGCCATGCGGGCCGGACCTGCAGTCAACACAACGACCCGCGTGCCGAGGAAAACCGCCTCTGCGATTCCGTGAGTAACGAAAATAATCGTTTTGCCGCTTTTCTTCCAGATATTCAAAAGCTCCAAATTCATTTTCTCCCGGGTGAGAGCGTCAAGCGCCCCGAATGGCTCGTCCATCAAGATAAGTTTCGGATCGTGGATCAGGGCGCGCGCGATCGCGGCGCGCTGTTGCATGCCGCCGGACAGTTCGTACGGATATTTGTCCTCGAAGCCCGACAGCCCGACCATCGCCAAGAGACCATGCGCCCGTTCGCGGCTTTCGCGAGTCGGCAGACCGAGAATCTCCGCAGGCAGCATCACGTTTTGCAAAACGCGGCGCCATTTGAGCAGCAACGCCTGCTGAAACACCATGCCAATATCGCGCGACGGGTCGAAGGAATGCGCGGCCGAGCCGATCTGAACCTCGCCGGAATCATAGCTCTGCAGGCCGGCCAGTATTTTAAGGAGCGTAGTCTTGCCGCACCCCGACGGACCGACCAGGGCCACGAGTTCGCCGGCCGCCACCGCGAAGCTGGCATCGGATATTGCGAGAAATTCCCGATCGCCTTTGCGATAAACCTTGCGCAAACCGCGCACGCGAATGAAGGGGTCGTCGGCGACGGAACCCATGAAAGCGGAACTCATTGAATACGCGCGTCGCGCACGATCACGAGCCGCTCCACGCCGATCACCATGCCGTAGAGAACCACGCCGATGAGCGTGATCAGGATCACCGCCATGAACATCGCCGCGGTGTCGAGCGTCACCTGGACTTGAAGCATCAGATAACCCAGCCCGCGCGACGAGCCGAGAAATTCACCGACGATGGCGCCGGCAACCGCCAGAACCGCGCCGACTTTCATGCCGGAAAAAATATAGGGTAGCGCGCTCGGCAGTTGGATCTTGACGAAGGTCTGCCATTTCGAGCTGCGCAGCGAGCGCACGAGCTCCAACAGCTCCGGCTCCACCTCGCGAAACCCGCGGGCGGTGTTGAGCAGAATGGGAAAAAAGCTAATCGAGAACGCGATAATGGTATTGGGGAAGATGCCGTAGGAGAACCAAACGATGAACAGCGGGCCGAGCGCGACTTTGGGAATCATATTGAGACTGACCAAAAGCGGCATGACCGCGGCCTCGGCGGTGCTCGACCAGGAGAAGGCGATGGCAATCACGACGCCGACTGCGACGGCGAGAAAATAACCGCCAAAAATCTCGCTGGCCGTCACCAGCGTGTTGCCGATCCAATCGTAATTAGTGCCGCCCAGCGTGGCTACGGTGGCGAACGGCGACGGCATGATAAACGCCGGCACATGCCGGTAGGTTACGACCAGGTACCACACGACGATCAGCGCAAGATGAGCGAGGATCGCCAGCCCATAGCGACGCACCGTTTCCCCGGCCATAGTGCCTCCCTTACGTTGTCGAGCGATGCCCGATCACGCCAGCCAACGCTCCCGATTGGCGGCGACGAAGGCGTCGTCGCCGAGCTCGGGATATAGCATCATCACGCGCTCGATCTTCTCAGCCTGGCCGCAGCTTAAGCCTTCGGCGGGATCGAGACACCAGACGCCTTCGAATAAGCCCTGCCGGCGCAGCACTTCGTGGCAACCGGCGATGCAACCCCGAAAGCCGTTATCGACATCGAAGAATGCCGCGTTGCAATCCGTCACCTTGGCGGCCATCGGCAGCACATCGCCGATTTGTCGCGCGGCAACCGCGGCCGTTATTCGCTCGAAGAGTTCGACAGCGCCTTTGGTCCAGACACTCCAGTGACCGAGCAGTCCGCCCTTGATACGCAGTTCGATCTCGGCGCCGCCGCGGCGAACAACGAATGGCGTTATCAGGTCGAGCACGATATTGTCGTCATTTCCAGTATAGAGCGTGACGCGGTCTTCCGCTTGCGCCGCGGCTACGCCGCTGACGACGTCAAGGGTGCGGTAACGGTCAAACGGCGCGATTTTGATCGCCACAACCTGTTCGATTTCGGCGAAGCGGTGCCAGAAGTTCTCCGACAAGGCAATGCCGCCGACGGCGGTTTGCAAATAAAAGCCGACCAGCGGCATGACGCCGGCGATGCCGCGGCAGTGGGCGATCAACTCGTCTTCACTGGCGCCTTTCATCGCGGCGAGACTGATGAGACCGGCATGGTAGCCGAGACCGGCCGCGATCGTCGCTTCGCGGCGGGCCTGCGCGGTTCTACCGGCGAGACCGGCAATCATGACCAGCGGCCGCTTGGTCCACTCGGCCGCGGTGCTTATCGCGAGCCGCAACACTTCGTCGTAAAGTCCGGCTTCGCGGATCGCGAATTGGGTGGCATGCACGCCAACGGCGAGACCGCCGGACCCGGCATCGATGTAATAACGACTTAGTGCCCGTTGCCGCCGCACGTCCAGCCTGCGGTTCTGATCCAGCGCCAATAGATGCGCCGGTATCACCGTGCCGCGCCGCAGCGTTTCCAGGACGCCGTTCGGCCAATCCGCCCATCGCAGGGCCATTCGGTATGTCTCCGGAAAGCAGTGAGATATTCAGCTATCGTCATGGCGCGCGCCACTTGGCGCGTGAGTTGACAGCCTCTATGGGGCTCTTTATCGTTTTCCAGGTAACCAACCAGTTACAAGAATCTCTCCGCGTCCGCAATGAGCGATGCGATGCAGCTCTTGCCGCTCGACATCGCAGGAGCCTGATCATGAAATTGAAATCGGCGGTTATTGCGCTTGTCTGTTGCGGCACTGCCGGTGCGGCGCAGGCCAACGAGTCGGTGAGCTTTCTTCTCAACTGGGTCGCCGGCGGCGACCATGCGCCCTATTACTACGCGCAGAAAATGGGATGGTACAAAGACGCGGGCATCGATCTGACGCTGCTGCAGGGTAAAGGCTCGATGGTCGCGGCTCAGGCCGCCGGCGCCGGCGCCGAAACTTTCGGCCTCGCCGACATGACCACCGTGCTCGTCGCCATCGGCAAGGGTGCCGACGAAATAGCGATCATGGACGTCTATGCGAATTACGCCGGCGGCTTTTATTGGCTGAAGAGCTCTGGCATCAAGTCCATCAAAGATCTTGCCGGCAAGAAAATCGGTAACCCTCCGGGCGACGCGGCACGCTCGCTGTGGCCGGCGCTCGCCAAGGCGAACGGTGTCGATCCGAATTCGATCACCTGGGTCAATGTCGGCCCAGGCGCAAAAGTAGCGGCGCTCAAATCCGGCGCGGTCGACGCGGTCACCAATTTTTACAACGAGCACCATGCCGTGAAGGCCCAACTCGGCAGCGACATGGGTTATCAGGCGTGGAAGGATGCGGGCGTCGATCCTTACGGCAACGCCATCGTCGTCAACGGCGCTTATCTGAAGGCGCACCGCGACACCGTGGCCGCTTTCGTCAAGGTGACGCAAAAGGCCTTTGCCGCCTGCGTGGCCGACGCCGCACCCTGCATCCAGGCGCTGGTCGAAGCCAATTCCGGTCTGCAAACCGATAGCCAAATGGTCAACTGGCACGAAGTCGAGCAACTCATGAGCGACCCGACGTCGCAAACGATGGCGCTCGGTTGGTTCGATCCGAAACGGATGGATGAGACCTACGATTTGGTCAAAACCTATGTCGGCCTCGACAAGACCTTCGACGTCGGCGCGGCCTACACCAACGACTTCCTCGACAAGTCGATCAAAATGAAGGCGGTGCCGTTTACCGATTGATCGCGTCGATCGCTCGCTCATCCGAGTTCGGGACCGGCGATGGCAAAGAGCCGCCCACTGTCGCCAAAGGTCAGGCTCGTTCCATACACCATCCGCGTCAGTGGCCGCTCCGCCGTGAAACCCAACGTGGCGAGCCAAGAGCGCAACTCGGTATGTCGGTCGGGAACGTCGATGGCGAGCGGCGCCCCTAGCGTGGCGCTAGCCCGCGTTAGCACGGCGCGCGCGATCGTCTCGTCATCGGCCGCCAATGGACCGATTTGCGTCATGACGCGGCCGTCGCGCCCGAGCGAAAAACCGACGATTTGGCCGTCGCGGTCGGCAATCAGCGCGGCTTGCGGCAGGCGCTCGGCGAGGCGGCGCAACAGCGCGGTGCGATCCGCGCCGAACGCCGCCGCATCGTAGGCGGCCAGCTGCGGCCAGTCGTGCGCCGCCAGCGGACGCACCGTCGCCGCGGCGGCGTTTGCCACGGGGACTTGCACCATGCCGCCGACCAGCCGGCTGCTGCTCCAGCGATCCGCGAAGCCGAGCCCGCGATAAACCGCCCGCCCGGCCGGCGTGGCGTCGAGCGCGGGCACGAGCTTTCTTGCCAACAAATCGTCGCGGCAATGGCGCAGCAGCCACCGCGCAAAGCCTTGGCGGCGCTCGGCTGCGGTCACCAGCACCATGCTGATCCACGCCAGGCTGCCCGAATGCGGCAGGGTCGCGGCGGTCGCGAATGGCGGCCCATCGCCGCGCGTTAAACAGATCGCATTGCCGAGTTCGAGAAAAATTCGCCAATCGGCGGCGACTTGGTTCCAGCCGGCTTCACCCGACAGCGCCAACGCCGCCTCCAAATCGCTTGCGCGCAGCGGCCGGGCCACGACACCGGCCGGCAAGCCGCTCTCAGAAGCTGCCATCGCGGCTATCGTAGTGGGTTTCCTTGCCAAGACTGCGCAGTCCGCGGCCGACCCAGTCGGCAACCCAATCGATCATGCGGGCCAGCGGTACCGACGGATAGCCAAATAGCCGGTGGGCTTCGGCGCAATTGACCAGCCAGCCCATCGTCGCCTCGCTGCCGGTAAAGCGCGGCAGCTTGGAAAAGCGCGTCCCGAATGCCTCGGCAACGGCACGGATGCTGACTGTTTCCGGGCCGCTGACGTTAAGCGGCTGGGTCGGCGCGGTGCAGTGACCGAGCGCGCGCAGCACCATGCTATTGGCGTCGCCTTGCCAAATGACATTGGCGTGGCCGGCAGTCAGATCGACGTCGCGACCGGCCAAGACTTTTTGCGCAATGTCGTGAAGCACGCCATAGCGCATATCGATCGCGTAATTGAGCCGGATCACGCGTCCCGGCGTGCCGTGCAGCCGCGAGAAATATTCGAACATGCGCTCGCGCCCGACACAGGAGCTGGCATAGGCGCCGCGCGGATCGACCGCGACGGCCTCGGTGGCGCCGCCATGAAGGATATTGACGAACGGATACACGTTGCCCGTGGAGAAGGCGACGATACGCGAGTCCTTAAACCTCTCCGCGACCATGGCGGGAACCAGCGTGTTCATCGCCCAGGTCAAATCCTCGCGTCCGCTGGTACCGAATTTTCGCCCCGCCATGAAAATGACGTTTGGCGTCGTCGGCAAGCGTGCGATCGCTTCACGTTCGAGCAGATCGGCGGCGATGCATTCGATACCCCAGGCTTCGAGCTTCTCGCGTAGGCCGGGTTCGCTAAATCGGGCGACGCCAATAATCCGCCGTTCCGGCGCGGCGCGGCGGGCGAGACGCGCCAGGGTCGGTCCCATCTTGCCGCCGATTCCGAGTATCAAGAAGTCGCCGGGAACTTGGCGCAACGCCGCCGTCAGCGGCGGCGAAGGCGCGGTCATAAACTCTTCAAGTTGATCTTCGTCGTCGAAACGCTTCGGCCAGGCGATGACGTCCGGAACTGCGGTCGGCGGCGGCATTGGTTGGCCAAGCTCGATTTGAAGCGGCGCAGTACGCCACCGGCGTGGTATCGACAATGGCGATTGACGCTTCAAGTAACCAGTTGGATACTTAGGCGATAATAACGCTCGATCGCTACCGCAGCAAGAAGCGATACCGATCTCAAGTCCTTCGGAGACAGTGATGATGACCGCGCCCCGGATCAAGACCACTGTTGTCGGCTCCTATCCCGTGCCGGACTGGCTTGTCGCATTGCCGTCCGAGCAAGCGCTGGTCGATGCCACACGGGTGGTGTTGCAGACCCAGGAAGAGGCCGGGATCGATGTCGTGTGCGACGGCGAGCTGTATCGGTTTGACGTCAACCATCCCGAGACCAACGGCATGATCGAGTATTTTGTGCGGCCGCTATCGGGTGTCCGCACCGCGGTCACATTCGACGAGCTGATCGCTTACCGAGCGCAACGCGGAATGGGCTTTCGGACGCGACCGCCGGCGGTTGTCGAGGGTCCGATCGGCTGCGGCTTTCTCGATCTGCCGCAAGCCTGCGCGCGGGCGAAGCGGCTCACGGCCCGGCCGTTTAAGTTCACCCTCACCGGCCCGCACATGCTGGCCAAGACGCTTGTGGACACCCATTATAAAAGCGTGGCCGACTTGGCGATGGCGATCGGCGATGCGTTGGCCGAGCAGGTGAATTATCTCGACGCCGATGTGGTTCAGATCGACGAAGCGAACTTGCCGGGTAGCCCGCAGGAATGGCCGTGGGCCGCCGCCGCGATCAACCGCGTGTTGGATGCGGTAAAAACGGTTGCCGCGGTTCATCTTTGCTTCGGCAATTATGGCGGCCAATCGATCCAGAAAGGCGATTGGAAGCAGCTGTTGTCGTACCTCAATGCGCTTCACGTCGATCATGTCTTGATCGAAATGGCGCACCGGCCGCCGGCGGAGCTTGCCGTGTTTGCCGATTTGCGGCCGGAAATCGGCGTCGGCCTCGGCGTCGTCGATATCAAATCGACCGAAATCGAATCGACCGACGCGATCGCGCGCCAGATCGAACGCGCCGAAGCGGCTTTGGGGCTAGGCCGCGTCAAATATATCAATCCCGACTGCGGCTTCTGGATGCTCAAGCGCACCATCGCCGACGGCAAGATGCGGGCGCTGGTCGCCGGCCGCGATCTCTACGAGGGCCGATCGGCACCGAAGGAAGGCAACCTGGAACGAGACACAGTCAGACCGTTGCGCGGCGCCGCGCTTCAGGCGCGTTGAATTTTCCGCGCGAGGTCGCGGCATGGCGCACGACTACGATCTCATTGTGCTCGGTGCCGGCCATAACGGGCTTATCTTACAAGCCTATCTCTGCAAAGCCGGCCTGAAGGTTCTCGCGATCGATCGCGCACCGACGGTAGGCGGCGGATTGACCACCCTCGAGGACCCACGCTATCCCGGCTTCCTCCACAATACCCACGCTTTCTTCCACCGCGCGATTACGGCGATGCCATGGTACGCCGACCTCGAACTCGAGCGTCACGGCGCAATCTATATCGAGCCGGAACTCAACGTCGTCCTTCTGACCAAAGACGGCCGGACGCTGGAATGGTGGACCGATTTCGCACGCACGGTGGAGTCTTTTTCGCAGTTCAGCCGGCGCGATGCGGCGACGCTGCAGCGCTGGTACGAGGAATTCGCGCCGATTGTTGTGAAGATATCGCGACCGGAGGCGCAAGCGCCGCCGCTGCCGCCCGACGAACGCCGCGCCATCCTCAACCGCAGCGCTTTAGGCCGCCGGCTCCTTGAAGTCAGTGCGCTCTCGCCGCTCGAATTCGTTGAGCGGGAATTCGAGCATCCGACGATCAAGGCCGGATTGCTGTTTTTCAACGGTCTGCGGGAAGTCGATGTGCGCGTGCGCGGTTTCGGCCATCACATCGCGTCGCTACTGGCGCAGCCGTCCAAGGCGCAGATGTCGCGTGGCGGTTCAGCGGCACTGGCGCGCGCCCTCGAAATGGCCGCCCGCGAAGCGGGCGGTCGCATTCGTACCCTGACCGAGCCGCGCCGCATCGTGGTCGAGAATGGCCGTGTTGCCGCAATAGAGACGAGCGACGGTGAAATGATCCGCACGCGTTACGGCGTCGCCTCGTCGCTCAATCCACAACAGACTTTTATCGGATTGTTTGACGAGACGGACTTGCCGTCGGCGATCCGGGCTCAGGCGGCCGCCTTTAAATACAACCTCATTGCGCCGTTGTTCGCGCTCAACCTCAATTTGCGCGAGCCACCGCGTTACGCCGTTGCGCAAACCCGCCCCGAAATCCATGACGGCTTCATGGTCGTCATGGGCCTCGACCATGTCGATCAGTTCGCCGATTTGATCCGCCATCACGAAGCCGGAACCATGCCGCCGACGATCATGTGGGGAGCTTGCCCGACGCGGTTCGATCCGAGTCAAGCGCCGCCGGGCTGCCATACCGCGTTCATGTGGGAGAAATTGCCCTACCGGCTCCATGGCGACGCACGGAATTGGGACAGCGTCCGCGACGAGCATGGCCGAGCGATGCTTGATTTATGGCAACGGCACGCACCCAATCTCGCCGACGCTGTGATCGGCAGCTTCACGCGCTCGCCGCTCGATGTCGAACGAACGCTCCCCAACATGCGCCAGGGCGATCTCCTGGTCGGCGCCTTCACCGACGATCAGATGGGCTTTAACCGTCCATTCCCGGGCGCCGGCCGCTACCGCGGTCATTTGCCCGGGCTCTATCTGTGCGGATCAAGCAGCCATCCCGGCGGCAACATCACCGGCCTGCCCGGCTACAACGCGGCGCAGGTGGTTCTTGCCGAGCTTGGCATCAAAGCCGACTGGGTCCCGCAACCGTTGGGCGAGTTGTTGCGACGAATATGAAAAAGCCGGCGCTGGACCTATCGCCAGATTACGTTAAGCCCCGATGAGGCAAAAATATAAAATGCCGCTTTTATCGCTGCGGCGAGGCCGGGAATTCGTTAAAGGACGACCCATTCTTCGCCAGTCAACAGCCGCGTCACAATTAAGGTTGGACACTACCGCGCCCATGGCTAGAATAGATTCGACAATTACTCCCACTCACACATCCGTTGATAAGAATACTTTCCTTTCCCTCTTTTGTTGGGCGCCATCATGACTCGCAGGGGACCTAACTCAATCGACAAGATTGTCGGGCGCAATATCCGCATATATCGCCTCCAAATAGGGCTCTCGCAAACCGATCTGGCGGACAAATTGGGAGTCACTTTCCAGCAGGTGCAAAAATACGAAAACGGCACCAATCGGGTGAGCGCCGGAAAGCTGTTTACGGTAGCGTCGATTATGTCGGTGCCGATCACCGCCTTGTTTCGCGGGAGCGAAATCGGTCCGGAAACCAAAAAGCAGTCGATATTCGACCAGATCGCCGAGCCAAACACCAACCGTTTGGTACAGGCCTTCGCCAAAATCGATCGCGAAGGCGTGCGGAGTTCGGTCGTTCGGCTTGTCGAAGTCATTGCCAAAATCAGCGACTAAGCGCGTTGCACGCCGCTCTTCCTAAACCGGCGGCGCCTGACAATACGATGACTAATTTTGGCGGCAGGGCCTATCATGCCGGCCTTCCGCGGATTTTCCGTTTCTTTGTGGCGCCCAACCGACGCCGACTTCGGTGGTAGGTGCATACCCGCCAATATTGCGCTATCTTAAGCGACGATAAGGGCGCTGGAATAATGAAGATTCTCGTGATCGACGATCACGTTTTGATTCGTCAAGCGATGCAGGGCGTGCTCAAGAAGGTGCGGCGCGACGCCGTCTTGCTCGAAGCGTCGAATGCCGAGCAGGCGATGCGGATCATTGCGGCGCAGCCGGATATCGACCTCATTCTTCTCGACCTGACGCTGCCCGATCGTGATGGCTTCTCGGTCTTCACCGAATTGCGCGAACGCCATCCGGCCATTGCCATCGTTGTGCTCTCGGCGGTTCAAGACCCTGCCAACGTCATGAGGGCGCTGGAACTCGGTGCGCGCGGCTACATCCCGAAATCGGCCCTCGGGGACGTCATTGTGAATGCGCTCCGGTTGATAATTTCCGGGGGCACTTATGTTCCACCCGAGATTTTCGCGGGCGGAGAGTTGTCGAATACCGGAATGAGACAATTCGCCGGCGAGCAGACACCACGTCCGATCGATATTGGCTTGACCGACCGTCAGTTGGATGTGCTGGCGTTGATGATGCAGGGCAAGAACAACAAGACGATCTGCCGCACGCTCGATCTGGCTCAACCCACGGTCAAAAACCACGTTACCGCGATCCTCAAAGCGCTGAAGGTCTCAAGCCGGACCGAGGCCGTTATCGCCGCCAATAATCTGGGCTGGAAATTTCCCGAAATTCACAAGCGGTGAACTGCCTTCCATTCGTACATCGCTCCGCTCAAACTTAGTGAGCGTGCGTGATCGGCCGTTTCTTCAAAACTTGGGTTAGCAAGGCGCGCAGCACCGCCGGCTCGACCGGCTTGTGCAGCAAAGAGTAACCGTTGGCATGGGCGTCGCGCAACGGGTTCGGGTTGGTATCGCCGCTCATAAGAAAAGCGGGAATCGTCGCCGTCAATGCGTCTCGCAAGCGCGTGATCGCCTCGAGCCCGGTCCCGCCATCGCGCAAATGATAGTCCGAAATAATCACGTCGGGCGGATCGTCGTATTTGGCCAATCCGGCGAGCACGGCGCTGTCGGTGTTCCCGGTCACAACGCTACAGCCCCAGCTGCGGATCAATCCGCCCATTCCCTCCAGAATCAGCGGATCGTCGTCGATCACGACGACAAGCCTGTTGGAGGGTGCGACAAATCGGGTCTGCGCGGCGCCCTTGGGTTTGACGGCCACTGCGGGTCCGCGGACCGTCGGCACGGCGATCGAGAAGCGCGAGCCTCGCCCCAAGACCGACGTTATTTCGATCGAGTGTTTTAGCAGGCGCCCCAAACGGTCAACGATGGCAAGACCAAGCCCGAGGCCGCCACCTTGATCGCCATCGGAATTATGCAGGCGATAGAATTCACTAAAAATCAGCTGTTGCTGGTCTCGTGGAATTCCAGCGCCGGTGTCCCACACCT
>Ga0181531_10001638_pt1 | contig 14085 bp, 10 predicted proteins | sample PEATcosm2014_Bin_38_FD_119743 | JGI IMG/M metagenome (GOLD analysis project Ga0181531, IMG submission 119743) | Peatland microbial communities from MTU Mesocosm Facility, Houghton, MI, USA - PEATcosm2014_Bin11_10_metaG | ecosystem: Environmental > Terrestrial > Soil > Wetlands > Peat | place... | reverse complement strand
TACGCCGCTGACCCCGGAGGTTGTTCGCAGCGGAGCGCCGTAGTTGCCACCCGTTTCCCGCTGCCCGTTGACGAGGACGCCGCTCGTGACCTGCCCCCCGGCGCCGACGGCCCCTACGCTGGCTGGCGTCATCGTCGCCTCTTTCTTGGTGCCTCGCGCTTCGGTGGCCAAGCCGAATACGACCAAGCGGAAGCTCCCACTCCACTCCCGCTCACCAAACTCGGCGATAGCCTCGACCTTGGCCCCGTCTATACCTACCTCTATACCGGCACCTGGAAACAAGGCGCTCTTTGGCTCCGCGAAAAACGACAGCACCTGCCCTTTCGCCGATCCCCCGCCAAGTGGTATCAAGAAACCACCGTCCTCTCCGAAGAAATGCCCAACCGCTTGGTCCATTCCGGCATGAGCCTCTACGATCTCCCACTGCTCCTCGAAGAACGCCACGCACTTGGCAGCGATATGATGTCTCTCCCGGGCTTCTCCGAACCCGAAATCCTCGGTACCACGGAAAACTTTCTCAATCGCGGCGATTATTTTTATCCCGCCGCCAACCTTGGCAGTTGGGACGCGGTCCAGCAGGGCGTCCAGGCCGCGCACCGGCAAGGCGGTCACGTTCTCTTCTATGTCGAAGGCCTAATCGTTTGGGAGCGCTCCCGCATCGGCCGCTCTCACGCTCGCGATTGGGCTCTCATGGATGCCGACGGCAAACTCACCGAAAACTATCGCGGTTTCTTCGATATGTGTCCGGCCGAACCTGGGTGGCAAGACTGGTTCGCCCGCACCCTCGCTGACGTTGTCCGCACCACCGGCGTCGACGGTTTCTTTATGGATTCCATGCTCGCCACGGATAATCATCGGTGCTTCAATCCTCGGCACCAGCATTCCCCTCAACCGGACATCTGGAACTGGGGCATTCGCCGCGTCCTGGCGCGCGTCCGCGAGGAAGTAGACAAAGTAAACCCCGACATCATCCTGCTGTGCGAAGGCGTGGGCGACTTAGCCCGTGAATTCATCGACGGCTCCCTGTCCCACGGCCACGCCTGGTCTCGCATGACCTTCACCGTGCCTCTGCTTCGCTTTCTGCATCCGGAAATGCGCGCCTTCGAAGCCGACGGCATGCAACCCCACGCCGAGGGCGCCCCACGTTGGCCGGTCGAGAAACCTCTCCTCTGGAACGCTGTTCAGGGCTACCGCGTCTTCGTTGAACAGGAGAGCCACGAGCAGCTCGCCGCCCTCGCCCGTCGCGTGCGCTCCTACTACGACATGTACCCGGAAATTTGCGGCGCGCAAATGTCCGCCAGTGATGTGCTCTGCGACTCGGGCCAAGCCCAGCTGTTTGAGTCTCTGCCCAGAGTTCTTACCGTAGGTAACGATTCGAACGCCGCGCGCACCATTGGACTAAGATTCCCGCAGGGTGTGGATGCTGGATTGCTCTTCGATCGCGTAACCGGTCGACGTATTCCGGTTCTTGACGGCAATGTGCTTCTACCGCTCCAACCCTGGGATTTTCAAGCATTCGAGCTTCGGGCGTAAGTCCTCGCTCACGGGTTGATTTGCCAGGCCAGGTCGATGTGCACCTTCGGATCGGCCCGTCAGGAGAAATCTTGATTTACACGAATTGGCTGTTTCGCCGGACTGCCACATTATTTATTTTTTCCCTCTTTCTTCTCGCGCCGCTGGTTGCCGCTGGACCATACACCATTAAAATTGAGAGAGACGTCCCCGTCCAAATGCGGGATGGCGTCACGCTTCGCGCCGATATTTATCGTCCAGATGCCGTTGGAAAATTTCCTATCCTGCTGCAGCGCACTCCTTACGATAAACACGGCTGGGGATTCGAATTCGCCCGCAAAGCTGCGATGCGCGGCTACGTCGTTGTCCTTCAGGACGTCCGTGGCCGCTACACTTCCGAAGGGGAATGGCGTCCCTTCATCCACGAGGCCGACGACGGTTACGATACCGTTGAGTGGGCGGCAACTCTTCCGTTCGCGGACGGAAGAGTCGGCATGTTCGGCGGCTCCTACGTCGGCGCCACGCAGATGCTCGCGGCCACCGCTCACCCACCCCACCTCGCTGGTATTTGTCCCGTTGTCACCGCCAGCAACTATCACGATGGCTGGACCTATCAGGGCGGAGCTTTTGAGCAGTGGTTCAACGAATCGTGGACCTCCGGTCTCGCACAAGACAGCCTCGATCGCGAAATCCGAAAATTCTCCAACGCCCGCAGGTCGGAAAACACGCTCCCACTCTCCAGTTATCCCGTTTTCAGTCTCCCCACTCCCGCTTCTGCCACCACCACGTCCGTTCTTGCGCCCTATTTCCTCGATTGGCTCGCGCATCCCAACTACGACGAGTATTGGAAGAGCATCGCCATCGAAAGTCGCTACTCGGATATTCGCGTGCCGGCTTTGCACATCGCTGCGTGGTACGACATTTTTCTCGGCGGCTCGCTGCGTAACTATGTTGGTCTGAAATCTCACGCCGCCACCGCAGAAGCCCGTGACGGCCAGCGCCTCCTCGTCATTATTGGCGGCCACGCCGGGGGCCCGCGCCATGTCGGTGAACTCGACTTCGGCCCCCAAGCCGACCAATTCGACGAAGGCGAGACTACGCTCAGTTGGTATGATTTTCTCTTTATGGGCGTGCAAAATGAATTCGCCAACCCCAAGCCCGTGAAGATTTTTGTCATGGGCCTGAACCAGTGGCGCTCTGAAGACAACTGGCCTCTCCTCCGCGCCCGGCCCACCAAATATTTCCTTCATGCGCCATCTCCGGCCAACTCCTCGAAGGGTGCTGGCGTTCTATCCACCTCCCCACCCGTCGACGAACCCGTCGACAAATTCCTTTACGATCCCGCCAATCCTGTCCCCACCGTCGGTGGACCGCTCTGCTGCGACAGTGAGCACCTCGCTCCCGGCCCTTTCAACCAAAGCGCCGTCGAACTGCGCGACGATGTTTTAGTCTTTTCCACCGCACCCCTCGAGCACGACATCGAGGTGACCGGCCCGGTCCGGCTCGACTTCTTCGCTTCTTCCTCCGCCGTGGATACTGATTTCACCGCCAAACTTGTCGATGTCTTTCCCAATGGTTCGGCCATAAACATCACCGAAGGCATTCTTCGCGCCAGTTATCGTAGCTCCCAGGAATCTCCCACGCCGCTCGTTCCCGGCCAAGTCTATCCGCTCACCATTGATCTGTGGGCCACCAGCAACCTGTTCCGCTCCGGCCATCGCATACGCCTCGAGATTTCCAGCAGCAATTTCCCGCGTTTCGACCGCAACCTAAACACTGGCGAGTCCGCCGCCAACTCCTCCAAAATGGCCGTTGCTACCAACTCCATACTTCACGATCGCGCGCATCCTTCTGCCCTCATTCTGCCCGTTCTTCCCTAGAACAGGGCGGCGACCACGCTCGTTTCGGTCGCAATGTGGAGAGTCTTTGAATAGCACAGGGGATTGTCCAGCGGCATCAAGACGGAAAATAGCCTAGTGTTTCGTGAACTTGATTTCCCAGCGAACGAGACGGTGCCCCAAACGGTCATCCCGGCCTCCAGGTAGTAATGGTACGTTCAGGACGCTCGGCCTAGCTTGCCCCCATCACCCGCTCTATTGGTTCTTCTGTACCAAGACCGTTACCATAGCCTTGCTTCGGAAAAGGTGGCTTTTCAATGAAATTGTTCTCCCGCATTACCCTGGTTTTAACCGTCCTCATCCTTCTCGGCGCCGGCGGCGCCAAGGCAGACACGCTCTTGTCCTTTGACCTTACTGGTCCAACTACCGCGACGTTCGAGCTGTACGCACACCCGCTCATCAGCCCTGGCGACGCTGACCCCGGCGGCGGCTTCACCGTGGACCCCATCGACCTCAAGATCAACGGTGTCGCCTCCAACGACTTCCTGGCGTTCTATAGCAGTGCCAATGACATGGGCGGGGCCTTCGCGGCCTTCTCTGACGACTTCGACTTCGATTTCAGCCTGACCGGTCCGCAAGTCTACTCCGGCCATGAGTGGGCCCCTGTATTCAGGCCCACGAGTGGAATGTCCATGACCGACTTCGTCGATGGCAATGGCGCTTATACGTTGACCATTTCGCCGGTTTCCACCAGCGAACCGTCATCCGCGCTGCTGCTGGGCATGGCGCTGCTTTTGCCTCTGGGCCTGGGACTGCAACGCCTGCGCTAAGCCCAGCCGGCCGTAAAACATCACCCACGAACCGCAATCGCCTCCTAACTGGGCTGAGATTGCGGTTTTCTGTTCTTGGGAAAGGAATGGAACGCGCAGAGTCTCGGAAGCCTACTCAAACGACGCCACAGCCAGCTGCCCATCCTCAAACACCTCGAATAGGTTCAACATGCGCACCAGCTTGAGCGTCTGAATCGTGAATTTCGATGGATTCAGCAGTTTTACCGCGCCACCCTGTTGTTTGGCGGCCGTGTAATACCGCACCAATAGTCCGATGCCGCTGGAATCGATCATCGGCATGTCGCCCATATCGAGCACAAAGCGGGTATCTCCCGCCGCCAGCAAATCCGTAAACGTCGCGCTCAGCCGATCAAGCGGCGGCCCATTGACCAGCTTGCCGTTCAGCTTGATGACCTTCACCTTCCCCTGCGTCCGTACATCGATCTCCAAATGGCGCTCCCTTTGACCGGCCCGCAGCGTCTACCATGCCTTCGCCCGCCGCGCGCGTTGACAGCCCTATCTGTGTCTGCTAGAGTCCCGCACACCTTAAAGGAAGCATAGCGAATTTACAAGAGAAGAGGGTGGCTTTACCAGCGTTCCGTCCCTAGCGCGCTACCCCACGGTGCCCGCATTGGTAAGCCAGGGCTAAAAGTTTGAACATCGATATCGTCGACGTTGCTGTCCGCTTGCTGGCAGATCAGGGTCTCGCTCCCCGGGCGCGCTCCGCCGCGCGTATTATCGCGCAGCTCCTTCCTGGAACCGCCGTCAACATCTATTTGCTCGTGGTGTATGAGGACACCCACGCCTGGCGCCCCGTGGCCACGGTCGGCGACGTCGCCGTACACGGCACCTCCATCGCCGCCGATTCCGGCACCCTTGGCCAACTTTATAACGAAAAAGGCGTGCTCCTTTTTTCGGGCGCCGAGATTCCGCGCGAACAATACTCGCACCTCGATATTCGCCGCACCGTGCACTCCCTGGCCTACCTTCCGCTCGGCAAGGACGACGAACTCTCCGGGGCCATCGAAATCCTCGGCCTCGAGCGGGAACTCACCGAGGAAGAAGTCTCCGAGCTCGAGCCGCTGTTGGCCATGCTTTTCGCGGCCTTGGCTGCCGCGCAAAATTACGAAGTCGAGCGCGACGACACCCTCGCCTCCATCAACCGCGTCACCCAACTCTACGACATGGAGAAGATTTTTTCCTCCACGTTGGAGATGGATGAGCTGCTGCCCATCATCGGCTCCAAAATTCGCGAAGTGATGGAATGCCAGGCGGTGAATATTTGGCTGCTGCAGCCGGACGAAACCGTCGAGCTGATGCACCAATCGGGCTTCGACCCAACGCTCGCTGAAAAAAGCGTGCAAAAGCCGGGGGAGGGAACCGCCGGCGCAGTTTCCGATAACGGCGAAGCGCTGCTGATCGACAATCCAGAAGATCCGCGCCTGGTGGCGCGGAACGGCGACGTCGCCGAAGGCCGCATCGCCTCGCTCATCGTCGCGCCCATCATGGACAAAGAGTCGCTCGTCGGCGTCATCGAGGTGCTCAACAAACTCGACGGCACGCTGCTCGATGACGACGACCTTTTTGCTCTCGGCAGCCTCGCCGACACCGCCTCTACGGCACTGCACAACGCCGGCCTGCTGCTCGCCGAGCGCAAAGTGGAAATCCTCGAAACGTTGGTGACCGTAAGCCAGGAAATTACCTCGACGCTGAATCTCGAGCGCATGCTGCAGACCATTGTCAATGCGCCGCAAGCGGTCATCCCGTATCAGCGCGCGGCCATCCTGCTCGAGCAGCGCGGCCGCTTCAAGCTCAGCGCCGTCACCGGCCAGGCGCAGCTCAATCCAGACGCGGCGGATATTGTCCAGCTCAACAGCGTGCTGCAATGGGCGGCGCTCTCCGAAGAGATCATTAACGTTAAACAGCGCGAGGATGTGGTCGATGCCCCGCGGGAAGAAACGCGCGCCAAGTTTGAAAAATATTTCGCCGATACCGGGATGCGGGCTTTTTACTCCATGCCGCTTGGCGATGACACGGGCCGCGTTGGCCTGCTCGCTCTCGAAAGCGATGATCCAGACTTTCTGACTCCGGCGCACATTGAAATCCTCCAGGTTCTCGCCGGTCAGACCACCGTCGCCCTGCGCAACGCGCAGATGTACAAGGAAGTGCCCTTCATCTCCGTGCTCGAGCCGGTCCTCGAACGCAAACGCAAGTTCATGGCCATGGAAAAGAAGCGTCGTGCTCTGGTGATGATCGCGGCCGGCGCCGCGGCGCTTTTTCTGGCGGTTGTTCCGCTTCCCGTTCGCGTGGATGGCGAAGCCGTGGTGGCGCCGGTCCACCGCGCCCAGGTGCAGCCCGAAATTGAAGGCGTCGTGGGCGCTGTTTACGTCCGGGAAGGCCAGCACGTCACGCGCGGCCAGGTGCTGGGCGAACTCAACGCTTGGGATTTTCGCTCCGCGCTGGCCGGCGCCGAAGCCAAGTACCAAACCGCGCTTCTGCGCGTGAATCACTCCCTCGCCGGTAACGACACCGGCGACGCCGGCGTCGAGCGTGTGCAAGCCGATTATTGGAAGGGGGAAGTCGATCGCGCCAAAACCCTCCTGGACAAAACGCAGTTGCGCGCCCCCATCGACGGCGTCATCTCCACCCCGCACATGGACAATCTCGTGGGCCGACGCCTGCAATTCGGGGACACTTTCGCCGAGGTGATGGATACCAGCCAGGCCATCGTCGACGTCGCGGTGGACGACTCGGACGCCGGGATGCTCCGTGCCGGCCAGCCCGCCGTCGTCAAACTAAATAGCTACGCCACGCGCACCTTCCACGGCACCGTACAGGTCGTCAGCCCGCGCGCCGAGGCCGAAACCAACGCCCGCGTCTTCTTCGCCCGTGTGCTGTTGCCCAACCAGGACGGGGCGGTGCGCTCGGGCATGGAAGGTTTGGGCAAAGTCCGGGTGGCGACCTATCCCGCAGGCTACGTGCTTTTCCGCCGCCCGGTCATTTGGATTTACTCGAAACTCTGGTCGTGGTTCGGATGGTAGTCTGCCTGCATTGTGGCGTTGGCAGGTTCTGGAGAATGTTGATGGCGAAAAATTATGGCCTGTTGCTGCTGGCGGCGTTGCTCGCCGCCGGGTGCAGTGACACCAAATCCGATAGCGCCGGCGCCGCGCCCGCATCGACCGCCCCGGCCGTCACCGCGCCTCCTCCCCCTACCGCGACGCCGCAAAGCGATGGCAGCTTCACCGCGTCCGGCCCGCTGATCGTCGAACATCAACTCGAAATCACCGCGCAACGCGAAGGCATTATCGCCAAGATCTTCGTGGAGGCTGGCCAGCGCGTAAAAGCCGGCGCGCTGCTCGCCCAGATCGACGACCGCCAGGTGCGCTCCAACCTCGAAGCCGCCCGCGCCAAATCCCGCAGTATCGAAAACGATCTGAAAAATTGGCAGGCCGAATCCGAAGTGATGAAAGCCGATTACGAGCGCGCGCAGAAAGCCTTTAAAGACGGCCTCATTCCGCAGGAGCAGCTCGAGCACGCCAAATACAAGGCCGAATCCGAAGGCTGGGATATCAAGCGCGTCAGCGAATTGCTGAACAACGCCCGCGCGGAAGAGCACTCGCTCGAGCTCGAACTCGAAAAAAATCGCATCACCACGCCGTTCGATTGCCTGGTCGCCCGCCGCTACGCCCGCGAAGGCCAATCCGTTGCTCGCGGCGACCGCCTCTTCTGGGTCACCGCCGAAGCTCCGCTGTTGCTGCGCTTCACGCTGCCGGAAAAATTCCTCGGCCGCCTCAAGGTTGGGCAAACGCTTCCACTTACTTCCCCGGATTTGCCGCAGGAAGCCCACACCGCGCGCATCAAGGAAGTCAGCCCGGTCGTCGACCCGTCCAGCGGCACCTTCGATGTGCTCGTGGAACTTACCGGCCCGCGTGGCGAGCTCCGCCCCGGCATGACCGCCAGCGTGCGCTTGGACGCTCCACACTAGGTCCCGCGCGCGATGAACCTCAATCAGGCCCTCAACGTCGCGCTACCGGAAATTCCCGCACGCCAGCTTGCGCAGCGTTACCCTCGCCTTGACCCGGAGCACACCTTCAAAAAGCACCTCGAAGACAATCAGGTTATGGTCCGCCTGTACATGCCCAGCACCGGTTTGATGTACAGCTTTCCCGAGCAGAATTGGAACCTCATCCGGCTCTTCGACGGCAAACGCAGCTACCAGGAAATTGCCGACCTTTATTCGACGCAGAACGGCACACTCTACGGAGCGGACGCCGTCCGCGAATTCGCCGGGGAACTGGAATCGGCGGACTTCTGGTTTAAGACCGCGCAGGAAAAAAACATCCTGCTCATGCAGCAGAGCAGCGAGGACCGCCAGAAAAAGCTCAAAGTCAAAAGCCGCTACGCGGACCTCTCGATGATTCTGTTTCCAGCGTTCAATCCGGATAAATTTCTCACCAAGCTGTACGGCTGGACGTCCTGGATCTACACCACCTGGTTCACGCTGATCACCCTGGCCTTCTTCGCCTTCGCCTTCGGCCTGACGGTGATCCATTGGCCGGAAATCGGCCGTGACACCGTGGAGTTTTACAATTTCACGCACAAGACCTGGTCGGACATTGCGGTCCTGTACGTTATCGGCATGGGCGTAGTCGGGGCCCATGAATACGCCCACGCGCACGCTTGCAAACATTGCGGCGGCCGCGTCCCTGCCATGGGGTTTGCCCTGATCTTTCTCACCCCGGCTTTTTACACCGACACCACGGAAGGCGCCGTCAAAGGCACCCGCGTGCAGCGCCTGGTCATCTCTCTCGCGGGCATCTGGATCGAGCTGATTATCTGTGCCATCGCCACGCCCATCTGGTGGGGCACGCCGCCGGATACCTTCATCCACGACGGCGCCTACTTCGTCATGCTCCTTACGGGCATCACGTCGCTGCTCGTCAACTGGAACCCGCTCATCAAGCTCGACGGCTATCACATGCTTTGCGAAATCCTGGGTATCGCCGACCTTAAGGAGGCCTCTACCGCCTACGTTGCCGCCTGGGTGAAACACACCGTCTGGCGCCTTCCTGTCGAAGTTCCCTACGTTCCCAAGCGCCGTCGCTTTGGCTTCACCGTCTATGCGCTGCTCTCCGGCGCTTACAGCTATGCCATGCTTTTCCTCGTCGCCAGCTTCGTCGGTAACGTCTCCAAGAATTTCATCAGTCCGCAGTGGTCCTTCATTCCAGAACTCGGTGTCGCCTATTTAATCTTTCGCTCCCGTATTCGCCTCTTGGTGAACTTCATGAAATTCGTCTATCTCGATAAGAAAGACCGCCTGCAGGCTTGGCTAACCGTCCATCGGCGGATCGCCCTCGCCGTCGCCGCCGCTCTCCTCTTTTTCCTGCCGTTGTGGCGAGACTCCGTCAGCGGCCGCTTCGTCCTCGAGCCGGGAAGGGAAGCCCGGATACGCGCCGCCGTCCCCGGTATTGTGGACGCCGTCTATGCTCAGGAAGGCCAAGTCGTCGCTGCCGGCGCACCGCTCCTCGAGCTGCGCAACCTCCCGCTCCAGTCTCAGCTTTCCCAGGCAGACGCGGATGTCGCTCTCGCAGGCGCCCGCGCCACCAACGCCGTTTTGCGCTTCACGGACATCGGCGCCACCTCCATCGACCGTGCCCGTGCCTCTGCCGAGCGTGGCGAACTCGCCAAAGCCGCCGCAAACCTTGAGGTCGTCAGTCCTATTTCGGGCACGATCCTCACGCCCAGGACTCAGGACGTCGTCGGCTCCTATATCCGCCAGGGCTCCGACCTCCTCGACGTCGCCGACCTGACCCAAATGCGCGCTCGCATCTACGTCTCCGAATACGATCTATCCAAGTGCCGCCTCGGCGCGCCCGCTCGCGTTCAGGTCGACGGCATGCTCCGCATACTGAACGCCACCACCCAATCCATCACCGAGGCGTCCTCCGAACTGGATCCCTCCCTCGCCGAAGCCACCAAGCTCAAAGGCCTGCTACCGCCCAACTACTACCTCGTCGACCTCCAGCTCAACAATCCCGACGGTACGATGAAGCCCGGAATGCGGGGCTTAGCGCGCGTTTACAGCCGCCGCCGCAGTCTCGCCGCCTTCACGTGGGAGGGCATCTCCCACTTCTTCGCACGCAAGCTGTGGTAACGAACCGCCGGGGCTCGGCATTCGGGACAGGGATAGGGCGGGCATGGCAGGGATGAATCAAATCCATCCCGGGGAAACAAAAAAAGGCCGCCCTCCCAGGGGCGGCCTTTGGCGACACATCTCTCCGAAACGCAAGCCGGAGAGTCTCTGTGAAAACTACGGATTACTACAGACTCCGCATGGTGAGCGAAGAGTTCTTGATGCCCTTCAAGGAAGAGTTCTTGACGCCCTTCAGCGAAGAGTTCTTGATGCCTTTCAGCGAGGAGTTCTTGATCCCCTTGAGCGAGGTGGCGCTAACACCGCGCAGCGAGGAATTCTTGATTCCCTTCAGGGAGGTGGTGCTGACACCGCGCATCGACGCTTGCTTCTCGCCCTGCGCTACTTCCGCGGTCGGCGCGCTCGCCACATTCGCCTTCTTGGTGGTCTTCAGTGCGCTGATCAGAGATTTCTTTTGGATCGACATTAGATTGGCTCCTCAGAAGCTAAAATTTTATTTTGTTTCGCCGTACGTCAACTATTAGAGCAGTCCGCATGCCAAACTCCGCGAGTGGCCCGCTGCCGCGAAAACCCCACGGAATCAGCTACTTCCCGCCGCCCCCTTCCAACCTGACCCTCCGGACAGGACCAAAAACTCATCCTTGGTTAAAAATTAACCCCACTAGGTTAAAAATTTAACCTTCTTGAACGTCTTCACAGCTTGTACTTCCGGCACAGGTATTTCATCCGCTGCCCGTCCACGTGCAATAGCTCTGCGGCCGCCGACTTCTTGCCCTCCGTCCGTCGCAGTGCCGCGCTCAAGTACGCCACCTCAATGCGTTCCATCTCCGCGTCGAAATCCACCCCCGCCTCCGGAATCAAAATCGCCTCCTGGCTCGCCGCGCTCGAAACCAACAGCGACTGCGGCAGCTGCTCCGCCGTAATTACCGCGCCATCCCCCATCACCACCAGGCGCTGCACCAGGTTCTCCAGCTCCCGCACGTTCCCCGGCCAGCCGTAATCCTCCAGAATGGCCATCACGTCCGGTTGCACGCGCTTCACCGCCTTCTTCGCCGCCGCGCAGTACACCCGCATAAAATGGTCCACCAGCACCGGAATGTCCCCGCTCCGCTCCCGCAACGGCGGAATCGCAATCGGCACCACATTAATCCGGTAATACAAATCCTCGCGGAATCGCCCCTTCTTAACCAAATCCTCCAAATCTTCGTTCGTCGCGGTAATCAGCCGAAAATCAATCTTCTTCGCCGTACGCCCGCCCAGCCGCTGCACCACATGCTCCTGCAACACCCGCAGCAGTTTGCTCTGCAGCCCCTGGTTCAGCGTCGTAATCTCATCCAGAAACAGCGTCCCGCCCTGCGCCGACTCAATCAATCCCGCTCGCGTCGCATCCGCCCCGGTAAACGCCCCCTTCTCATACCCAAACAGCTCCGACTCAATCAGCCCTTCCGGCAGCGCCGAACAGTTCAAGCACACGTACGGCTTATCCGCGCGGCTCCCGGACTGCACAATAGCCTGCGCAATCAACTCTTTCCCCGTCCCACTCTCCCCGCGCAACACCACGCTGCTGTTGCTGTCGGCCACGGACAGCACCGCCTGATACACCTTCTGCATCGCCGCGCTGCCGCCGATCAACCCGCAAAACGCGGACTTGCTCTCCACCTGCTCGACCATCCGCCGCCCTTCAATCTCCATGGCGCGCTTCTGGATCGCCCGAGCCAATACAATCTGCAACTCTCCCAAATTCAGCGGCGCCGTAAAAAACTCATCCGCACCCGCCCGGCTCGCCTTAATCGGTATATTCCGGTCTGTCGACCGCGTCATCGCCACCAGCACCAGGTCCTCGCGCAACCCGCGCATCTCCCGCAGCACGTCCACGCCATCGCCAGCACCCGTGCCAATGCTGTCCAAGTCGAACAGGATCGCCCGCAGCTGCGCATCATCAATGAGTTGTTTGATTTGTTCTTCGTTGGTGGCTAACACCGTGCGGAAGCCCGCACCCAGCCCGCGGCGTATCTCCGGAAACACCGCGTCTTCCACGGTAATCACGGCGATCGCGTACTGCTCCTCGCCGCCCCGTTCGACCTCAGCTTGCTCGCGCTCTGTCAAAGGACTTCGCATTATAGGGAAACGCCCCTCGCGCGTAAAGCAAAAGCGCCAACGAAGTTTGTTTTCTTCCACGGTTCAAGGGCGTTTCCGTGGCGTTCCGCGTTTCGTTGATTCCTCTGCGCGTCTCTGCGTCTCCGTGTTATCTTTTATCTTTCTTCTCTCTTTTTTTTCAGCCTTTGTGGCACAGGCACTCTTGCCTGTGCGGCGCTGCCCACGCCTCTCTCACTCCACATCCACCTCGCGAAACCCAAACCCCCGCAGCATCCCCGCCACCGTACTCCGCGCATTCTCCGCCGCCGTCTTCAACACTCCATCCGCCAGCGCCGCCGCCCGCAGCTGTTTCTCCGCCTCCTCCCGCACCTCGCTCTCCAGGTTCGGGTCCGGCGATGAAAACAATCCCGTATCCCGCGAATACACTCGCGTCTTCGCATTATCAATCCGTGTGCTGAAAACTTCCGCCGCCGGCAACCGAATCGTCACCTTCTCCCCCTGCACCGCCACATCCGCCGCCTGCAAGTTTGCCAGGTTAATCCCCCCAACCACCTCGCCATGCACCACCAGCAGCAACCTGTCCCCCACCAGAAATTTCGGCAAATACGCGCTATCGTGCTCGCCCGAAATAATCTTGTCCATCGTGTAACTCACCGTCTCCAACCGCGCCAATTGCTGCACCTGCCGCACCACCGTCGGCTGGTCCACATTGATCTGCGTACCCCCGCTGCGCACCCCCGCAATCAGGTGATACAGCCCGTACCCGGTCGCCATCCACAGTCCGGCCCCCAACAAAATCACCGTAAGCACCGCCCCCGCCAGGAGACCAAGCACCCACCCCATTACGCTACGTTGGCGCCGCGGTTCCACCTCCCGCGGCGCCCCTCGATCAATCAACTCCATCTCATCTTTGTCCATAATGCCTTCTCTGTGCCCTCCGCGCCCTCGCGCTCTCTGTGTAACTCTTGGCCTTTAGCAGCCTGTGCCAGCAGCCGCGCGCTAAACCGCCCGCCCCGCCGCCGCACCCGAAGCCCACGCCCACTGAAAGTTAAACCCACCCAGATGCCCCGTTACATCCACAACTTCCCCTATAAAATACAATCCCGGCACTTTCCTGCTCTCCATAGTCTTGCTGGATAATTCCCCTGTATCCACGCCCCCAACGGTAACTTCCGCCTTCCCATACCCCTCCGTCCCCGCTGGCCGCACCACCCACCCATGCACCACCTTCTCAAACTCCTCCAACGCCGCATTCGACCATCTCGCCGGCTCATGCAAATCCAGCCACCGTGTCGCCAGCCGCTTCGGTAATATCCCCTGAAACGCATTCCGCAACGCCGTCATACTCCGAAACTCCGTCCCGAGCACGCCAGCAATCACATTTCTCCCCGGCGCCAGATCCATCGCAATCCCGCCCAACTCCGCACCTCCCGCGCGATTCCAATACGAGGAAATTTGCAAAATCGCCGGCCCGCTCAGCCCGCGATGCGTAATCAACATCTTCTCGCGAAAAGAAATCGCCTTTCCCTCGCCATCCGCTCCATTCTCAGCAGCCAGCCGCACCACCACCTCCGCCGAAACCCCCGCCAAATCCGCGTAATTCTTGTGCTCCTCATCTCCAAACACCAGCGGCACCAGCCCCGGTCGTGTCTGCACC
>Ga0181531_10001637_pt1 | contig 14100 bp, 15 predicted proteins | sample PEATcosm2014_Bin_38_FD_119743 | JGI IMG/M metagenome (GOLD analysis project Ga0181531, IMG submission 119743) | Peatland microbial communities from MTU Mesocosm Facility, Houghton, MI, USA - PEATcosm2014_Bin11_10_metaG | ecosystem: Environmental > Terrestrial > Soil > Wetlands > Peat | place... | reverse complement strand
CTTCATCGAACTGCCGGACGGGCGCATCGGGCTGGTGATGGCAGATGTGTCAGGCAAGGGCGTGCCGGCAGCTTTCTTCATGGCGGTGGCGCGCACCAACCTGCGCGAACTGGCGCTGCATCATGACGAGCCTGGCGCCTGCCTGGCACAGACCAACGATGTGCTGTGCGCGCAGAACCCGATGGAATTGTTCGTGACGGTGTTCTACTGCGTGCTGGACACGATCACTGGCGTGCTCAGGTATGCCAACGGTGGCCACAATCCGCCCTACGTGCGGCGCGCCGACGGTACGGTCGAGGCATTGAACGGGGCGGGCGGACTGGTGCTGGGCGCAATGCCGGGCATGAGCTATCCGGATCACACGCTGCAGCTGCTGCCCGGCGACCGGCTGGTGCTGTTCACCGATGGGGTGACGGAAGCGTTCAATCCGGCGGACGAGGCCTACGGGACCGAGCGGCTGATCGCGGAAGTCCGCGCCAATGGCGAGGACGCCGCGGCGGCTCTGGTCGAGCGCATCTGCCACAGCGTCACGTTGTTCGCGGGCAAAGCGCCGCAATCCGATGACATCACGCTCACGGTACTCTCCTGGGGTGCGCCGCAATGAAGCTGAACATCGAAACCCACGGTCGCACGACATTGGCGATTGCGGAAGGCAGGCTTGATTTTGGCGCGGCCGGAGGCTTTCAGAAGCAGCTCGAACAGGAACTGGGCGGCGCCGCGCTGATTCTCGATTGCGCCGGACTCGGTTACGTCTCGAGCGCCGGGCTGCGGGCGTTTCTGGTGATCGCGCGCGCGGCCCAGAGCGCAGGGGTGGCGTTCTCCCTGTGTGCGCTGCAGCCCGCGGTGCGCGAGGTGTTCGATCTGAGCGGCTTCAGCCGCATCATCACGGTGCACACCGACCGGGCCACCGCACTCGCGCAGGCAGCGCAGCCGAGCGCGTGAACGAGAGGCGCTTGGCGGTGCCGGGGGAGGCCGCGCAGCTGCCGCTGCTGACGCAGTTCCTTCAGCAGTTCTGGGCGACAGCGGGCTTGCCTGCTGCCGGGCTGAACAGCTTCGAGCTGGCGCTCGAAGAGATCTTCATGAATGTCGCGATGCACGCCGTCCAAGGCGGCTCGGTGCCGCGAGTAGAGCTGTCGCTGGCACGCGCCGGCGATAGCGTGACGTTGGCGGTCGAGGACGATGGCCCGCAGTTCGATCCGCTGAGCCTGGCAGCGCCGGATGTCGCGGCGAGTCTCGGCGATCGGCCGATCGGCGGGCTCGGCGTGTTCCTGGTGCGCCAGTTGATGGACGCGGTCAGCTACCACCGGGTCGGTGCCTGCAACCGGCTGAGCATGAGCAAGCGGATTGGGGTAGGTTAGGCTAAAAGCGCGCTGGGCATAGGGACATGTTCGACATCCAATTGGGCGCAGCCGGAGAGGTGGTGATGGCGGGGCGGCTGGACGCCACGCAGTGCGATACCGCGCTGAAATTCCTGGATGTCGTTGCCGAGCCGCACGTCATCGACCTGGCGCGCCTGGACTATGTCGCCAGCGCGGGGCTGCGCGTGTTCCTGCTCACGCAGAAGCGCGCCAGGGGACTGGGCGGGGGCCTGAAGCTGATCAACGTCAATCAGCAGATCTACGACATATTCAGATATGCCGGCTTCGACCGGATCATCGACATCGCGCGCGGGCCACGTGCTACAGGAGAATGACGCTGACCTGGTGCAGCGCTGCCGGGACGGGGACCGCGGGGCCTTCGACCGGCTGGTGGTGCGCTACCAGAAGCCGGTATTCAACGCCGCCCTGCGCATGCTGCACAATCCCGAGGATGCCCGGGACGTGGCGCAGACCGTGTTCCTCAAGGTGTTCGAGCACCTGTCGCAGTTCGACCCGAATCTGAAGTTCTACAGCTGGTTGTATCGCATTGCGCTGAACGAATCGATCAACTACCGGAGCCACCTGAAGCCCACCGAGGCGATCACTGGCCGGGAAGTCGACCGGGCCGCAGGCGTCGAGCGGCAGGTGGAGAGCGAGCAGAGCAGTCAGGTCATCGAACAGGCACTGATGCGCATCCAGCCCGAGCACCGGGCGGTGATCGTGCTGCGGCACTTCCAGCAGCTGAGCTACCAGGACATGGCCGAGATCCTTGGACTACCGGAGAAAACGGTAAAATCGAGGCTGTATTCGGCCCGCCAGCAGCTGCGGGAGCTGCTGCTGGAGGACGGGGTATGCTGATTCCGGGGTGGGGCAGTCGGCGGTTTCAGGCATTTTCGGCCGATGACCAACTTTTTGCTGCCGGCACGGTATTTCCGTTATGACCGATCCACACTACCTCGCGCTGATTCACGCCGAGATCGACGGCGAACTCGATGAGCATCAGCGCGCTGAGCTTGCCCGCCACCTGCTGGCTGACCCTGAGTCGCGCTCGCTGCGTGACAGCCTCAGGCGCATGTGCCTCGCCATGGACGGCGTCGCCGCGGTCGAGCCTCCGCCGCAGCTGCGTTCGGATATCCTGCAGGCGTTACCGCCGGTGACTGCGACGACGGTCGGCGCCGCCGCCCGCTGGCGGCCTGCGCCGGTGTGGCGCTACGCCGCGATGTTTGCCGCAGCGCTGGTCGGCGGCGCGCTCCTCTTTCGGGCGGGCGTCGGCCGCGGACCGGATCCGACCGAGCTGGCCGGAACGATGGCCGGGAAAGCAGCGCGGCCTGGCGTGATCGTGGATACAGTGCAGGTGGACCTTGGACAGGTCGCCGGCAAGGTCAGCCTTTATCGGTCAGAGGCGAAGCTCGGCCTCGACATCGCGCTGACAGCCGAGGAACCGGTCGATGTGCTGGTCGCCAGCGGCGGCCAGGCGCTGCGGATCGCCGGCCCGCGCGCCGCCATGACGCTGCCCGGACCCTGGATACCGGGGCAGGTGGTGGACCTGTCCTTCGTGGTGCACGGCCGTCAGATCGGCACGGCGCAGCTTCGGGTGCCCCCGGATCGCTAGATATCAGCATCCGTGGCCACCAACTTTTGATCGTCTGTCCGGTATTTATAGTTAACGTAAACTTGGCAATTGTTCTTCAACTTCGGGAGGATCTATGGCTAGCAAGAAAGTATGGATTGTCGGCGGATGCCTGGTCGTGGTGATCGGCGCCGTCGCGTACCTGAGCAACAACTCAGCCACGGCGGGCAAAGACGCCGCCGGCACCATCGTGGAGGTGAGCCGAACGCACACCGACAGCACGGCGCCAACGGCGACGGCTGACCAGGCCGCCACTCCGGCACCTGCGGCCACCGCGCCGGACGCTGCTGCTGCGGCCGATGCGGCCAAGGGTGACGCGGGCGGTACTGCCACCGCAGCCGCCGACTCGGCCGATGCGGCCGGTGGTAATGGTGCGGGATTCCACGGTGGCAACCATGGCGGCAACCATGGTGGCAACCACGGTGGCAACCACGCCAACGCCCTCAATAACGGCGGCAACCACTGAACGACCGTCACCAGGGCCGCCGCGCGGTAGCCACGCTATCGCCGGCGGCCTGAGGTCCGAAGCGGCGCCCGCCGACGCCTCGGGATACACTGCAACATCGGCGTCCGGGCACGAACCGGCCGCTGTCGGCCTGCTACAATACAAGAAGAACAACGCACACGTACTTGAACGTCGAATCTCCTGGAACGTACCCGGCCGGTGACTGCGAACAGCAGCTGCCACGGGCGGGTTGCGCACGCTGGCAGCGGACGGTATGCGAATTGACGGCCGCAATGCTGGTCGCGCTGGGCGTGGCCGCGCCGGTGGCCGCGGACCAGAAGTACGTCTTCCTGCCGGACCTGAGGATCGTCTACTCCGATCCGGAGAGCCTGTACCTGGTGCCGCATGTGGCACAGAGCTTCCTGAGCGCGCTGTCCGATCACGAGCGGTTGTGGAACTATCAGCCCTATGACCCGGTCAACGTGCTGCTGAAGGACTTCGCCGACCTCGCCGACGCCGCGACTATTGTTGTTCCGCGTAACCGGATCTACCTCGATATCACCCCGTCCAGCGATCCTTACGAGACCCTGTCGCCGGCCGAGCACTTTGCCTGGACCGCCGCGCACGAGCTCACGCATGTCGTGATGCAGGATCGCACCAGTCCGGCGGACGCGCGCTTCCGGCGCCTGTTCCACGGAAAGGTGGATGTCGACGCCGCGCACCCCGAGAGCCTGCTCTACTATTACCTGACTGTGCCGCGCGCCACCGCGCCGCGCTGGTACCAGGAGGGTGGCGCGGTGTTCATGGAGACGTGGTTGATGGGCGGCGTCGGTCGTGCGCAGGGCGGCTATGATGAGATGGTGTTCCGGGCCAAGGTGCACGACCAGGCGAAGTTCTACGACCCGCTCGGACTGGTGTCGAAGGGCACCGAGGTGGACTTCCAGGTCGGTGGCAACGCCTACCTGTACGGCACGCGCTTCATGGACTACCTGGCGCTGAGCTACTCGCCACAGCGGCTGCTATCCTGGTGGCGGCGCGACGAGGACAGCAAGCGCTATTACGCCGATGATTTCCAGCGCGTCTTCGGCTTGCCGCTTAACCGGGCGTGGCAGGACTGGATCGACTGGGAACACCTGTTCCAGCAGCAGAATCTCGCCGCCGTGCACCAGCATCCGGTGACCGAGTATGTCGACCTCACCCGCAGGACCCTCGGCGCAATGTCGCGAAGCTTCCTGTCCGCAGACGGGTCCAGGCTGTACGCGGCCGTCAAGTACCCGGGGCAGGTGGCACACCTGGTGTCGATCTCGCGCAAGGACGGCACGGTGACACAGCTGCCGGAAGTCAAGGGCGCCACCGGTTATGCGGTGACGTCGCTGGCGTATGATCCCGCCGCCGAGACGCTGTTCTACACCAGCAACAACTATAACTACCGCAACCTGATGGCGTTCGACCTGCGCACCGGCAAGACGCACATGCTGCTCAAGGGCGCGCGCATCGGGGACCTGGCTTTCGATGCGGCCGACCGCTCGCTGTGGGGTATCCGGCTGAACAAGGGATTCGCGATGATCGTGCGCATCCCTTATCCCTACAAGCAGTGGCAGACGCTGCACGTGTTCCCGTTCCCACAGACCGCGTTCGACCTGGATGTGTCTCCCGACGGTACGCTGGTGTCGATGTCAGTAGCCGGTCCGGGGGCCACGCCGGCGTCACCGCAGGTGACGCGGGTCTTAGTCATGCGTGCCGATGCGCTCGCCCGGGACGACGTGACGCCGTGGCGCACGTTCGCCATGGGCGAGGCGGTGCCGGAGGGTTTCGTGTTTTCCAGGGATGGCCGGTACCTCTACGGCAGCAGTTACTACACCGGCGTATCGAATATCTTCCGCTACGAGTTGCAGACCGAGGCACTCGAGGCCGTCACCAATGCCGAGCTCGGGTTCTTCCGGCCGCTGCCGCTCGACGACTCAAGGCTGATCGTGCTGCGCTACACGGCCCAGGGCTTCACGCCCACCAGCATCGAGGCGAAACCGACCGAGGACCTGAGTGCCGTCACCTTCCTGGGCGCGCAGCTATCGACAAAATACCCGGTTGTCCAGGGCTGGGCCGCTGCCCCCCCATCCACCGTGCCGTACGAATCCCAGGTGATCCGCAAGGGCGATTACCACCCGACCGACGAACTGGGGCTCGAATCGGTGATTCCGGTCATTGAGGGTTTCCAGGACTCGGTGGCGCTGGGTGCCAGCGCCCATTTTGGCGACCCGCTCGGCTACGATGCCCTTAACCTCGACGCCAGCTACAGCCTGGACGACTCGCTGCGTGCCAGGGAGCGCATGCACCTGGCGGCGGATTACCACCACACCCGCTGGACTGTCGGTGTGGCGTGGAACGCAGCCGACTTCTATGACCTGTTCGGACCCACCAAGCGCAGCCGCGCGGGCGAGAACGGCTACGTCAGCTACGACCTGCCGCTGGTGTTCGAACCGCCTGAGACCATGAATTTCAGCGCCAAGGTCGCCTACTACATCGGCCTCGACGCGCTGCCCGGCTTCCAGAACGTGCCCTCGCCCACGGGCGATCTGGCGACCGTCGAAACCGGCCTTTCCGGACAGGACACGCGCGCCTCTCCCGGCTCGGTGGACGCGGAGACCGGTCACAGCTGGTCGATCACCGCGCACGCCTATGAGGCGATCGGCAGCGTGTTCCCGAGCCTGTCCGGCCAGTTCGACATCGGTTTCCCGCTGCCGATCGATCACTCCTCGGTCTGGCTGCGAAGCGGGGCGAGCGTATCGGGCGGCAACCGCACCAGCCCGTTCGCGAACGCGTATCTTGGCGGCTTTGGCAACAACTACGTCGACAGCGAAGCCAACGGCGGCGCGCAGCGCTATCGTGCGTTGCTGAGCATGCCGGGCTTCGACCTTGACGCCCTGCATGGCAAATCCCTGGTGAAATCGATGCTCGAATGGTGCCTGCCGCCGCTGCGTTTCGAAGACGTCGGATCGCCCGGCTTCTACGCCAGCTGGGCGCGCCCGGAAGTGTTCGTCAGCGGCCTTGCGACCAATCCGGACAGCCGCGCGTACCGCGGCAACGCCGAGGATGTCGGCGCGCAGCTGGACTTTCAGCTGCAGGTGATGCACCGGATGCCGATGATGCTGTCGATCGGGGTGGCCCGCGGTTTCGCCGGCGGGGGACTGGGCCGGACCGAGTTCATGGCCTCGTTCCAGGTGCTGTGATGGCGCTGCGCGCCGCACGGCGGCCGCCGTGAATCCGGCGACCCTGCTGCACGCCTCGATCGCGCTGCTGCCGGTGCTGCTGTTCCTGGCAGCGCTGCTGTATTTCGACAGCTTCAGGCTGCTGCAGCCGCGGACGGTGCTGGCCATGGTGGGCATCGGCGCTGTGGCCGCCGCCGCGAGCTACCCGATCAACACCTTCGCCTACGGCCACTTTGCCGGAGAGTTCCAGTCGTATTCGCGCTACGTGTCGCCGTGGATCGAGGAGTTCCTGAAGGCCGTGCCGCTGCTGTTCCTGATCCGCACGCGCCGCGTCGGGATGCAGGTGGACGCGGCCATCGTCGGATTCGCGATCGGCACCGGGTTCGCGCTGGTCGAGAACCTGTATTACCTTGCTTCGCGGCCGCAGGCAACGCTGCTGGTGCAGGTGATCCGCGGCTTCGGCACCGCGATCATGCACGGCGGTACCACCACGATCCTGGCGATGATCTCGGTCACGCTGTATGAAAAGCGGCCCGGCAGCGGGCTCTACATCTGGCTGCCGGGCTACCTCGCGGCAGTAGTGCTGCATTCCGGTTTCAACCAGCTGCTGGTGCGACCGGCGCTCGCAACACTGGTTGTCCTGCTGGTGCTGCCATTCGCAATCTACAGTGTGTTTCAATACAGTGAGCGCGTGCTGCGCGCCTGGCTCGACTCGGATCTCGACTCCAAGGTGGCGCTGCTGGAGTCGATCCAGAGCGGCACATTTCTCGACAGCAGCTCCGGCCGCTACCTGCGCTCGCTGCGCGAGCGCTTCCGTGGTGAGGACCTCGCCGACATGCTGTGCTACGTGCGGCTGCATGGCGAGCTGGCGGTGCGTGCCAAGGGCGTGCTGCTGCTGCGCGAGAGCGGCATGGAGCAGCTGCCGATCGACGCCGAGACGCGCGCTAGCCTGGCCGAGCTGGCACAACTCGAACGCGCCATCGGCGCCACCGGCATGCTGGCACTGCGCCCGCTGATCATGGCGAGCGGCAAGGACGTCTGGCAGCTCAGGCTGCTTGGCCGGTAGCGACTGCATTGACGAAGACCTTGCAGTCGGAAAACTCGCCGTTCATCATCGGGCTCACGGGTCACCCGGATGCGGAGCCGGCGCAACTGCCGCAGCTGGCCGCGGCTGTCGTCAGCTTCCTGGCGGAGATCAGCCGCTACCTGCCCGATACCCAGGTCCAGGTGGCGCTTGACGCCGACGGCGATGTCAACGGCGCGATCTCGCGCGCCATGCTACCGCTGGATCTAACGGTAGACACGTTGATCAGCGCCCGCGGCTCGCCGCGCACCGATATCCTGATACGGCGCAGCAGCCTGCTGCTGGTGCTATGGGATGGAAGGCCTTCCAGCGCGCCCGGCGACACTGCTGACCATGTGTTTCGCTTCCTGGGGTTTGGCGGCGATGCGGGCGACAAGCTCCACCGGATCGAAGTCAGCAGCGCGGTACACGACCTGGATGTCACGGCGCGCCTGGTCTACTGGGTGCCCGTGTTGCGCGTGAACGATGCTGTGCCCGGCGGCGCTGACGAGGTGCCAGCGCTCGCTCGCCAGCCCTGTTACCTGCTGTCCGTCGGCGACGGCGTGCTGGAGGTACAACAGTCGATGCCGTCGTCGCTGAAGCGGCGGCTGGCAGACCTGAACGAGTATAACGTCGACTTCGAACGCTTCACTGCCGACGCGCGTCTGGTGCGCAGCGCCTCCCTGATGCAAGGCGCGTCCACGACCATGGCGATGAGCGATGCGCCGACGCTGCAGGCCATCGACCGGCAGTTCATCAAGGCCGATTCCCTGGCGGGGTACATGCAGCGCCGCTCCGAGCGTCTGTTCAATACCTTCGGCATCGCGGCCTTCACCATGGGGATCGCCTATCTGATCTACGATAACATCACCGAAAGCAGGATCCTGCTGCTGTTCTACACCCTCATCCTGTTGATGAGCCTGCTGGTTTATTACTTCTTCCAGACCAAGCGCTGGTTCAGCAAATACCTGTCGTATCGCTCGCTGGCGGAAACGTTGCGGGTGCGATTCTATCTGACGCTGGCGGGCCTGGAGCGGCGCATGCAAACCACGGAGCTGATCGCGCTCACCGGAATCCACCGCTTCCCGGGCTTCGGCTGGATCAGTTTCGCGCTCGACCCGATCGAACCGACCACGCTGGAACCAACGGCCAGCGAGGCGGCCCTGTCGGACGACGATTATGCGCTGCGCGCACGCATCGTCGATCAGGCCTGGATCGACGATCAGTATCGCTACTTTGTGCGCAAGGTCGCGATCATGCAGCGCCACCGCTCCTGGATCGGGCGCTTGAAGAACGGCGTTTTCGTCGCCGGTCTGATCGTGCTGTCGGTGATGTTCATATTCAGTGGGGCGCTGCATCACGTCGACGTGCGTACCGGTTTGCCGCTCAAGAACCTGCTGACGTTCTTCAGCGGCTCGCTGGCGGTGGTACTCGGAGTGTGGGAACTGCGGCAGAACAAGATGGCCGTGCAGGAACTGCTCTGGCAGTATCGCAACCAGCTGAGCCAGTTCCAGCGGGCGCGACAGCAGCTGCAGCGTACCAGCAGCCGAGCCAGGCGCGACGATATTCTCGAGCAGCTGGGCGAGAACTCGCTGATGGAAATCTACCTGTGGGCCATACACCGGTACCATCGCGAGCACGCGCCCCCGGGCGCGGGCTGAAGTTTCGCGGGCCCGAGCGCTTTGTCGGCGCTGGCACAATTTGCTATGCTCGGCGCGTAATTTCCCACTATCGACAGGCGCCTGAATCGCTGTCGGGAGCCGAAGCGATGGAGATGGCGGTGCATGATCTCGACTCCGGAATCCTGGGGATCAATCTCTCCGGCCGGATGGATATCATCGGCACGCAGCAGATCGACCTGAAATTCACCGCACTCACCGCGACGCGCAGGGCACATGTGCTGGTCGACCTGTCCGATGTCACGTTCATTGCCTCCATCGGCATCCGCACGCTCATCAACAGTGCCAAGGCGCAGAAGCTTCGCGGCGGCTCCGTGGTGCTGTACAAACCGAACCAGCAGGTGGAGGAGGTGCTCCTCTCCACCGGCATTCAGGCCATCATTCCGATCGCGCACGATATCGAGGCGGCGCGCGGGGCGTTCGGCTCCGGCTGATTCGCACTTAGCCGATCCAGTGTCGCAGCCGTTGTTGCCTACGCGCGGGATGGCAACAGAACCGCCCTCGCAGATCGTGCTGCAGACCCGCCTCACCCAGCTGCCGCAGCTGGAACACTGGGTCCACAGTCTGGCAGGGCAGTTCGCCTGGCCGCCGCCCCTGGTTCACCGCATTGACCTGTGTCTGACTGAGCTGGTCACCAACATCATCAGCTATGGCTATCCGGCCGGCGGCGGTGGAGCGGTCAGCGTCCGCTGCTGGGCGCAAGCCGAGCAGGTCGTGCTTCGCATCGACGATGACGGCAGCGCGTTTGACCCGACATCCTGCGTGCTGCCCGGCCTGCCAACGTCGCTGGCCGACGCGAGCAGCGCCGGCCGGGGAATTCGCCTGGTGCGGCATTTCAGCGACGAATGGCACTATCGCCGTAGCGCCGTGGGAAACGAGCTGACGCTGAAATTCCGCAGCCACAGGACGGCGACTGGGTAGCGACCAGTGTCCGAATCTCTGAGCAACTGGAAACCACGCCCAAGGCCGGAACGCCGGGTAATGGAGGGGCGTTACGTGCGGCTGGAGCCGCTCGAGGCGCAGCGCCACGGTGACGGATTGTATGCAGCCTCGACCATGGTCGATGCCGACAGCCGCTTCCGCTGGCTGTTTGAGCATCCACCCACAAGTCGGGCCGAATTCCAGCCCTGGCTCGAGCAGTCGCAGGCGAGCGAGGATCCGATGTTCTTTGCCGTGATCGCCAAGGCCAACGACAGGATCGTCGGACGCCAGTCGCTGATGCGCATCGATGCGCGCTTCGGAGTCATCGAAATCGGACATATCTACTGGAGCGCGCTGATGGCACGCAGGCCCGAGGCGACCGAAGCCCAGTACCTGTTCCAGAAGTACGCGCTGCAGGAGCTTGGATATCGCCGCTACGAGTGGAAATGCCACGATTCGAATGAGCCGTCCAAGCGCGCCGCGCTGCGGTTTGGCTTCGTATTCGAAGGCGTGTTCCGCCAGCACATGGTGTTCAAGGGCGGCAATCGCGACACCGCATGGTTTTCCATCATCGACAAGCAATCCCCGGCCCTGGCCAAAGCCTACGAGGCGTGGCTGGATCCATCGAATTTCGACGCAGCCGGGCAACAGAGGCGGCGGCTGGAGGACTACCGCAAGGACTTCGGCGCCGACTGAAGCAGGTTCGGCGCCGTCGTCTCATGCAGTCAAGTTCGATCAATGCGGCCGGAGTAGCAACCCCACCTGGCATTGTGAGCGTGGATACAATCGACCTGGGCGTTCGCGAACAGGCGCGCGATCAGTGCTTCAACCTCCCGGCCATCGACCACATCGGCATCCAGCATCATGCCGCAGGCATCATAGGCGCGCAGCGACAGCAGCCGGCTGCGCATCACCTCCGGGACTTCACCGACGCGATTGAAAGTGTGTTCGGCACCTTCCCTGATGAAAATGGCGTGTGTCGCGCGATACGGGGTTGCGGCCGGCTGGCAGACGTGATTGATCAGCAGCAGCCGTTCCCCGATCTCGGCATCGCGCATCTCGATACGATCCGGGAACCCTGGCTTGCTGTCCGCGACATAGCGCAGCGCGCCGTGGCGGCGCAGCTCCTCGTCGCCCAGTCCGTACAAATGCCGGAAGGGATCTGCCGACAGCCCGGAAATTCGAAAGCCCATGACCATCTCCATCAATTACTGGGCCTCAAGCGTATCCGGTCGCCGCCGCAGATCCTCTCCGGTTGTTGCGGTCGAATCCGCGCCGTTCAGGCCGCGGCGCGTCGTGCCGCCAGATAGCGCGGCGCCGGCGTCTTCAGCGACAGGTTCGGCCGCAACCCGACACGGGCCGCGTCGAAGTCGGTCCATTGCTGCGCGTCCGGCAACGACGGCAGCGTGACCAATTCGCCCAGGTCGAATCCCACCAGTGCCGCATCCACCAGGTCCTCCGCGGACATCACCATCTGCTCGGGCAGGTTTTCATACGGCAGGCCGGCAAGGCCCCAGAACGGCGTCGCGATGGCGCCCGGCAGCACCACTTGTACGCGCACATGCTTGTCGGCCAACTCGTGCTGCAGCGACTGGCTGAAGGCCAGGACAAATGCCTTGGTGGCGCCGTAGACGCCATTCAGCAGATCGGGAGCGAGGGCGACTACCGAGGCGATATTGATGATGGCGCCATTTGCGCGCGCCACGAAGCCCGGTACCGCCGCGTACGCCAGGCGTGTCAGCGCGGTGATATTCAGGCGGATCATCGCGTCCATCTTGTCGACATCTGAGCCCAGCAGCGGTGTGGTCGCGCCGACGCCTGCGTTGTTGACCAGCAGCGTTACGCTGGCATCGGCCTTAAGCCTGGACTCGATCCGTGCAAGGTCGGCGGCATCGTTCAGATCGGCCGGGATCACATCCACTAGCCGACGGTTTTCATCGCTGATCCTGCGCGCCAGCTGGTCCAGCCGCTCCCGGTTCCGCGCCACCAGGATCAGGTCAAAGCCGCGCCGGGCGAGCCGGTCGGCATACAGGGCGCCGATGCCGGTGGAAGCCCCGGTGATCAGTGCCGTGCCAGGGATGCTGTGTTTGCTCATGGGTCGGTTCCTTCTTTTGGCGGCCGGCGTGTGCCGGCGTGGGAGTGAAGATAGACTGGTGGACAATGGCGTGAATGTCATATATACCTCTTTTTAAGACATCACGGAGTCTCCCATGCACCGCATCGGTCTGGTCATTTTCCCCGGCGTCCAGGTCCACAGCCTGGCGCCTATGTCAGTGTTTGAAATGGCTAATCTGGCCGTCGGTAAGCCGTTCTATGAGCTGCGCGTGCTGTCGGAAACCGGTGGACCGGTCCGTAGCTCGGTCGGCGTCACGATCGGCACGGATGCTTTCGACACTGCCCGCGACCAGGCCGCCACCTTCGACACCGTCATCGTTGGCGCCGCGACGCAGATCCAGGCCACAAGCCCCGCGCTGCTCGCCTTCGTGCGCCAGGCGCTGGTCGGCGCCCGGCGGCTCGCGGCGCCGTGTACCGGTGCGTTTACGCTGGCGGAAGCGGGTGTCCTGGATGGCCGGCGTGCGACCACGCATTGGCACTATGCGCGCGAGTTGCGGGCGCGCTTCCCGCGCATCAAGGTCGAAGAGGATCGCATCTTTATCGTCGACGGACCGGTGTGGACGTCGGCCGGCATGTCGGCAGGGTTGGATCTGGCGCTGGCGATGGTCGAGCAGGACCTGGGCGCCGAGATTGCCCGATCCGTCGCCAAGACCATGGTGATCTATCATCGACGCGCCGGCGGGCAGTCGCAGTTCTCCGCGCTGCTGGAGCTGGCGCCGAAATCCGACCGGGTTCAAAGCGCGCTCAGCTTTGCGCGGCGTAACCTGCAGGCGCCGCTGTCGGTGGAGCAACTGGCCGAGGCCGCGCACCTGAGCCCGCGGCAGTTCAGCCGCGCGTTTCGCGCTGAAACCGGACAATCGCCGGCCAAGGCGGTGGAGAATCTGCGGGTCGAGGCGGCACGGCTGCTGATGGAGCAGGGCGGCCTGTCGATTGATATCGTCGCCCGGGAGACCGGGTTTGCCGGACGTGAACGCATGCGCCGGGCGTTCCTGCGTGCCTTTGGCCAGCCGCCGCAGGTCATCCGCCGGAATGCACGTGCGGCGGCGTAGACCGACCTGCCAGGACCCAGCCGCATGCAAGTGGCGCCACCGGAGGAAACACAGTGATGAGCACATTCATTCGCAGGAACCTGGTCTACACCTGGCTGGCGGCGATCAGCCTGGTGCTCGGCATCATCGGTTGGGGGCAGGCCGCTGAGCGCAGCGTGCCCAGCTTTGACGAGATCGACGTGCAGCGCATCAACGTTCGCGAGCCGGATGGAACCCTGCGCATGACGATCTCGAGCTCGGCCAAGGCGCCGGGCCTGATCTTCAGAGGCACCGAGCACGCATTCCCTAACCGGCAGGCCGCCGGGATCCTGTTCTTCAACGACGAGGGTACGGAGAACGGCGGTCTGCTGTTTGGCGGCTCGAAGAGGGGGCAGAATGTCGGCGGCGGCGGGCACCTGAGCTTCGACCAGTATGAGCAGGACCAGGTGATCTCCCTCGACCAGACCGAGGAACACGGCCGACGCCGGGCGGGGCTGACATTCTTCGATCGACCCTCGACATCGATCCCGCTGGAGCTGATCGACAGGCTGAACACACCCGAGGGCAGCGACGAGTTCGAGCGGCTGGCAAAGACCGGCGGCTTCGGCTATCCGCGGCTGTTCATTGGCAAGACCGAGGATCGGGATTCGACCGT